>Ga0265798_10003747_pt1 | contig 21398 bp, 16 predicted proteins | sample P3T30metagenome_FD_192430 | JGI IMG/M metagenome (GOLD analysis project Ga0265798, IMG submission 192430) | Plant litter microbial communities from East Loma Ridge, Irvine, California - P3 T30 | ecosystem: Environmental > Terrestrial > Plant litter > Unclassified | place: USA: California... | reverse complement strand
GGCTTGCGTCGCGCGCCGCACGGTGCCACGCAAGCCCGAACGCTTGGCGTGTTTCCAGGATGAAGGCTTCGCTGCGATGACCGATACCGACCAACAGCTGATCGAACGGCTTGATTCGCGAGCAGAACGCCGCAGCGAACGCCGCGAGTTCTTCCGCACCGCACTCGGCGCGGGAGCGATTGCCGCCGTCGGCGCGACTGCGGTCGCGGTCGGCAGCAATGCGTTCGCGCAGGCAAGCAACAACGACGCCGCGATCCTCAATTTCGCGCTCAACCTCGAATATCTCGAAGCCCAATTCTATTCCTTCGCAGCCTTCGGCACCGGCCTCCCCAACGCGCTGCTGACCCCGGGCAGCGCGAGCACGACCACGCAGGGCGCGGTCAGCGGCGGACGCCAGGTCACCTTCACCGATCCGGTCGTCGCGCAATATGCGCGTGAAATCGCGCAGGACGAGATTGCGCACGTCACTTTCCTCCGCGCACAGCTCGGCACCGCAGCGGTCGCACAGCCCGCGATCGACATCGGCTCGACCGCGACGAGCGCGTTCAGCGTTGCCGCGCAGGCCGCCAAGATCGTCGCCGCCGGGGCCGCGTTCGACCCCTATGCAAGCGACGAGGCGTTCCTCCAGGCCGCGTTCCTGTTCGAGGACGTCGGCGTCACCGCCTATCGCGGCGCATCGTCGCTGCTGACCAGCAAGGTCTATCTCGAGGCCGCCGCCGGTATCCTCGCGGCGGAAGCGTATCACGCGTCGATCATCCGCACCGTGCTCTACACCAAGGGTCTGACGACCCCGGCGCTGCGCACCAATGCGGATGCGATCTCGAACACGCGCGACGCGCTCGACGGGGTCAGCGACTTCGACCAGGGCATTTCCCCGGTGACGATCGCGAACAGCCAGGCACCCGCGCTCAACGGGTTGACCGCGTCCAACATCGTGCCGACCGCGCAGGACGGCCTCGCGTTCGGCCGCGCCACGGGCAATGTGCTCAACATCCTGTATCTCAGCACCTTGCCGGTCGCGAAGGGGGGCTTCTTCCCCAACGGCCTCAACGGCTCGATCGCCACCAGCGCCACCAACTGACGCCCGCACGATGCCCTTTTCCTTTTTCGCGCCCGTACCGGAGTGTTTCCAGTGATCGATAGCGACCTTCTCCTGCAAGCGATCGACGCGAGCGACCGACGCCGCGACGCCCGCCGCCAGTTCCTCCGCAGCGCCGGAGCCGCCTCGGTCGCGGTCGGCGGCGGCGCGCTGCTCGCCGCCTGCGGGGCGACCAACCAGGACAGCACGATCACCCCGACCCCCACGCCGACCGGAACCGCGACCGCGACCCCCAGTCCCGCGTCGACCGACGTGCTGAAGGACCAGGACACGTTCAACTTCGCGCTCAATCTCGAATATCTCGAGGCGCAATTCTACAGCTTCGCAGTGACGGGCGCGGGGCTTCCCGCGGCGCTGCTGACCGGTAGCGGCACGGCGGGCGGCGTCACCGGCGGGCGCGCGGTGACCTTCACCGATCCGATCGTGCGCGAATATGCACGCGAGATTGCCGCGGACGAAGTCGCGCACGTCGCCTTCCTGCGCTCGGTGCTCGGCACCTCGGTCGTTGCGCAGCCCGCGATCAACATCGACGGCGGCGCGAATGGCGCGTTCACCGCGGCGGCGCGCGCGGCGGGCCTCGTCGGCGCGACCGGCACGTTCGACCCCTATGCCAGCGACGAGAATTTCCTGCTCGCGGCGTTCATCTTCGAAGACGTCGGCGTCACCGCCTATAAGGGTGCCGCCCCGCTGATCGCGCAGAGCCTGCTGATCGACGCCGCCGCCGGGATCCTCGCGACCGAGGCATATCACGCCGGGCTGATCCGCACCGTCCTCTATACCAAGGGGATCGCGACTCCGTCGTTGCGCGCCAGTGCGAACGCAATCAGCGACGCGCGCGACAGCCTCGACGGGTCGAGCGATCTTGACCAGGGGATCGGCGACGGCACGACCGCCAACCTCGTGCCGACCGACGCCAACGGCATCACCTTCAGCCGCACGCCGGGGCAGGTGCTCAACGTCGTCTATCTCAACCGCAACGCAGTCGTCGGCGGGGGCTTCTTCCCGGCGGGCATCAACGGCACGATCAAGACCAGCGCCGCCAGCTGAGGCCTCTTTTCAACGCGCGAACGAGCGCGTACACATACCAATATTCCCCGGGGGGCTGCGCCAGAGCAGCTGAGAGGTAGCTGAAGCTACGACCCGTTTGAACCTGATCCCGTTAGCACGGGCGGAGGGAGGGAGCGGTGTCCACGCCCGGGTTCCGTTGTCGCTCGTCCGATTTGAGGAGCGACACAATGGCCGACATACCTGCCCGCACCGAAATTGGCGTCACCACCGGAGCGATCCGTGGCAGCCGCAAGATCCATGTCCCCAGCGCCAACATCCCCGGCGCGGGCGTCGCGATGCGTGAGATCATGCTCGATCCGTCCGCGCTGGAGCCGCCGCTCCGCGTCTACGACACGTCCGGCCCCTACACCGACCCCCGCGCGCAGATCGACATCAACATGGGGCTCCCGCAGCTCCGCCGCGACTGGATTCTCGCGCGCGGCGACGTCGAATCCTATGACGCGCGCGAAATCCGCCCCGAGGACAATGGCCTCACCGGGCCGGACCGCTCGGCGGGCGTCCCGCAATATCCCAACGTCATCAAGCGCCCGTTGCGCGCCAAGGCAGGCGCGAACGTCAGCCAGATGCATTATGCCCGCCGCGGCATCATCACCCCCGAGATGGAATATGTCGCGATCCGCGAGAACCTCGGCCGCGCCGCCGCCAAGGAGAAACTGATCCGCGACGGCGAGTCGTTCGGCGCGTCGATCCCCGATTACGTCACCCCCGAATTCGTCCGCGACGAAGTCGCCCGCGGCCGCGCGATCATCCCCAACAACGTCAACCACCCCGAATCCGAGCCGATGGCGATCGGCCGCAACTTCCTCGTCAAGATCAACGCCAACATCGGCAACTCCGCGGTCGCGTCGAACGTCGCGGCGGAAGTCAACAAGATGGTCTGGTCGATCCGCTGGGGCGCGGACACGGTGATGGACCTCTCGACCGGCCGCAACATCCACGACACGCGCGAATGGATCTTGCGCAACAGCCCCGTTCCGATCGGCACCGTCCCCATCTACCAGGCGCTCGAAAAGGTCGGCGGCGTCGCCGAGGACCTGACGTGGGAGATCTTCCGCGACACGCTGATCGAACAGGCCGAGCAGGGCGTCGATTACTTTACGATCCACGCGGGCGTGCGGCTCGCGTACATCCCGATGACCGCCAAGCGCGTTACCGGGATCGTCTCGCGCGGCGGGTCGATCATGGCGAAATGGTGCCTCGCACATCATAAGGAGAGCTTCCTCTACGAACGCTTCGACGAGATCACCGAGATCATGCAGGCCTATGACATCGCCTATTCGCTCGGCGACGGCCTCCGCCCCGGCTCGATCGCCGACGCCAATGACGAGGCGCAGTTCAGCGAGCTCTACACCTTGGGCGAACTCACCCACCGCGCGTGGAAGAGCGACGTCCAGGTGATGATCGAGGGCCCCGGCCATGTGCCGATGCACAAGATCAAGGAAAACATGGAAAAGCAGCTCGAAGTTTGCGGCGAGGCGCCGTTCTACACGCTCGGGCCGCTCACCACCGACATCGCGCCGGGTTACGACCATATCACCAGCGGGATCGGTGCGGCGATGATCGGCTGGTACGGCACTGCGATGCTTTGCTACGTCACGCCCAAGGAGCATCTCGGGCTGCCCGACCGCGACGACGTCAAGGTCGGCGTGGTGACCTACAAGCTCGCCGCGCACGCCGCCGATCTGGCGAAGGGGCATCCGGCGGCCAAGATGCGCGACGATGCCCTGAGCCGCGCGCGCTTCGACTTCCGCTGGCGCGACCAGTTCAACCTGTCGCTCGATCCCGACACGGCGGAGCAGTACCACGACCAGACGCTTCCCGCGGAAGGCGCCAAGACCGCGCATTTCTGCTCGATGTGTGGGCCGAAGTTCTGCTCGATGAAGATCACGCAGGAAGTCCGCGACTTCGCGGCCAAGCAGAACGGCCCAGCGGACGGCTTCCTTGCGGCGGGCGCGGGGCAGGCGGTCGACGCGGAGCGTGCGGCGTTCGCCAAGGGCACGACGCATGCCGATGCGGAGGCCGGAATGGCGGCGATGAGCGAGACGTTCCGCGAGAAGGGCGGGGAGATTTACCTGCCGGCTGAGTAAGCGGGACCGTCCGTTTCCCGTCCGGGTGCGAGCTCTCTGCCAAACCTTGTTCGTGCTCCTGCGAAGGCAGGAGCCTAGGAGTCTCACAAGACACAAGACGTTGTTTTGCTTGGCTCTGGGTTCCTGTCTTCGCAGGAACACCGTGCTTAGATCCGCGGCCAAGGCGACTTGCGCAGAGGTCTCACCTAGGGACGGATTACAGCGGGCAGCCATGTCGCCGGCACGGGTAAGCATGCCAATTTCCGGGTGTCGTACTCGTCCGGTTCTGCCGCTCCCGCCTTCGTCACCGGACGACTTGGCACTCTAACGTCGCGATATCCCTGGCGTGGCCGACTGTCGCGATCCCCAATCCCAGGCGCGTCGAAAATGACGCGTGCCTTTTAAAACAGCATCGCAGTATCCTTGAGACTATCCTTAGGCAGGATGAGGCAAAGCTAGTAAGCTACGCCATATCAAGGGAATTAATGGTGGATATAACCGCGAAGTCGGACGCTCAAAGAAAGAGCGAGGCAGCAGTTGAAACGTTCCGAAAGGACCTCGGGCCTTTCGTCGTGGCTGCCCAAAAGACTCGTATGCCGATGATCTTTACTGACGTGGAGCTCGGCCACCCGGTCATTTTTGCCAATAACGCCTTCCTCAAGCTAACGGGTTATGCACGCGAGGAAGTGCTCGCCCGAAGTTTTCAGTCGTTGCTGGCCGTGGGGGTCGACTCGGAAACGATGACGACAGTGGACGCAGCCTTCCGCGGAGAGTGCGACCACGAACTAGAGGTTCATTATAAGCGCAAGGACGGCAGCGAATTCTGGGTATCGGTTTTCGTCAGCCCGGTTTGTGACGACAACGGCACGATCGTTCAGCATTTCGTGTGCTTCGTAGATTTGACCAGCCACCGCAAAGACAATGCTCGACGCGAGACGTTGATCAACGAGCTCAACCATCGGGTCAAGAACACGTTGTCGACGGTCCAGTCGATCGTCACCCAGGCGCTACGCCGGCCGGCCGAACCCGCCGCCATCCGGGAAGCGATCGAGTCGCGCATCCTCGCCCTGTCGCGGTCGCACGACCTGCTCACCGACACCCATTGGGAGGGCGCAGGCCTTCACGATCTGGTGGATACCGCCATGCACCCGTTCACGGTCGTTGAGGGCTGCGCCGAGCGGTTCACGATCGCAGGCGACAATGTCCCCTTATCGCCCAAGACCGCGCTCTCGGTCGCGATCGCACTTCACGAGCTAGCCACCAACGCCGTCAAATACGGTGCCTTTTCGAACGATGCGGGCAAAATCGCCATCGACTGGACGATGTCTTCGGCGGCGAAAGATCGGCGCGTGCTGCAATGGCGAGAGAGCGGCGGACCGCCGGTGATGCCGCCGACGCACAAGGGGTTCGGATCATGGGTCATCGAGCGCGGCCTGGCGCATGAGCTCGGCGGCGCGGTGACGCTCGATTATCTGCGCGACGGCGTGGCTTGCACGATCGAGATACCGGTTTCGACGGAGGCGGAAGAATGACCGGCCTTCTCGCCGGCCGCAGGATCCTCGTGGTCGAGGATGAGATGCTCGTCCTGATGCAGATCGAGATGGCGCTGGAGGATTTCGGCTGTTCCGCGGTGTGCGTCGCAGCCAGCGTTGCCGAGGCCGCCGCAATCCTTGTCGGAGAAAGCTTCGATGCGGCGATGCTCGACATCAACCTGGGGGGAGAAAAGAGTTACCCGGTCGCCGATATGCTGATCCGGCGCAGTATCCCGTTCGTGTTCTCGACCGGCTATGGCGATCACGGAGATCGCACGGACCTGCAAGACCGGCCAATGCTCAGGAAGCCCTATGCGCGCGCGGATCTGGAGGGTGTGTTGGCCAAACTGATCGCCGACCAGCCTTTGCCGACAGCGGCATAGCACCGTCCGCTGCGTCTTCCGGACGCGTTCGCGCTGGAAGGCGGGGTAAGGGTCTGGTATCTTTGCGAATGCTCATAGTTCGGCATATTGCCGTCATTCGTCCCGCATTTGCCTTGGCGATGACCGCCGCGCTGGTGGCGTCCGCTGGCGCTGCCGCGAACGATCCCGACAAAGGCATCCTATTCGATAGCGCATACGAGACCCTATCGGCTCAAAGCCTGTCGGGCCTGTTGGCGATGAAGCTCGCCAACCTTGCGGAAATCGATCCGGATCATCCGCTCGCCTCGGACAGTGCGGCGCAGACCCTGAGCATGTTCGGCGGTTGACGCGGATCGCGCGGAGTTCGCCAAGGGCACGCCGCAGGTGGATGCGGAGGCCGGGATTGCGGGGACGAGCGAGACGTTCCGGGAGAAGGGGGGAGATTTACCTGCGAAAGAGACGAGGCTAAGCCTCGTCGATATCTACGAAACGTAGCCTCTTTCCCAACCTGTCAACTATAACGTTGACGCGCTTGTTGACGAGAGGTCCAATAACATCGTCCATAGCATCCTGTAATCCGACGACTCTTTGATGGCGACCATCTATATCAAGCTCGAGCCAATCGCGGTCAAGGTCAAGTGCCCGCAGTGTGCCGGAAACAGTATCTCTCTTCCCCTCCTCCTGAGATGCACGATTCAGTTGTGAAATATACCTCGAAGCATAATCGCGAGCGTCAACGCTAAGTTTTACTTCTTTAGGGTTGTCGTAAGAATATATTCTTACCTGTTCATGGTTATTTCCGCTGGGGGCAAGGCTTTTTGTAAGACGAATGAACGCAGTCCTGTAGTCTTCGTTTGTAATTGCTGCCTCCAACTCCTCCTCCGAACCGGAGGCGCTGGCCTGTACTATGTCAAGAAACTTATCTGTTACGTCTAAAGGCGCGACCTGCGCTTTAAAAAAGTCGCCTTGTCGTGGACCCTGAACAGCAACTGCGAATTGGTAACTACCCGCTGGGGCCTGAAAAAGCCACGGTCGGCAGTAGTCGCGAACTTCCGCAGTTGGCCTACCCCTTGTACGCAATGGCAAATTGGTGAGATATTCTACCGTTCTTGTAAAGATCGCTTGTACCGTCTGAACTTTGGAAAGGATAAGGTCTAGCGGGGCGCCCCCGGTGACCACTTCGCCTCCGCTAATTGATACTATCACTTGTCCAGGCAAAAACTGCCTCTCTCTTTCTAGCTTTGCTGCCTCATTCCAAACTGCCTGAAGCACCGACTGCAGTTGGATACGGGCATCATCGGGAATACGGCCATTCAAAAGCTGGAGCGCAAGTTCCTCTGCTTTTACAAACTCTTGTCCCTTAAACAGCAATGAAGCTGCGCTCACACCAATTATCCCCCGTGTTCGTGTCTTATCGAAGGGTATGGCGTCTAGCGCTTTGATCTCAAGCGAAGCGGATTGCGCGTAAAGTGCCTCTGCATCCGGCCGACTTTGTCGACGAATTTGTCCAGCTTTGAAAGCGAGCTCGGCGCTCTGGCGATGCAGTTCTGACCACGTCACGGCGCAATGACATCGGACATGAGGACCAGCTTTTCGGCAAACCCGACCACCGCTGCTAACGCTGGTTTAGTGTGGCCGGCAGACTTAGTTTGTTCAACTTTTTTGGTTAAACGTGCTCTACAAATTTGTCGCGCCCCTAGGTCTGTTCCGGATACCTCAAGTCTGAAAGCATCCTCCAGATCATCGTTTGAAGCCGTTGAAGGTGCTACGTAATAATCGGCCCCCGATAGCGTTTCAGCCCGCTGAACTGCGACCAGCCCAGATTTCAATTCAAGCGCAGCTAGTGAGACACCATACGCGCCCCACTCTGTCGAATCGATGATGTTCGCATACGCTCGTTTCATCTGTGGCGTGCCTTGTAGCCAGTCCATGCGCGCTTGAAGCTTGCCGCCTTCAGCGACCTCAATATCGACGATACTCGGACGGCTGTGGTGACGAGACAGGCAAATCGACGCAGCTTCAAAAAACATTTGAGCCATCGCAGCGGTTAGCCCGGGATGACGAAGTTCCATGTTTTCCAGCGGCAAGGTTGCCATGTCATTTCCCATTATTGGGATGATGACTGTGGATTCCGCGGATAGCAAGCACGGTAGAATGAGAAACTTTGCCTTTTCGATACTGCCCGATCTGATTTAGATTGGCATACGGAAATTTGATCATTTGCGTCATAACATCGAATTGCCTTGCAGACTTCCTACCCAGGATACGACTCTACTGATCGTACTGTACGGTAAACTTTCTCTGGGAGTGCATCTGTCGTCGTCAATTCGCCCAAAGTCTCTTTTCGGAATCCCGCAGTTTTAGCAGCGTCCGACCGACCCACACCATACTCCACCTTTCTATTCTCGCTACCGCGGCGTGGCTAAGGCCGCCTTACAGACGCCACGTAGGGTCCAGCGCCTTGCGCCCGGCGGCCGAGCCTAAGCCGCATCCGCGGATCGCAACCGACCGCGCAACTCTTCCAGATACTCGAACGGATCGCGCTCGCTCACCCCGGAGGCAAGCCCGTCCTCGATCGCCGCCTGCAACGCCGCCAGCTTCTCCGCATACTCCCGGTCGCGGCGCACGAGCTCGCGAACATAGTCTGCCCCGCTGCCGTAGCCGCCCTCGGCAACGCGCGTGTCGGTCCAGCTCTGCAAATCGTCGGGAAGCAAGACGTTCATCTTTGCCATGTCGCGAATTTACAGCAACGCCCCCACATCGACAAGCGCCTTGAGGGCGATGCCGGTGAGGTGCCGCTGTCCCATCCGCCCAAACCTCCGCACCCAAATTCCCCTGTCCTACACGGCGCAAATCTGATCCAAACTGCCAGCTGGCAGACAGCACCGCTCGCAACCGCGCGCTCGCCGCACCGGCCCGGCTCGCACCCGCAACCTCCCCGCCGCTCGCGCCCCTGTGGGACGACGACGAGGACGATCCTCCGTTCGATCCCGCCACCTTCGATCCGACCGAGTTCGAATGGCGCCCGGTCCCGCGCCGCGCGCGTGCGGATGGCTGGACGCCGGAGGTGCAATGCGCGTTCATCCAGGCGCTCGCCGACACCGGCATGGTCGAACAGGCAGCGCAAACGGTCGATCGGTCGGTGCAGAGCGCCTATCGCCTGCGCCGCGCGCCCGGCGGCGAGAGCTTCGCGCGCGCCTGGAGCGTCGCGCTGCGCGATGCGGCGGAGCGCGTGCTCGACCTCGCCTTCGCGCGTGCGATCGAGGGGGAGGATACGCCGGTGTTCGATCGCGACGGCTGCCGGATCGGGTCGCGCCGCAAGGTCAACGACCGGATGACGATGTTCCTGCTGCGCGCCTACATGCCCGACCGCTTCCGCCACGCGCCCGAGGACACGCGCCGCCGCAATGAGCCACAAGCGCCGCAGTTGCCGTCGCTCGACCAGGCCTTGTCCGCACTGATGCCGCCGCCGCCGGTCGACCCGCATCTGCTGGTCGAGCCCGCAAAGCTGGAGGGGCTGGTCCGGCACGCGCGCGACATGGCGGCGGTGGATGACCTGTGCCCGCCCGATGATACCGAACATTATGCCCCGCCGCGCGCCGAGCAGGATCATCCCGCCGCGATGGCGCGGAGCCTGCGACGTCATCGCCCCGCGTCGTTGGACGATGCGGACCCGTGACCCCCCGCGCGCCCCGCGGTTCGCAAACCGATTCCGCCTAACTTTCCCCTAACCTTCCGATCCTCACACCCGCGCCAGCCCCAGCCAACGCCTTGTTCCGCTGAGGTTTCGCAACACCAGCCGCTCCACCGCCAGCACCAGCAGCAAGGTCGCGCCGAACATCGGCATAGTGACCCCCAGCACCACGATCGCGGCGATCAGCACCGGCCCGAACCGCGGCCGCGTCAGCGGGATCGGCGCGCCGAGCAGCCCGACCGGCCGCCTGCGCCACCACAGCACCGCGCCCGATCCCGCCAGCAGCGCGAGCATCGCCGCAACCAGCGTCCCCGCGATCTGGTTGGCGAGCCCGAACAGCGCGCCTTCATGGACCGCGATGCCGTACCCGATCAGTCGGTCGATCCAGTGCCGCTGCGCAAAGCCGCTGCGCCCGATCACCCGACCCGTCGCGCCGTCGACTTGCGCGTCCGAGCGCTGCGGCCGGTTCGCCGCGTCCGAACTCACCGACCACGCGCCCCCCGGCGTCTTGGGCGGCGCGACCAGCACCGGCGCCACGATCCCCAGCGGTCGCGCCGCCGCCACCACCCGCGACAGCGCGCCCGCCGCCAGCGGGGGAGGGGCATTCGCCCGCATCGGCATCCCGGCCATTCCGGCGTGCCCCGCATGCGGGTCCGCGCTTGTCGCTGCGACGGGAGGCTTGCCCCCGATCGTCCAGTCGACCGGCCCCTTGCTCGTCCCGGTCAGCGCGCGGACCTCGACCAGATAGCTCCCCCAGCCCTTCGCCCACGGCAGTCCGGTCAGGATCAGCCCCAGCGCGAACACCGACACCCACACCCCCGTCGTCGCATGGAGATCACGCCAGAACAGCCGCTTGCCCCGCCCGAGACGCGGATACAGCACCCCGCCAAGCCCGCGCGCGCTCCGCGGCCACCACAGATACAGCCCGGTCAGCAACATCGTCACCGCCCAGCACGCGGCGATCTCGACGATATAACTGCCGATCGTCCCCGCCAGCAGCGTCCCGTGCAACCGCGACAGCAGCGGGAACAGCCGCGCATCCTCGCGCACGACATGCAGCACCCGCAGCGTCGCCGGATCGACATAGACCCGGCTGTCCACGCCCCCGCGCCCGACGATCACGCGCACCGCATGACCCGGCCCCTCAGGCAGCACATATTTGCGCAAGACCGACCCCGGCACCGCCCGCACCGCTGCGGCGACTTGCGTGTCGGGCGATTGCGCGGGCGCAGCGGTCGCCAGATGGTCGAACCGCTGGTCGATCCACGCCTCCACCTGCGGCCGCCACAGATAGAGCGATCCGGTCAGTGCGAGCCACAGCACGAACGGGATGCACACCAGCCCGGCATAGAAATGCCAGCGCCAGACGCTGTTGTACCACCGGGTTCCTGATGCCTGGACGCTCATAGCCGCGCCGTAACTTCCGCGCTGATCGTGCGCTGCGGGAAGGGGTGGAAGAGGAAGTATTTGGCGTTGTTGAGGTTGTCGACGCCGACCGCGAAGGCGTAGCGCGGCGTCACCTCGAACCGTGCGCGGGCATCGATCACGAAGTAGCGGTAGAAGCCCATATACGTGTTCCCGACCGTGTCGCTGTTGTCGAGCGTCGCATAATTGCGGCTGGCGTAGCGCGCCGCGGTGGTCAGCGCGACGCCGGGAGTCGGTCGCCACGTCGCCACCGCGCTCGCCTTCCAGCGCGGCACCGACGGGAGCAACTTGCCGACCGCAGCGGGGAAGGCGCGGTTCGCGCGCGTCGTCGCCTCGGTATAGGTCACGCTCCCCGACAGATCGACGCCGCGCACCGGAAAGTCGGTCCGCGTCCCCGCCAGCTCGACCCCGCGCGCGCGAGTCCGGTCGACGTTCTGGACATAGGTATAAGCGACCGCCGACCCCGCCACCAACGGCGCGGACTGCGAGATCAGCGCATCCTCGATCGATTCATTGAACAGCGCCAGCCGGACCTCGCCCCCCGCATCGCGCCGCTCGATCGCAAGTTCTTCGGACAGCGCGCGCTCCGGGCGGAGCGTCGGATCGGGGACGGTCACCACCGCCCCCGTCGTCACCGCCTGATAGAGTTCACCAACCGTCGGGAAGCGATACGCCTTGCCGAACGACACACGCACCGTCCAATGCTGCGCGGGGACATAAGCAAGCGACGCCTTGGGCGAGAAGCCCGTCGCGGTCCTTACCGGCTGGGCCACCGAGAGCGCAGGCGTGCTCGAGAAATTGAACCCGTCATACGCGCGCCAGTCCTCATAGCGCGCGCCCACCGTCAGCGTCAGCGGATCGGCGATCCGCACCGCATCCTGCGCCCACACCGCAGCGGTCCGTGTCTTCCCCCGCGACGCCTGGTTGAGCGCGCCCTGCGGCCCGGCGATCCAGTCGGTGGTGGCATAGCGGTTGCTGTTCACGGTGTAGCGATCCCAATGCACCCCAGCGCTGACCGTATGCGTCGCCGCCGCATCGGAGCGCCACGCGCCCTTGGCGTCGAACGTTTCCCACCCCGTGCCATCCAGCCGCGTGATGGTGCCCGCTCCCCCGGCGAACGCCGCGGGCAGCACCCCGGTCGGGCTACGCTGCGTATCCTTGGCGAAGTCGTACAGCGTTCCGATCACCTGCCAGTCAAACCGCCCGCCCTTTCCGGTCGCGGACAGCGCGTGCGACCAGTGGCGCTGGTCATAGCGATACACGCCACTCGAGAACGCGCCGGTATAGACGGGTGCGCCGCCCCCGGCCGCAGTGAGGTAGGTCTCGGCAGTCGAATCGGTATCGTTGCGGAACAGCCCGCCGACATAAGTCAGCCGAAGTGCGGGCGTGACGTCGAACGCCGCCTTGAGCTTGATAGTGTCCTGCGCCTGCTGCTCGATCCCGCCGCTCCCGAGCACGCGGATCGCGGCCCCGGTGCGGTTGCGGTCGGCGACCCCGCCGGTCGTCCCCGCCGGGTTGGTGGCGGCGGTGACATAGCTCGTCGGCTGGCTCCGGCTGTCGGTATGCGTCACGCTCCCGAACAGCGACAGCCGTCCGAACCGGTCCCCCAGCGTCGCTGCGATCTGCCGCGCGGGAAGCGTCGCCTTGACGCCGTACAGGTCGAACGTCTGAAGGCTGGTGCCCGCGCTCAGCGTTCCCTCGAGCCGATCGGGCAGGCGCGTCGTGATATTGACCACCGCACCGATCGAATTGCCCGCATAGGCCGCCGAAAACGGACCGTAGAGCACGTCGATCCGCGCGATCTCCTCGGGGCTGACCATCCCCCAGCGCGGGCTGGCGGAGGTATTGTTGTTCCCGATCAGCGCCGACAGCAACGCGCCATCGGCATAGATCAGGCTCCGCGCGCTCGCCCCGAGCCCGGACGTACGCGTGGCGAGCGGGGCCTGCGTGTCGCCGATATGGCGTTTGCGGACGACGAGGCTGGGGAGGTATTTGAGCGTATCCTCCACGTTGATCGCGTTGATCGTCGTGGCGATCTCGGCGGCGGTGACGCTCGCGTGGCTATTGGGCGCGGCTTCGATGGTTCGGGTCTGGCGCTCCGCTATGACGAGAATGTCGTCGGTACGGCGCGCCTCCTGGGCTGCGACAGGGGCGGGTGCGGTGCTGGCCAGCACGGCCAGCCCCGACACGGCACCGCGCAGGCGAATGCGGTCGATCATAGGATTCCTGTTCGATAACGGCCGTGGCCGTTCACACGGGTGCACGCCGTTGAGCGTGCGATCGGTCTTTCAGGGTCGCGTGCGCGAGACTGTCCGATCCGCCACGATGCGGCGGCACGGATCAGGCCATGGCAAGGCTCGGCGAACCGAGCGCGGACACCGTCAGGCGTGTGCGGGTGGTCCGCGCAGCGGTGGGCGCAGGAAGGGACGCGGGCGGATCGGCGCGTCCGGTCGCTGGAACAGCGCAGCCGCCACGACGGAAGCAAATGCAATCGCCAGCAGGACGATATCGGCGCCGCTTAGGCTCGGTGCGGTCAGTCCGGCGAAGGCGCAGGGTGCATCGGGCTTGGCAGGGATCTGGTGCCCGCCATCGACGCGCGCCGGCATTGCATGATGCGGCATGGCGTGATGCATCATCCCGGCGGCGGCAGGCGCAGTCGTTGTATCGGACGGCTGCGCCATGCCGGAGCACAACACCAGTTCGATGCCGTTTGCGGTCGCCATTGGCATGAACCCTGCGGGAACGATCGCGCGCATCAGCAATGCACAGACGATCATTGCCCAGACCAGCGCCGCATTGCTGTGCAAAAAGGGCCTGAGGGCAGCCATTTCGTCGTGGTAGCGCCCCGCGCGGGCACTGTCACTTGGACAAACCGTCAGCCTCCGCTTGCGACCGATCCATCACTGATGCGTTTTGGGGAAATGACCAATTTTCCCCTTCCGCTCGATGGTGGCTGCTTCTGCGGCAAGATCCGCTACCGGATCGACACGCCGCCGTTGTTCACGATGGCGTGCCACTGCAGCGATTGCCAGCAGATGACCGCATCCGCCTTTTCGCTGGGCCTCGTCGTGCCAAAGGCGGGTTTCAGCCTGCTGTCCGACGTCGCCCCGCGTACGATCGACAAGACTGCGGATTCGGGGGCGACCTCGACGCGCTATCTTTGCCCCGATTGCGCCGGATGGACGCACACGACGACGACGGGCTCGCCCGACAGCGTGGTCGTTCGCCCGAGTTCGCTCGACGACGCGACGTGGGTCCGCCCGATCGCGGAGATCTTCACGCGATCCGCGCTACCATGGGCGCGGCTTGCGACGGCGTTCAGCTATGAAACCGAGTTCGCCGACCCGTCGCCGATCGTTGCGGCATTCGAAGCGAGCGACATCCGACCGTCCTGAACGATCGCGTTCGCGGCAGTGATCGGACCCGGGGAACGAAAAAAGGCGCGCCCATCGCTGGGCGCGCCTCTCTCGAACGGTAGGCGGTGCGCTTACTTGAAGCGAACGCCGATGCCGCCCATGATGCGGTGACGCGAGGTGTTGTCGTTATACTGCGAGAACACGTACTGCGCGTTGACATAGACCGGGAGACGACCCTCGGTGACCGTGTACTCGGCACCGCCGCCGACCTGGTAGCCAGTCGTGTTGACGTGGTCGTAGAACGAGGTCTGCGCTGGCGTGTTCGCATCGAAGCGCTTGCGCTGCTCGTTGGTTACGTAACCGCCCTTGGCGAAGACCATCGCGCGCGGCGTGACCAGATAGCCTGCGCGGACGCCGACGCCGAATTCTTCAAACGACTTGTGGCAAACCGAACCACCGTTGGATGCGCCGCAATTCTCGGTCCAGTCGTTTGCACGCCAGTAGGTTGCTTCCGGGCCGACGACGATACGGTCAGCGATCACGCCGTCGAAACCGATCGTGGCACCGTAGCCGAACTTGTCGTTGTGACGGCCCTGCGACTGGAAACGATCGCCGCCGAGGTTGCCTTCGAGGCGGAAGCCGCGGAACGAGGTGTTGCTCGTGCCTTCGCTGGCTGCAGTGGTGGTGGTGACTTCCTGAGCGGATGCGGCACCGGCCGAAAGTACCGCGACAGCAGCTGCGACAATCAAAATCTTACGCATGTGTGTTCTCCATTGACGACGCCCAAACACGCGACCGCGCGAAGTGATCCTTTGGTATGAAGCGTTTCCCGGAACCTGTTGCATCGCAGCAACACTTGCCCGTCGCGACCGGCCGGAACGGAGGCGATGCGGGGGGGTGTGTCGCGACATACCGGCACGGCATGTTGACTCGATCGCATGATCCGCGCGATACGGAACATAAGATGAACAAATATGACCGAGTCGATCGCCTCGCTGCGCCATTTGAAGCGCCAGATCGCCGCCATAGAGCAGCGCGAGGGGCTGTGCGATTCCGCGATCGACACGGTTCGCGTGGGGACGGGACATGATGCGATCGATCAGGCGATCGGCGGCGGACTGGCACGCGGTCGGTTGCATGAGGTGTTCGCGCACGACGCAGCGGATGCGGGTTGCGCGGCGGGGTTCGTCGGAATGCTCGCGGTACGGCTGGGGGGTTCGCTCGTCTGGCTGCGTGAGGATGCCGCCGAAAAGCAGGGGATCCTTCATGTGGGCGGCCTGGTCGAACTCGGGATCGACCCATCGCGCCTGATCCTGGGCGTGTTGCCCGATCCGCTCGCGGTGCTCCGCGCGGCGGCGGATGTGGTGCGATGTTCGGCGGTTGGGGTGGCGGTAATCGAAATGCGCCGCAATCCAGCCATGCTCGATCTGACCGCGGGGCGCAGGCTTGCGCTGGCGGCGGAAAGTTCGGGCGTCACGGTGTTGTTGCTGCGGATCGATGCGCAGCCTTCGCCCAGTGCGGCGGATACGCGCTGGTCCGCCAGCGCAGCGGCGTCCGCGCCGCTCGAAGCGAATGCGCCGGGCTATCCGGTGCTCGATGTAACGCTTTTGCGCCAGCGAGGTCGTCCCGGCGACGGGCGCTGGCTGGTGGAGTGGGACCGTGACCAAGCAAGCTTCCGCGCAGCGGGCACGCCGCGTCGATCCGACCATGGCGGCGTCCGAGACCCTGGCCGAGACTCTGGCATCATCGCCGTCCCGGTCCGCCCGACGGCATCTGGCACTGTGGTTTCCCTTCCTGTCGAGCGACCGGCAATGCCGCACCCGGGGTTCCGCCGCGTCGGCTGATGCGAGAGTCGATACGGGGGACGACGCACCGTTCGTCTTCGTCGAAAAGCAGCGAGGCGCGATGCGGATCACCGCGGTCGATCCGCGCGCACACGCGCTTGGCCTGTCGCCAGGGATGGCGCTGGCGGACGCACGCGCGATCCTGCCCGATCTCGCGGCGCACGATGCCGCCCCCGCCGCCGACCAGGACTGGATCGAGCGGATCGCGGATCTGTGCGAACGCTATACCCCGATGGTCGCGCTCGACGAAGCGGACGGCATCACGCTCGACATCACCGGCTGCGCGCATCTGTTGGGCGGCGAGGACGGGTTGGTCGCCGATCTCGAAGCACGTCTCGCTGCGTGGAGCGGGCAGGTGCGCCATGCGGTCGCGGGCAGTCCGGACGGCGCCCAGGCGCTCGCGCGGTTCCAGACGATGCCTGCCGCGAGCGAGGCAGCCGCGCTGCGCCGGCTCGATGTCGCGGCGCTGCGGTTGCCCGACGAGACGCTGGTCGCGCTCCGCCGCGCCGGATTGAAGACGCTCGGCGATCTCGCGGGACGTCCCTCCGCACCGATCGCGGCACGTTTCGGCGAGGAAACCACCGAGACGCTCGCGCGCCTGCTCGGCGATCTCGACAACCGGATTCAGCCGCGCCGGCGTTTGCCCGCGATGTTCTTCGAACGCCGCTTTGCGGAACCGATCGCGCGGACCGAACACGTCCTCGAGGTGATCGAGGATCTTGCGACCGAGGCGGCGGCGGCGCTGGCGGAACGCCACAAGGGCGGGCGGCGCTTTGCGGTGCGGTTGTTCCGCAGCGACGGGCAAGTGCGCGATCTCGCGGTCGAGACGGGGCTCCCCGCGCGCGACCCGCCGACGCTGATGCGGCTGTTCCGTGAACGGATCGATGCGCTCGCCGATCCGCTCGACCCCGGCTTCGGGTTCGACATGCTGCGCTTCGTCGTGCCGCGGATCGAGCCGCTTGCGCCGACGCAATTGCAGCTCGAAGGCGGCGCGATCGGCGACGATGCGATGGCAGCACTCGTTGACCGGCTCAGCACGCGGGTCGGTCGCACGCGGATCCGCCGCTTCGTCGCGCGCGACAGCCATATTCCCGAACAGGGCGTGCTCAGCATCCCCGCGCTCGATGCACCAACCGCGCCCGTTCCGGCATGGCAACCGCTCGATCCGGGCGAGCCGCCGCTGCGCCCGATCCATCTGTTCGATCCGCCGCAACGGATCGAGGTGATGGCCGAAGTCCCCGACGGCCCGCCGCACCGCTTCCGCTGGCGGCGCACGTTGCACGACGTGACGCGGTTCGAAGGCCCCGAACGGATCGCCGCCGAATGGTGGAAGCGGATTGATGCCGCCGGGCTGACGCGCGATTATTACCGGGTCGAGGATACGCGCGGACGGCGTTTCTGGATCTTCCGCCACGGCCTGTACGATCGCGAGAAGTCCGATCCCGACTGGTATGTCCACGGCCTGTTCGCATGACCGCCTTTGCCGAACTGGTCGCGGCGAGCAATTATTCGTTCCTGCGCGGTGCCGCGCATCCGCACGAAATGGTTGCCGAAGCGCTTCGGCTCGGGCTCGACGGGATCGGTCTGGCCGATCGCAATACGGTTGCGGGCGTCGTCCGCGCGCATGTCGCGCTCGAATCGGCGGTCAAGGAGGCGGCGGCGGCGGGTCTGCCCGCGTTGCCGTTCCGGCTGGTCGTCGGCGCGCGGCTGGTGTTTTCGGACGATACGCCCGACATCATTGCTTATCCTGCGACGCGGTTCGGCTGGGGACGGCTGACGCGGCTGCTGACGCTGGGCAATCTGCGCGCAGAGAAGGGCGATTGCGAGCTGCACTTCGCCGATCTGCTCGATCACCACGAAGACTTGCTGCTGATCGTGCTCGGTAAGGAGCAGGATCTGGGCGTTCTGCAACGGCTCCGCGCCGCGTGTGATGATAGGGTGTGGCTTGGCGTAACGATGCTGCGGCAGGGGCGCGACCGGCGGATGCTCGCGCGGATGCAGGCGGTCGCGCAGGCGGCAAACGTCCCGCTGCTCGCGACCAACGACGCGCTCTACGCGGGGCCGGCGCAACGCCCGTTGCACGACGTGCTGACCTGCATCCTACACGGCACGACGATCACCACCGCCGGGCGCATCCTCGCCGCCAATGCCGAGCGTCACCTCAAACCCGCCGACGAAATGGTGCGGCTGTTCCGCGATTGCCCCGATGCGGTCGCGCAGAGCCGCGTGATCCTCGACCGCATCACCTTCACGCTGCGAGACCTCAGCTACGAATATCCCCACGAACCGATCCCCTACGGGTGGGAACCGCAGGACTGGCTCGAGCATATCGTGCTCGAGGCGGCGCATCAGCGCTACGGCGAAACGCTGTCCCCCAAGGTCGAGGCGCTGCTGGCGGAGGAATTCCACCTCATCCGCCAGCAGAAATACGCCTTCTATTTCCTCACCGTCCACGATCTCGTCCGCTTCGCGCGCGCGCAGACCCCGCCGATCCTGTGCCAGGGGCGCGGGTCGGCGGCGAATTCGATCGTGTGCTTCCTGCTCGGGGTGACATCGGTCGATCCGGTCCAGCACGACCTGCTGTTCTCGCGCTTCGTGTCCGAGGAACGCAGCGAGCCGCCCGACATCGACGTGGATTTCGAACACGAGCGCCGCGAGGAGGTGATGCAGTACGTCTATCGCCGCTACGGCCGCCACCGCGCCGGGATCGCCGCGACCGTCATCCATTATCGCCCGCGCAGCGCGGTGCGCGAAGTCGGCAAGGTGCTCGGCTTTACGGAGGACGTCACCGCGCGGCTTGGCAGCACCGTCTGGGGCAGTTTCGCGAGCAAGCTCGAGGACCGGCGCTATGCCGACGCCGGGCTCGACCCCACCAACCCCGCGATCGCGCGATTGAAGGGGCTGGTCGAACAGATCCTCGAATTCCCGCGGCATCTGTCGCAGCATGTCGGCGGGTTCGTCCTCACGCAGGACCGGCTCGACGAGACCGTCCCGATCCATAATGGCGCGATGGCGGACCGCACCTTCATCGAATGGGACAAGGACGATATCGACGCGCTCGGGCTGATGAAGGTCGACGTGCTCGCGCTCGGCATGCTGACGTGCATTCGCAAAAGCTTCGACCTGATGCGCCGGCACGGGCTCGGCGACCATGATCTCGAGGTCGACATCGCGGCGGATGATCCCGCGGTCTATGACATGCTGTGCAAGGGCGACAGCATCGGCGTGTTCCAGGTCGAAAGTCGCGCGCAGATCAACATGCTGCCCCGGCTCAAGCCGCGCTCGCTCTACGACCTGACCGTACAGGTCGCGATCGTCCGGCCCGGGCCGATCCAGGGCGAGATGGTCCACCCCTATCTGCGCCGTCGCAGCGGGATCGAGAAAGTCGACTATCCCTCGCCCGCACCCCCGCACAACCCCAACGAACTGAAGGACCTGCTCGGCAAGACCTTCGGCGTGCCGTTGTTCCAGGAACAGGCGATGAAGCTCGCAATCGTCGCGGCGGCATTCACCCCGAGCGAGGCGAACCAGTTGCGGCGCGCGATGGCGACCTTCCGCCACACCGGCGGAATGGACGGGTTCCGCACCAAGATGGTCGAGGGGATGGCGGCGCGCGGGTATGACCGCGACTTCGCCGAACGCTGTTTCCAGCAGATCGAGGGGTTCGGCAGCTACGGCTTCCCCGAAAGCCATGCATTGTCGTTTGCGCGGCTGGTGTACGTGTCGTCGTGGATCAAATGCCATCAGCCCGCGGTGTTCGCCTGCGCGCTGCTCAATGCGCAGCCGATGGGCTTCTATGCCCCCGCACAGATCGTCCGCGATGCGCGCGAGCATGGGATCGCGGTCCATCCGGTCGATATCAACGCAAGCGACTGGGACAACAGCCTCGAACCCGATGCGGCGGGCGTGCTCGGGCTGCGGCTCGGGTTTCGCCAGATGGACGGGTTCCGCCGCGCCTGGGCAGACGCGCTGGTCGCGGCGCGCGCGCGCGGGCCGTTCGCCTCGGTCGAGGCGCTCGCCAGGCGGGCGGCGCTCCCGCAACGCGCGCTCAGGTTGCTCGCGGACGTCGATGCGTTTGGGTCGATCGCGCTCGACCGGCGGCAGGCCTTGTGGGAGGTGCGGCGCACGCCCGATGCAGCACTGCCGCTGTTCGCCGCCGCCAGCGCGCGCGAACTGGGGGAGGAGCCCGACATGGCGCTCCCGCTAATGAGCGCGGCCGAGCAGGTGGTGGTCGATTACAAGACGCTGCGGCTGTCGCTCAAGGATCATCCGATGAGCTTCCTGCGCGCTATGCTCACCGACGAAGGAATCAGCAGTTGTGCGCGCACCAGCGCGGTCAAGGCCGGGTCGCGCGTGCGGACCGCGGGGATCGTGCTGATCCGGCAGCGCCCGGGGAATGGCAATGCGATCTTCGTCACGATCGAGGACGAGACCGGCGTCACCAATGTCGTAATCTGGGCACGACTGTTCGAGACGGTGCGCGCGCAGGTGATGGGATCGCGGCTGATGCTGATCGAGGGCGAAGTCCAGCGCAGCCCCGAGGGCGTCGTCCACCTGATGGCGAACCGGGTGCATGACCGCAGCGCGCTGCTCGATACGCTCGGGGAAGACACCGCGGTCCGCGTCCCGCTCGCGCGCGCGGACGAGATGGTCCGTCCGGTCCCGCCGCGGCATCCGCGTGATGCGCGGATCGTCCCCAAATCCCGCGACTTCCACTAGCGCAGGACACTTCTGTTCGGATCATTCCAACCGTTCGCTTCGAGCGAAGTCTAGAAGCCGGGCACAGCGCAGGTTTCTCGACTGCGCTCGAAACGAACGGGTCAGGCCGACGTCATCGAACTGTGATCCCACCACCAGCACAAAAAAAGGGCCGGTGCGTTGCCGCACCGGCCTAAGGTTGTCCGCAGGAGGAACATCGTGGGGCCAACCGGGTCACCGACCCGGCGGCCAAT
>Ga0265798_10003745_pt1 | contig 21408 bp, 20 predicted proteins | sample P3T30metagenome_FD_192430 | JGI IMG/M metagenome (GOLD analysis project Ga0265798, IMG submission 192430) | Plant litter microbial communities from East Loma Ridge, Irvine, California - P3 T30 | ecosystem: Environmental > Terrestrial > Plant litter > Unclassified | place: USA: California... | reverse complement strand
ACATGAGCCGCCAGCGTGGTTATTTTGTAGACCAAAGCCAGTCGCTTAACCTGTTTATGGAAAACGCATCATACTCTAAACTTACTTCTATGCACTTTTATGCATGGCAAAGCGGCCTGAAAACAGGTATGTACTACCTGCGTACCAAGAGCGCGGTTGATGCTATTAAATTTACGCTTAACAACGATAAAAAGGCTGAGCCGGTTGCCCAGGTTGTAACAGCTACTGCCGTTGCAGCTAAAACAGCTCCGGTAGCTGTAGAGGTATCTGCCGTAGAGCTTACCGAGTTCCAGGCAATGATTGAGCGCAGCCGCAGTGCTGAGCCCGATGATTGCGAAATGTGCGGTTCTTAATTACATTTTATATAGGTAAAGACGGGGGAGCATTTTGTGCTCCCTTTCTTTTTTATATATTTATAGCAAAATAAATCCTCACTAAAATATGGAAATAACCTACGACCTAAGGGCGAATGCGTGGCGCAGGCTGGCAAACTATCTAATTGATTACCTGATACAAATAGCGCTTGTGTTTTGCGTGGGCCTGGTAGCGGGTGCCCTGTACCGGTTTTTTGATATGGCCGGGCCTTATAACTATATTACTAACATGAACCGCATTGAAGAGTTTTTGCTTGGTGCTTTAGTAGGCTTTGGGTATTACTTTATTTTTGAAGCGGCTAACAGCCGCACGCTGGGTAAATATATAACGGGTACAAAAGTGGTTACATGGCATGGAGAAAAGCCTACGGTAGGCAGGATTGCCAAGCGCACCCTGTGCCGCCTTATTCCCCTTGAAATATTTTCGTTTTTAGCCGATAGGCCCCTGGGCTGGCATGACAGCATAAGCGATACCGTAGTGGTAGATGTAAAACGATATGAGGAAGAACTGGCTTTAAAAAACTCATTTGAAGAGATAGGCGCCGTGGCAGAATAAGCCCGTGCGTATGATTATATGGAAAAACTATTACCCATTACTGCCGACATGATTGCGCCGCCTAACAAGCGCTTTGCAAATTTTGTTATCGATTCTATTATTTTTAACCTGCTGGCGCTGGGTATAAGCGCCCTGGGCAATTACCTGTATGACGTGTATGGCATAGAGGCACTGCTTGTGGGTCCGCCGGCTATTGGTAACTATAAATACTCATTGCTGCAAACGCTTGTGGGTATAGTGTATTATGGCCTTTTTGAGTCGTTAACGCAACGCACGCCCGGCAAGTATATAACCAGTACCAAAGTGGTGCTTAGAGATGGTACAAAGCCCGCAGATGGCGCTATATTGCTGCGCACATTATGCCGGCAGATACCGTTTGAAATACTATCATTTTTAGGACGTTTCGGCATAGGCTGGCATGATACCTTGTCTAAAACGCTGGTTGTAGATGTGTATAAGTATGAAAGAGCATTGAAAATGAAAACCGAAGGCAGGCAGGATAGCCCGGAAGAATTATAGCAGGCAAAACAACAATAATATGCTTATAAATAAAACCCTTCTTGCCACGGGCAATAAACGCTTTGCAAACTATATTATAGATACCATTTTTTACTTTATAATATATTTTTTTATAAACATTACATCATTGTTGTCATGTAGATGGTTTAATATGGAGGAGTCATTTTTTCATTTTAGCGACATATTTACATTTAAATGGTTTGTGTTTTGGGTGTTTTTTTGGCAATTGTTGTATTTTCTGCAGGAATATAGTACCCAGCGAACTCTTGGTAAATATATAACAGGCACAAAAGTAGTTTTGGCAACAGGGCTAAAGCCGGGAGCGGAATTTATATTGGTAAGGACATTATGCCGCCTGATACCCTTAGAGGCTCTTTCCTTTGGAGAAATAAAGGTAGAGTTGGGCTATCACGACAGCATCTCTAAGACGTATGTGATTGATGTGAAAAAGTTTGAAATTGCACTGTTATTAGATAATGCATTTGACGAAATAGGAACGGTTGAGCAATAATAATAATGTAAATTAATTACAATATGCCCAATTGCTGGCTTGCGGGTAATGTCTGCAAATTTGATGAGGCCACAGCGCTCAACGATTCGATTAATGAAATTGGGGAACCAGAACAATAAATTATGGAGGGCTTTATAGAAATTGACCATGAGGTTATGGCCGGAAAAGGGGCGAGGCTGCTCAACCTGTTTATAGACGGTATTATTTGCACTACCCTTACCGGAGTTGTATACCTTATTATGCTACTGCTGTATAAATTTGCCGATATGCAGGGGCTTATGTTGTGGTATATGGAAATGGGTGCTTTTACAAAACTGGTTATTTCGGCGGGGGTTACTACGTTTTACTACCTGGTTTTTGAAACTTTTACCGGGCGCACTCTGGGCAAGCTGGCTACAAATACCCGTGTGGTAGATGCACTGGGCAACCGCCCGCAGGCAAAGGCTATACTGATACGTACGCTGGTTCGGCTAATGCCTCTTGAGGCTTTTACCTTTATAGGCGAGTTTGCTATAGGCCTGCACGATAGTGCCAGTAAAACATATGTTATAGATACACACAAATACAACCGCGCAACGCACCTTAAAAAGGCATATGATGCACTGGGTGTTGAGAATGACCCAAGGCGCATGTTTGATAATTAAGATCGCCTAAAGGCAATTATATAAAAGGGCAATAATGCCACGCATAAAAAATAGAAATTACCATGTCAAAAGATACAAAAGGGGTTTATTCAGGGCTTATAGAAAAAGATGCAGACGGCAACTACTTTTGCGGCGAATATTTACTGGATTACCAAATGGTAGCAGCCAGTTTTAAAGAGGGCGATAAGATAACCATCAAGTCCATCATAGAAAACCCAAGCGACAAGAGTTTTGAAAAGTACCCTAAAAAATCAAGGAATTTCTTTTTGTTTAACCTTAAGAAATAAGGCTTGGCCTAACAACTAAAATCTGCAATCAAAATGATGCAATGGGAACAGCTTCTGTCTTTAAAAAAACAGGGCGATACAAGCAAGCGCCTGCGCCGTGAGCAGGATGATACACGCCTGGGCTTTGAGGTAGATTATGACCGTATTATATTTTCGTCAGGTTTTAGGAGCCTGCAGGATAAAACGCAGGTTATACCGCTTAGCAAGACTGATTTTGTACATACACGCCTTACGCACAGCCTTGAGGTAAGTGTAGTGGGCAGGAGCCTGGGCAGGCTTGTGGGTAAAAAAATTATAGAAAAGCACCCGTACCTGGCTGAGGTGCACGGTTTTCATATGAACGATTTTGGCGCTATTGTAGCTGCGGCTGCACTGGCGCACGATATAGGCAACCCGCCGTTTGGGCACAGTGGCGAAAAAGCTATTGGCGAATATTTTAAAACCGGAAGGGGCCAGATGTATAAAGAGCTGCTTGCTCCAAAAGAGTGGCAGGACCTTGTAGATTTTGAGGGTAATGCTAATGGCTTTAACCTGCTAACGGCTTCGCGGCCGGGCATAGAGGGCGGCCTGCGCATTAGCTATGCCACGCTGGGTGCGTTTATGAAATATCCTAAAGAGTCGTTGCCTAAAAAACCTACGCCTAATATTGCCGATAAGAAATATGGTTTCTTTCAGTGCGATGCGGCATTTTTTAAAGATGTGGCTCAGGACCTGGGGCTTATACCCAATAAAACCGGCAATGATATAGGTTTTGAACGCCATCCGCTGGCTTATCTGGTGGAAGCGGCAGATGATATTTGCTATACCATAATTGATTTTGAAGACGGTATTAATTTAGGCCTGATATCTGAAGATTATGCTTTAGAATACCTTATAAAGCTGGTTAAGGACAATGTGGGGGTAGAAAAATACAAAAACCTCACTACTAAAGAAGATCGTATAAGCTACCTGCGCGCCCTTGCTATAGGCACCCTGATTAATGATGCGGTAAATACCTTTTTAGAAAATGAAGAGGCCATACTGGCCGGTAAGTATCCATACGCACTGACTGAAAAGGGGAGCTATACGGCACAGATGAACGACATTATTAACATCAGCATTAAAAATATATACCAGAGCCGGGAGGTGGTAGAAAAAGAGGTGATAGGCTATCGTATTATCAATACGTTGCTGGATACCTTTTGCACGGCTTATAACAATAAATTTGACGGCAATGAGAGCAATTATGATAAGCTTATACTGAAATTGCTGCCCGAGAAATTTGTTACCGAAAAAATGGCCCTGTATGACCGCCTGTTGCACATTTGCCACTTTGTAAGCACCCTTACCGATGGTAAAGCGCTGCTGCTGTATAATACCATTACCGGTAAATAGTTTACAGTTTACGGTTTACAGTTTACAGTATGGTGCGTAACCTGCAAGATTTTAAAACCCTGTAGGATTAATGGATGTTAAAATCACTAATCCTTTTTCAGGGTCTGTCATTACGAGCAGAGCCTGCGGAGCGTGGTAATCTCATCGTTGCAAAGTTCCTTTATGAGATTTGCCTTGCCTATTCTGGCATAGCCCTCGGGTCTTCGTCGTGCCTCCTGATTGCAGCTTCTTTTTGAATTTCATTCATATTATTAGAGAATAAAAGAGCCACCTTTTAATGATGGCGACTTTTTGTTAATGAATACTTAATAAACTTTATCTATTATTTTATGTTGTATAAATAGTTTTTGTATATTAGTATTAACCTTGAAAATATAGAATTATGAGTAGTTTTGACAATGCCCCTTTAAATGTAAAAGCAACTTTATTTGCAACTACTATTAGATTAAATGCTGTAGTTAAAAGTTTAAATCCTGACCAGTCAGATAAGTACGAACAAGTACTTGCCGAAGAAAGAGAAAAAGCTCTGGTGCATCTAAAAGACCTTCTAACTACTGAAGAACTTGATGAGTTTATTAACCTATTAACTTAGAGAAATTGTCCCTGTTTAAACAGGGACTTTATTTTGGTGTAATTTAGTAGATAGTTATCTTTATTTAAAGTCATGAAAATAACAACCTATTGTCCTATTTGTTCGCATGAATCTGAAGTAGCAGGCGGTGTAACCCCAGAAAAGGGAGGCCGAGGAGCATGGCATGTACCTGCAATTCATATCCCGATTAGTGAAGGTTTTTTGTATCCATACACATGCTCTAAGGGGCATAACATTACTATGCTATTGAATAACTTCAAGTTTGAAATTATTTTTGATTCTGGTTTGAATGCTCTGCACGATGGATATTTGCGAGAGGCAATGACGAGTTTTTATGCTGCGTTAGAGTATTTTTATAAAGAATTATCGTTGTACTTTATGTACTTAAATAATGTAAATATTAATAGTGAAGAATATCAAAAATTTAAAAAGGCTGTAAAACTTTCTGAAAGGACGTTAGGTCTTTTTCACGGACTATATTATATAGTAATTGGAGAACCAGCTCCAGTATTAAGTAGTAAGATTTCGGAAGATAGAAATAATGTCATACATGGCAGCAATTACCCTTCCTATGAAGACGCGGTTAAATTTGGAAACAGTGTCAAAAATTATATAGTATATATTTTAGAAAAAGTTGAAGACAAATTTTCCTATTTCGATTGGATGAGTATAGTTATACAGAGCTACCACCCAACCGATGAGAAACTAAATAAACCAAATGTTTGGACATATAGCTACCTTCTTTCTAAAACTTACAGAACAAATAATGACTTAAAAAAGCACAGTATAACGGAATATAAACCTTTTTGGCAACTCATGAAAGATAATAATTAATCAGCACGCATATTAAAAATATGCGGCAAAAAGATTACAAAAAATAATTTTACCATTCCGTAAAAAAAGAGGGGGTCATTGAAAATAAAAAGACTACCTCTCGATAGTCTTTAATTCTCTCTTAGTGTAAACTTTAATATACTTACCTAAAAAATATCCCCTTTACAAACGCTGTAAAGGGGATATTTTATTTATCCGTAAATGTTTTTACTCTTCATACTCATCATAATACATGTCTTCATAATCTCCGTACCTGTTGTTGCGCTTGCCAAAGGTGGCCCTTTGCCTGCCCTTGTTAATGGTAGAATCTATAATGATTTTCTTGTAATTTTCAAGCTCGCTGTCGTCGGTAAGGCGTTTTGTGCCTGCATCGCTATACGCAAGCGGATTTATTTTGTTGCCATTGTTTACAAACACAATAGATACAAGCCTGTCCATGCTTTGCCCATAACCATAATAGTCGTTATTATTCTTTTCTTTTTTCTCGATGTTTTTAAGCTTGTAGAAATAAAAGGTTATGTTGGTTTTTTCGTCATACTGTACCACTTTCTTTTCAAGCAGTATAATAGAGTCTGTTTTTGTGTCAACCTCTTCAATGTCTATAAGGGCCGATTCTGCAATTTCGTCGTCACTGAAGTCTTTAAGCAGCCCGGTTTCTTTTTGTTCTACCAGCATCTTAAGTACGTTAAAACGTGTTTTGTTGTTGGCCAAAAGGCTTTTTAGCTTCTCTTCATCGGCGTTACCGTTCTTAATTTCAAGGCGAGCCAGTTTGAGGTTGGTTTCCTGGATATCAAGCGATGTGATGGCGCTGAATATTTTTTGCACGTCTTTTTCTTTATGGAAAGGGTACAGCAAATCCATATACATGGCCAGGTCTCCGGCACTTTCTACATTGTCATTATACCTGTACTCGTTTTCGTCCTGCATTTCCTGCTCGGCCTTACGGCTTTTTGCACGTTTAATTTCAAGGCGTGCATTAGTAAGCAGCATTTTTTTGTACGCTTTAAGCTTTTTAGTCTTGATGGCATCGTCTTTAATAAGATCTGCAGAAAACTCTATAACGGCATCATGATACTCCGGTATGCTGTAATACTGCATAATATCCGGGAAAAGCACTGCGCTGTTTTTGGTATCATACCCAAAGTTGGCAAACAGACCGTTAACATCATACCTGCTGTCGCTTATAGGAAGGTCATACTCCATAAGTTCCAGTATTTTTTTATAGCCTTCTTTCGATTTGAATTCGGTAAGGGCCTCAAGTACCGCAAACTGAATGGTGGCATTGGTGTTTTCCTGTTTGTACTGTTTTTCGAAAAACGGTATAGAAGCCTGATCTTTCATTTCGCCCAGTTTTTCATACAGCTCGATAAGCGCATGCGTTTCTTCTTTTTTAAAGTCGAAGTCTTCGATAAAGCCTTCTAACGCCTTGCGGTCTTCTTTTGTAAGCTCTAACTGCGCTATAGAGGCCAGTGTGCTGCTGCGGATGCTGTCGTGCTCGCTGCGGGCATCTTCCATAAACAGCTTAAAGCGGTCGGCAGGCAGGTCCTGGGTGTCAGGGTCTTCGAGCAAGGTGAACGAAGTAAATAGTTTTTCGAGTGCAGGGTCATCACCTTTATAGTCTTTATCTACCACTGTGTTTATAATATAGGTAGTGCCGTTGCGGTGCAGTGCCCTTATTTTTATGCCCTGCGTACTTTTATCACTTACGCAGGTGGCTGTAAACTGGTAGTAGTTGCCCTCTTTTACATACTCCTGCTTTTCGTTTATAAGCGACAGTTTTGCTTTTTTAGGCTTAACATATTTGTTCCAAAGCGATCCGCTCATGGCACTATAGTTGCCATACCCCACGGCGGCAACCGTATCTACCATCACCATAGCGGCATCGAAGTCAGGTTCTTTGGTGTCTTCTTCTTCAAGAATGTATTTTTTAAAGTTGTTCCAGATGGTATCTATGCTTTTGATGCTGTGGTGCCTGTGGAATTTATGAAAATATACATCTACTACCTGGCCCGATGGCATGGTAAACTGCCTGTTGCCATATTTTTCTTTAAACACATTTTCATCGTCATCATACTCTTCATAATCATAATAATTTGCTTTTGCAGGTTCAAAATCAAGCTTTTCGTTAGCTACACGCGGAATTTCAACGCTGTAAAGCGCCGTAGTATCTTTGTATACTTTATAATTACTGTCCTGCTTAACAGGTGTAAAGGCAAATGAGTTAAAGAATTTTGACGATGAAGCATCTGTAGCGCCTATGGTGCCCAAAAGGTAATACTTGGCTCCTTTTATAACTGATTTAAGGCTTACTGTTTTTTGGGCAAGTGATGCTTTTGATGTGTATGATGATGGTGTAGCAGCCACTTTTTGCTGTGTACTGTCTATACCCAATTGCGTATAATACTCAAAGTGCATGCGCTCCAGCTCAAACTGGGTATCTTCCAGCGATTCGTTATCGGTAAGGGTGCGCTCCAGTACAAAGTAATTTGCTTTTTCTGAAGCATCATATCCGTAAAATTCTACGTCTTCTACAATCCTGCCTTTAGATTTTTCGCCATATATGGCGCTGTAGCCCGGCATGCTTACCTTAAAGCCACCACGCACCGGTGTAAGGTTAGTCCAGTTATTGGCGGTAAGCTTTATTTTAAGGTTGTTAAACACGTCATTTTCAAACTGGCGCACGTAATTTTTTTCGCCGGCCATGCTTACCATAATTACCTCAAGCGGGGTAACGTAATATTTATAGCGGTGGTCGTTGCCGGTTTTTGTTATGCTCTTAATATCATAAACGGTACAGCCGTTAACGGTAGACACTTTTTTGTCGATTATCTTTCCGGGAATGTTTTCGTAAAAGAGGCTGTCGAGCGCCAGGTGGTCAAACGGCTTGTTGTCTTTATTAAGGTAATCTTTAAGCAACAGGCGCTTTACATTTATATAGCCACCGTTTGCCAGGTCAGGGCTTTGTATGTCGCTGCCATCTTCTATAAGTGCGCCGGTAAATACGGGCACAGTTACCACGCCATCGGCACTGGTGTAGGTATCAAACGTTGGTTTTTTAAAGTAGTTGTCAATTTTTTCTTTGTCGGCTTTGCCTTTGTCGGTATAAGCATTGGCAACCGGCTTAACGGTATAGCCCTTAGCGCGAAGCATTTCTATAATGCCATGTTTGCCCGGTAAGTGGGCGGCACCCACGGCGGCAAAAAGGCTGCCCGTTTTAGCCAGCGAGTCTATAGATTTTACCATGACCTTGTTACGGTCCCAAAGCATTACCTTAAGGTATTTTTCGCTGCTGGCCAGGTTGGTAAGCGAGTCCAGCATGTCAAGGTCTTTTTCGCGGTAATATTTCATCATCGCCTCTTCATAATCGATATCCTTAAGCAATTTTTGGATAGCAATCATGTTTTCCTCGCTTGGGCGGGTATCTTTAAAGTCGATGTTCATTATGTTAAGCAGCGAGGTTTTAGTATCCTCAAGGCCCACGGTTTTTTTGCCATATTTGCGGCCCGTGCGATAAATAAACATATCCAGGTAGGTGTTTTCCTGATACTCTTCCTGATAGGAATTTGTACGGAAAAGCAGGTGGTTTATGGTATAGTCTTTACTGCGGAAAAGCGGCTGCAGGTCATTGCGCACAATGGGCTGCATAAAAAAGGTGGCGTATAGCTTGCCACGGCGGTTAGGGCCGCCGCCCATAAGTGCCATTACATCCATCCAGGTGCTGGGTTCACTTTCATTAGCTACCATATCGGCATTTAATAAATGGGTGAAAAAGGCATCGCTAAGGTGGTAGGATACTTTGTCGCTAACGTGCATGGAGCCATACAGGTAGGAGTTTTTTTTGAGCCCGTTTCCCGAAACTTCCCAGAGCAGGCCCTGGTATTTTTTTTCCTGTGCAAAAAGAGAGGTGCTAACAAGCAACAGCAGTAAGGCTATTTTTTTCAAGGTTTGTAGTGGTTTTTGAATAGTGTAACTAATAAGCCAAATATAATTGTTTCTTTTTAAGAATATGCATCAAACAGTCTAAAAATATTAAGGGTTTCACAGCGATTTGCCGCTATGTTTTGCGGTATTTTTATTTTGAAGGCATACCCTTACAGCTTAACGCGGAACAGGCTGTTTTTGTTTTACAAACCGTGTATTATTTGTTATGGATGTACTTTTCTATAGCCCAGTGCGCCAGATAAATAAGCGGCGTCATGAGTATGGCAATAACCAGTTTTACACCGTAGCCCGTTATGCCTGAAAGGAGGTAGGTTTTGGTGTCCATTTGCCCGGTAAGGTAAAAGGCGATGCCCAGCACGATAAAGCTGTCAAAAAACTGCGAGATTACCGTCGAGCCCGTGCTGCGTAGCCATATCATTTTATTGCCGGTACGGTTTTTTACAAAGTGAAAAATAGTAACGTCTATAAGCTGCGAAACTAAAAATGCTGTAATGCTGCCCACGATTATCCAGAGGCTTTGGCCAAAAACCTGGCTAAAAGCCCAATCGGGCACACCCATGGATGCCCCTCTTATATTTATGGCCAGATACAGCAGCCCAAAACAATAAATAATAAGCCCGGCAGTGATAACAGACAGCCTTTTTACACCTTTTTGGCCAAAGTATTCGTTTATAAGATCGGTGGTTACAAATACAACAGGCCATGGCAGGATGCCCACGCTCATGGGCACGCCGAATACAGGGATAAGTTTGCCCCCAATAAGTTCGGCCACCACGGCATTGGTTATAAATATCCCGGCCAGGATTACATAAAGGGTACTTTTGCGGGTTTCAAACATCAGAATGCAGGCTCGTGTAAAAATTGAATTGTAAAGATAATGATTTTACTGTTTAACCCATAACCCGAATTACTTAGACAACGAAACATTACTGATTGTTACCGCTTGGGTCAGGCTGATTTGTAAAAAGCCTGTTACTTTAAATATATCTCCGTTTTTACCTTCTTAAAATCCTCATCATTTACATCGGTCTTATAAAAGTAAACTTTACCATTTTCTTTCACAATCAGGCTATCTACACTATCGGCATTAATGGTTTCGCACGCAGTGGGAAAAAGTTCCGGGCCAAAAACCTGCTTCCATTTACCGCCTTGTAAGCTCCATGTAGTAATGTCATAGGTGCAGCCGTGATTGGGTTCTGCGGCCAGGGTAAGTTCGGCAGCACCGTCTCCGTTAAGGTCACCTTCGCCCACAGGTATGGCATAGCCGGTTCTCAGGTGTATTTCAGGAATGTTTTTATTCGCAAAGCTAATGATGAGCTTTTGGCCTCTTTCCTGTATTACCATACCGTCAATATCGTTTTTACCATCACCGTTAAAGTCATAAAGCATATCAATGGGCCTTTTTATGGATTGGGTAGCAGCACTTGCCTCAGGCTGTTTTACGGTTTGAGTGCTTGCCGGTGTGTTAAACAAGGGGGCTTTGGCCGGCTCATTTTTGCACGAAAGCAGCAGCAGGGGCAGGAGGTATAGGTAGGGTTTCATAGGGTTGTGAGGTATAACGGTAGTGTTACTGCTTTACAGTTGCAGCTTCATTTGATTTGGATTCGGTCATCATGCCAAATACAACAGCTATGATCATGCCTATGGCAGCAACGCTGTTTTCCTTCCATACATACAATATTACCATGCCCCGTATAATGTCAAATAAGCGGCTAATAATTTTATCAGTTTTACTGTTGGGCGTTGTATCAATGCCCAGTTTTTCGGTAGTATAACTAAAAGCTTTAGCGAGGCCTGCATACAATAGTACTGTGCCTAACAGATAGGCAAAGTGTTTTGCAATGGCGGGCAGCACACCTTCGCCAACTGTGACCGAACTATAGCTGTTTATAATCGCGGTAATAAATTTTACTGCGTACCACACCACAAGCAGCAATAGTGCCGGGCGGAATAAATTTTTGTACAGGAGTAATAAAAATTGGGTACGTGTCATAACCAAAGGTATTTAATTTTTAGTTTTTGACATCAAAATTCTGCACCTATTTAAATTGGTAAAGGGCGGCCTGAATAACCCGGGAATGGTATTATATACAGATTATAAAACTGCGTATTACTTTTTTGTGAGTTCTACCTTTTTGATTTCGCCCGTTTTTATGTCTTTCAACACCATCACGGCAGTATCTGTTTCAGGTTTCATATTCAGCCTGAAGGTGTCGCAGGGCTGTATATCAGAGTAATCAATTTCGCCAAATTTTAATACTTCATCTCCTTCATTAACCCTGTCGATAAATGCAGTATCCCATACGACGCCAACAACGAGTTTACCTTCTTTAAAAACAGGCTGTACGGGCCAGTTCTTTTCGGCTACATCAATAGGCCCCTCGCTGAAGGGATTAAAGTAGAGTTTCTTTTTTGGATAATCAACTACAACATCGCCATATTTGAGTATCTCGCTGCCTATCCTGGACCTGTCGTCGCTGGTAGTGGTTGTAGTAACATTTTTAAGGATGACACCGGCAAAATTAAGTTCTGGTACAAACAGCATTAACTGCTCTGTTTTCTCTTCAACGCCATGTAAGCCTAACGAATACGCTCCGTTAGCCTGGTGTAGTACGCTAAATATATTAGCGGTCTGAAAGGTGCTTTTATAAGCGAGCATCGATAAATCGTACAGGCCTACCATTCCGGAGTCGAACAAAAGGGTTTCGCTACCTACTGCATCGTTGTTTCTTATGCCAATCCATAAGTGGGGGTTGCTCTGAAATTTATCCTTCAACAATTTAGCACTCTTGTTTTTATCAGTGCTGAAGTTTTTTAGCTTATTTGTAAAACTCACCGTTTTATCTTTATATGAAAACTTTACAACGCTGTTACGCATCATGTTGCTGCCAATAAAACCATCTATATCCAGGCACTGCATTAAAAAGCTATTATCGGCCACCACAGCAGGAATATCTTTAAAGGTAACATTGCCCACCTCAACAGGGGGCAGGGTTACCAGCTTCATGTTTTGGCTCAGGTTGCTGGAGTCGTTAACGTTTACGCCTGCTTCTGATTTTAACCCCAGTTCGTTATACAGCTCCTGAGATATGGCACTCATGGCACCGGTATCTACAATAAAATTATAGGTTTTACCTTTAATGATGACTTTTACTATTATAAGGCCGTTTACATTGTTATAAGGCACACTAACATTGTAATCCTTTTGTACAACCTTACCCTTGTTTAAGGTTTGGATATTTTGTGGAGCAGCAATGTTAAGGAAAAATAGTGCAGAAAAAAGATAAAGTAGCTTCATGAAAAATAATTGTGGTATGGTAAACGCGGTTGCATAATCTATGCCACAATTTTAACATTTCTAAAATTATCAGTACAGAGGAAATTTAAGGGGGTGGCAACTGTATTCGTTTTAAATTTCCTGGATCGAAAATGTAAACTTAATATTTATAAAATTGAATTTTTTAAGAAGCGGCGATTATTGTCGATTCCAAAGTCCGAAAGTGAAAAATTAGCCACTTTTTGAAGATCTTTTGTAAGATTTTACGCAAAAAAAATCCCGATGCATTACATCGGGATTTTTAATATTTGGTGTTGTGTTTTTTACAATCTAGAAAGGCAGGTCGTCATGCTCTTCTTCCTTATAATTTGTAGCGGGCTCAAACGCCTGGCTTGCCGGTGGCGCCTGGTTGTATTGCGGTGCCTGGTTATACTGTTGTTGCTGAGGCGCCTGGCCATAGCCGCCACCTTGTTGTGGTGCCTGCTGGTAACCTTGCTGAGGATAGCCCTGTTGTGGTGCTGCCTCGCCTCCTTTTTCTATCCTCCAGCCCTGTATGCTGTTAAAATATTTGGTTTCGCCCTGAGGGTTAACCCATTCGCGGCCCCTTAGGTTTATAGAAACCTTTACCGGCTCGCCCACACGGTAGTTGTTAAGCAGGTCGCACTTGTCCTGGGTAAACTCTATCATAATGTGCTGCGGGTACTGCTCATCAGTAGTAATTACTACTTCCCTCTTCCTGAAACCGTTAGCGCCAAAGGCTTTGGTTTCGTCAATCATTTTAATCCTTCCAATAACTTCCATAGTGTAAATTTGTTTTCTGCCTCTGGGGGCAGCTATCGTTAATAATATAAATTTTTAAAATTCTTTTTTGGCCAGCAGCAGTTTCCATGCTGTTGTAACTTCATTATTATCAAGGTATTCCTTGGCTTTCAGGAGTTTTTTATCTTCATCGTCAGCACTTAAAAGGGCTTTGGCTTCAAAACTCTCTTTTACAAATATATCGATTTCTTCGGATGTAGGCAATGTTTCTGTGTTACCAAGTTTGCCTAAATCGTTACCGTTAAAAACAGGGCTGTCTTTTATAAACGCGGGTATTGCGTCAACCCCTATGCCCAGTGTGGTTAGCGGTTTTTCTACCTCAAAAAGACCTTCGCTTGAGCGCGAATACCAGTTGCCGCCAAGGCGTGAAACCAGGTCTATTTTGTGCTGGTCTATACTGCCATTGGCATCAAGGATGCTTTCATCAATATGCATTTTGAGCACTTCGCACAGTATCAGGTTGCCGGCGCCACCCTCGGTTCCCAGCGGAATGATCTGGTTTACACGGCATTCAAACTGTACCGGTGCCTCTTTAACACGGTAAGGCTTAACAATATCGCCCGGCAGCATGGTAAACCCCGCTTTTTCAAACTCGTTTACCCCTGCGGCATACTCTGTACTGCTTAACGAGGTTTGCTCTACCATGGCATAATTTACCACGTTAATAACCACCTCGCGGTTGTCTTCGGCGTTAAGCAATGTGTGTTTTACGGTATTATCCCTCACCCTGCGGGATGGAGAAAAAATAAGTATGGGCGGGTTACTGCTGAATATATTGAAAAAGCTAAAGGGTGAAAGATTGGGTTTCCCATCTTTGTCAAGTGTACTTGCCAGGGCTATAGGGCGCGGGCCTACAGCACTTTGCAGGTAACCGTGCAACTTTTGGGTAGTAAGTTCTTTTGGGTCTATGCTGAGCATGCAGTTTGTGTGTTTGGGTTACAAAGATATTACTTCTGGCTCGTGTAACGTGGTGCTGTTAATAAAATAAAATATGTTGCCGCTACGTTAGTATAGCCTGCACCTTACCTACTGTAACTTTTATTATCTTTAAGCCACAAATAACATTGTATGCAAATTTCTGATAAACGGACAATAACACGCTGGGTTATAATAGCTGCTTCTTTTTTAACGGTAATTTTTATTTTATGGAATACCTATTATTTGTTCCAGATATTTAAGAAAGACGAGCAGGCAAAGATGGAGCTTTGGGCAGATGCTGTAGAATCGCTTAATAACGCCGACCTTGATGCAGACGTGTCTTTACCACAGAGCATTAACGAAAAAAACACTTCTATACCCATAATACTTACATTGGCAAACGGCAAGGTAAAAGACGTTAAAAATATTGACGCCTCCCTTAAAGAAGATAGTATACGTGCTAAAGAAGTTATTGAAAACTTTAGGGCATTAAACCCGCCGATAGCATTAAATATATTAGGTGATACGCAGTATGTATATTACGGCCACTCAACATTACTCAACGTATTAAAGTACTACCCTTTTGCACTGGGCCTTATTATAGTGCTCTTTGGCGGGGTAATCTATAACTTTTATAAGGCCACAAAGGCCGGCGCCCAAAACCGCCTTTGGGCCGGCATGGCTAAAGAAACAGCCCACCAGATAGGCACTCCGCTTTCTTCGCTCCTGGGGTGGATAGAGATAATGAGGGCCGACGATGTAGATGAAACCACAGTAGTGGAGGTAGAAAAAGACGTGCACCGCCTGCAAAATATAGCCGAACGCTTTAGCAAGATAGGCAGCGAGCCTGTACTGGAAGAACGCGATATTGTTGCGGAGACTGAAAAGTCATTCCAATATCTTAAGTCGCGCTTTTCGAGCCAGGTACAGTTTAGCTTTACGGCGCCAAATCATCCGGTTAAAGTGTTCCTTAACCCCGAGCTGCACAGCTGGACAATTGAAAACCTGGTAAAAAATGCCATAGATGCCATGCGCGGCAAAGGCCAGCTGGATGTAGTTATAGAAGAAAAAGACAAGTTTGTAAAAATAAAAGTTTCTGATACGGGCAAGGGTATACCTAAGACGCAGTTCCGTAAGGTATTTGAGCCCGGATTTACCACCAAGAAGCGCGGGTGGGGACTTGGGCTTTCGCTTACACGCCGTATTGTAGAAGAATACCACAAGGGGCGAATAAAGGTTTTAAATTCAGAAATTGGCAAGGGTACTACCATGCAGGCCAGTTATAAAAGGGCATAAAAAAAGGCGGGAAGTAATTCCCGCCTTTTTTGGATATTATACATTACGCATTTTTATGGTGTGCTGGTGTAAACATAGGTTATCTCTGCACCATTAAATGTAGTAGCAACGCGCAATGAAGATGCGTTAAGCTCTTTAATAGTGTAGGTAATTGTTTCTCCTTCAAGCACTGTAGTAAGTGTTGTTTCAGAAGCCGTATAGGTGCCCATTGTAGTGTCAGGGTCTTCCTGGCAGTCATAAACATCTACTTCTTTTAGTACACCGGCCGCCTGAAACTCCATATAGTCTTTACCGCAAGATTCATTGCCATCATAAGGTATAGTTTGGCCACCCACAATGGTAGATACATTATACCATCTCTTTTGAAGGTTATCAAGGCTTACTGCCGGGCCGTCATCATCGCTGCTGCAAGAGGCAAGGCACACCAGTGCAAAACCTAAGCTCAATACTTTTTTCATCGTTTGTTATTTAAGGGTTATGCTGCAATACTAAATAAAATAGCCATAAAATTAATGGTTGTTAACATTACTTACCCATATAATTAACAAAAAAAGCCGGAATATTGAATTCCGGCTTATGTGCCTTTAAAATAAATGGGCAAATTTCTTAATCTCTTGACCTGCTTCCGCCCAAAACCATCATGGCATAATAAACCAGTGTGGCCAGTGCGCCTATAGCAGCCACTACATAGGTGCGTGCCGCCCATTTAAGCGAATCTTCGGCACCGGCATATTCCTGCTGGCTCAGCATATTTTTGTTTTTAAGCCATGCAAGGGCACGGTTGCTGGCATCATACTCCACCGGTAGCGTAACAAAGCTAAATAGTGTTACAATAGCCATAAGGCCAAGGCCGGCAAGCGCTATATAAAACCCAAAGCCCATTTGGGCCGCAGCACCCATAACAAGCCCTATGATAATAATGATAGGGGCAAGGCTGGAACCAATGTTAACCACCGGTACCATTTTAGAACGCAGCTGCAACATATTATACGCTGTGGCGTGCTGCACGGCGTGGCCTACCTCATGCGCGGCAACTGCTGCTGCCGCGGCATTGCGCTCGTTATAAACCGCTTCGCTTAGGTTAACGGTTTTATCGGCGGGGTTGTAATGATCTGTAAGGCGGCCGGGTGTGCTGATTACGCGCACATCATAAATGCCATTATCCTGCAGCATTTTAGTAGCAATCTCGGCGCCACTCATGCCGTTGCGCAGGTGTACTTTAGAGTAAAATTCGAACTTGCTCTTTAGTTTAGAACTTACTGCCCAGCTTACCAGGGCAATAGCACCCATTAAGATGTAATATCCTATAAACATTTTTTTATTTTTTTAATTGATTTAAAGTATACATCAAAAAGAAAGCCAATCTGTACAGATTGGCTTTTCTAATGAAATTATGTCAGGAATTACTCCTTTATAAACTTAACTGTCTTTACAAAATCCCCACCGGTATAGGCCATAAAGTACATTCCTGATGGCAGATTTTTAATGCTAACCTGACTTGTTTGTGCATACAATTGCTGCGTTACAAGCTCTCGCCCGTTGATATCTGTTATAGTAATTTGGGCTTGTGTGCCATTATTTTCAATATACAATATGTCACGGCACGGGTTGGGATATACTTTTAAAGCCACATCTTTAAACACATGGCTGCCTACAAGGGCCTCGCAGGCCACACCGCTTACAACCGGCGAGCCCGATACCCAGTTTGATGTAGTGCCGTTTAGCGCAAAACCATATACAGAGGCATCCAGGCTGTTGCCGCTGCTGTCTTCAACAGTGTAAAGGCCGGTATTATCGGCACCACCTGTACCGTTATTAAAATTGTAATGCAATACAAGGCCGGTCTGGCCTGTGCCAAGCTCACAATTCATATTATTTTCAATCTCTTCGGCGGTAAGCACCCTGCTCCAAAGCCTTACTTCGTCTATCGCGCCATTAAAAAAAGTCCCGCCATAATAACTGCCTACATACAAGGCGCCGGCAGAAGCATTATTTGAAAAATGGGGCACGTTTGTTTGAGTATCTACCAGCGTACCGTTGCGATACAGTTTCATTGTTTTAGTAGGCGCATCATAAGTTACAGCCACATGGTACCACACATTAGGATACATCATATCCTGGTCAATTACGTAATCCCAGTCGCCACCGGCCTGACCGTTATGTCCGGCTGCCAGTTTATTATCTGAAATCCAGAAAGCATGCTGGCTGTAAATATCGCCAGATATAATATCGCGGTTGGTTGCGGTACCGTTGGTCATAATCTTAGCTTCTTTGGTATAAGAAGAGGTTATGGGGTTAAAAGTGTTGTTTACTTTTACATAATCATTAACCCCGTCAAAAGCAAGGTGGGTGCCCTCCTGGGCGTGTAAAAGGCCCGAAATAAAAATGGCTGTAGCCGATAATAAAGTAGTTTTTAGCATAGTAAAAGAGATGTCTATTTATTTTTGTAAATATTAATAATTCCCGGATTTTATCAAAATAAAAAGGCACAAAATTAATTATGCCTTTTTGAAATGTTTATTGTTTAAAGATGGTGTATTACCCTACAATGTTTATAATCTTTCCGGGTACTATAATAACCTTTTTAGGAGCCTGGCCGTTCAGTTGCTGGGTGGTGCGGTCATCGGCCATAATGGCGGCTTCAATCTGGACTACTGTTAAATCCATAGGCAGCTCAATTTTAAAACGCATTTTGCCGTTGAATGATACCGGGTACTCTTTGCTGCTCTCTACCAGATAGTCCGGGTTGAACTTAGGGAATGGCACGCGGCTTATGCTTTGCTGATGGCCTAATTGGTGCCAAAGCTCCTCTGCTATGTGCGGTGCATAAGGCGATATCAATATGGCAAGCGGCTCTAATATCAGTCGCTCGTGGCAATTGATGGCGGTAAGTTCATTAACAGCAATCATGAATGAGCTTACCGAGGTATTGAACGAAAAATTCTCGATATCTTCCTGTACTTTTTTAATGGTGCGGTGCAGTATCTTGTACGCTTCGGGGCTGGCCGGATTGGCTGTTACGATAAGCCCGTTATCATCAAAATACAGTTTCCATAGTTTTTTAAGGAAGCCCGAAACACCAGTAATACCAGCGGTATTCCACGGTTTGGCCTGCTCTAACGGCCCCAGGAACATTTCGTATAAACGGAGTGTGTCGGCACCGTATTGATTACAAATATCATCCGGGTTAACAACATTGTACCAACGTTTTGACATTTTCTCAACTTCACGGCCTACTATGTATTTGCCGTTTTCAAGAATAAATTCGGCATCACTAAATGAGGGCTGCCATGCTTTTAATTCTTCTATATTTATTTCGTCGGAAGAATTAACCATATTAACATCGATATGGAGCTCTTCCACCTCATGATCTTTTCTTAGATTTTTAGAGACATATTTGTTAGTGCCCGAAATCCTGTATACTACAGCGCTCATGCCCAATATCATTCCCTGGTTGATGAGCTTTTTAAACGGCTCTTCGGTATTGATGTAGCCAAGGTCTTTTAAAAACTTGTTCCAGAAACGGCTGTACAGTAAGTGGCCTGTGGCGTGCTCGCTGCCACCAATGTATAAGTCCACATCCTGCCAGTAGGCCTGTGCCTGCTTGCTTACAAATTCGGTGTTATTATGCGGATCCATATAACGCAGCCAGTACCAGCTGCTGCCTGCCCAGCCCGGCATGGTGTTGAGCTCCAGCGGAAACACCGTTACATCATCAATCAGGCTGTTGGCTACCACTTTGTTTTGCGCGGCATCCCACGCCCATTCCGATGAATTTCCTAATGGCGGCTGGCCGTCTTCGGTAGGTAAATATTTTTCTACTTCCGGCAGGCGGATAGGAAGGTACTCTGTAGCAATCATCTGCGGCATGCCGTTTACGTAATATACCGGGAAGGGCTCTCCCCAATACCTCTGGCGGCTGAAAACCGCATCGCGCAGGCGGTAGTTGGTCTTGCCTTTACCCTGGTTAATGCCTTCCAGAGCCTCGATAACTTTTTTGGTTGCGGTTTTGTAATCATCACCATTTAAAAAGTCGGAGTCCTTAAGCTTTATACCGTCTTTGCTGCCGTAAGCTTCTTCGGTAATATCAACGTCGTCAAATATATTTTTTATTTCGATGCCAAAATGCTTCGCAAAATCATAATCGCGCTGGTCACCCGCAGGTACAGCCATAACCGCGCCCGTGCCGTAGCCGGCAAGCACATAATCGCCTATCCAAACCGGTATAGGCTCTTTAGTAAACGGATGCTCGGCATACGCGCCGGTAAACACGCCCGAAATGGTTTTTACATCGGCCATACGCTCACGCTCGCTGCGTTTGGCGGTCGCCTCAACATAGGCCTCTACCAAAGGCTTTTGCGATGCCGTGGTTATCTTTGCTACAAGTTCATGCTCAGGCGCCAGGGTCATAAACGTAACGCCAAAAATAGTATCGGGGCGGGTGGTAAATACCTCTATGTAATCTTCTTGATTAGACTGGCTGTCAAAGCCGCCGGTAATATCTTCAAGAAGCGATTTAAGGCCCGAGCCTTCGTTAAGGTCGTCCTGGGCTTCTTCCTGGCCCATTACCCTGAACGTTACTGATGCTCCAACCGATTTGCCTATCCAGTTACGCTGGCTTTCCTTTAGCGATTCGGTCCAGTCAATAGTATCAAGACCCTGTAAAAAGCGTTCGGCATAGGCCGAAATGCGCATGCTCCACTGGGTCATCTTTTTACGGATAACCGGATGGCCGCCACGCTCGCTCACGCCATTTATAATTTCGTCGTTAGCCAGGACCGTGCCCAGGGCAGGGCACCAGTTCACCTCGGTTTCGGCAAGGTAGGTAAGCCTGTATTTTAATAGAATGCGCTGCTGTTCCTCACTACTGTAGCCTTTCCAGCCTTCGGCAGTAAACGGTGCAATATTGTCATCGCTCACTGCATTGATGCCGGCATTTCCGCCAGCTTCAAATTTGCTGATAAGCGTACTTATGTCTTCGGCGGTATCGGCATCTTTGTTGTACCATGCATTGAACAGCTGGATAAAAATCCATTGTGTCCACTTATAATATTCAGGGTTAGAGGTGCGTACCTCCCTGTCCCAGTCAAACGAAAAGCCTATCTTATCCAGTTGCTCCCTATAGCGGTTAATGTTGGCCTCGGTAGTAATGGCGGGGTGTTGCCCGGTTTGTATGGCATATTGCTCTGCCGGAAGGCCAAAGCTGTCATATCCCTGAGGGTGCAGCACATTAAAGCCCTGGTGGCGCTTAAAGCGGGCATAGATATCTGATGCTATATAACCCAGCGGGTGCCCCACATGCAGGCCCGCACCGCTTGGGTAAGGAAACATGTCAAGTACATAATACTTGGGTTTGTCTGATTTATCTTCGGCACGGAAGGTTCCTTCCTCTGCCCAGTATTTTTGCCAGCGGGCCTCAATTTCGTTTGCGTTGTATTTCATTTTACAGGTACTAAGGTTCTTAG
>Ga0265798_10003744_pt1 | contig 21411 bp, 22 predicted proteins | sample P3T30metagenome_FD_192430 | JGI IMG/M metagenome (GOLD analysis project Ga0265798, IMG submission 192430) | Plant litter microbial communities from East Loma Ridge, Irvine, California - P3 T30 | ecosystem: Environmental > Terrestrial > Plant litter > Unclassified | place: USA: California... | reverse complement strand
CGGTCCGTACCGCCGAGCCGTCGCGCCTGCGCCGTATCCTGATCCGGACGATGCTGGCGAGCACCGCTGCGGCGCTGGTGATCCTGGCGATCGTCGCGCTGGTCGGCGAGCCGATCCTCAAGCTCGTCGGCGGCAAGTCGTTCGGCCATGCCTATCCGGTGCTGCTTTGGCTGGCGGCGGCGGGCTGTTTCGACCTCGCCACCGTCAGCCTCGATACGGTGATGACCGCGCTGCACCGTGCCGGCACCGTCTTCGCGATCCGCGCGGTCGGCGTGCTGCTGCTGTTCGCCGCGGCGTTCGCGCTGATGCCGACCTACGGCTCGACGGGAATCGCCGCGGCGGTCGGCGTCGGATCGGTGGCGGTCGCGATCCTGCTCGGATTTGCCGCCGCGCGAATGACCCGCGCGCCGCGCGTCGAGGCAGAAACGGCGTAGTCAGCATGGCCCGACGGCGCATGCCGTTGCACCCCATGCTGCGACAAAGACGGCGATAAAGGCTGCGTTCACGGCGTAAATGTCATCTGCGCGCCGCTGTATCGCCACTTTTACCCGGTCTTAGTCTGTCGATGAACCCTTTATTCCTTATGATCCTGGGCGCGGCGGCGGTGCTCGCGCCGATCCAGGCGCAGGCGGCCGAGAGCTGCCAAGGTACGCCGGGCAATGGCAACGCCAGGCTGATCCTGGAAGCGACGACGATGCACAACGCCGTCGGCGAGGTCGCCTTCACCGTATATCCCGATGACAAGAAACGGTTTCTGGCGAAGGGTGGCAAGCTCGTCCGGGCGCGCGTATCCGCCGCCAGCCCGCGCGCCTGTTTCTGGCTGAAGCCCGGCTATTACGCGATCGCGCAATATCACGACGAAAACAGCGATCATGATTTTAACCGGACGCTGTTCGTGCCGAAGGAGGGATTCGGCTTTTCGAACGACGCACCGACGTCGATCGGACTGCCGTCGTTCGCATCGGTCCGCACTGCCTTGCCCCCCTTGGGAACGACCGTGCGGATGAAGATGCGGTATCGTCGATGAACTAAACCCCGTTCACAGACATTGAACGGAAATCTTCCTGACACAAATTTGTAGCGGTTATGTGCCGCGACGGGTATCTACTATCGTGGCTAATGTCGTTTCGAACTTCAATGCATTCAGCGGGCCTTCGCTCTCGCCACCGGCGCCGCCGGCATGGCGGCCTGACGGCCTGTTCGATCCGGCCGTCGCCGATCGGTACGGCGTGACCCCGCGCGAGGCCGCCGCGAAGATCCGTACCGGTATCATCTGCAATCCCAAGAGCCATCGCAACCGCAGCAGCGTCGAGGCGACCAAGCCGTTCCTGTCGGGCACCGTGCTCGCGGTCACGCCGCGCACGCAGGCTGAACTCGCCGAAGTGCTGACCGATTTCGCGCGCCACGGCATCGAACTGCTGGTGATCGACGGCGGCGACGGCACGATCCGCGACGTGCTGACCGCGGCCGCTCGCGTCTGGACCGGCGCTGCCCCGCGCGTCGCGATCGTTCCGTCGGGCAAGACCAACGCGCTCGCGCTCGACCTCGGCATTCCCGACGACTGGACGCTCGATCAGGCGCTGACCGCGGCGCGCGACGGGACCGTCAAGGTCCGCAGCCCGATCGAGGTGGTGCGCAAGACCGACGGCACCCGCCTGCACGGCTTCCTGTTCGGGGCCGGTGCGTTTGTGCACGCGACCGCGCTGGCGCAGCGCACCCACCGGGCCGGCGCATTCAACGGCGTCGCGGTCGGACTGGCGCTGTGCTGGGCGATCCTGCAGACGCTGTTCGGCGGCGCCAACAGCGCGTGGCGCGCGGGCGATCGCATGCGGATCCGGTATCAGGGTGGCGCGGCGCCCGCCTATGCCGCCGGCGCCAATGCCGACACCGATCGTGCGCGGTATCTGATGCTGGCGTCGACGCTCCAGCATATGCCGGTCGGTATCCGGCCGTTCGGCACGCCGCGCGAAGGCCTGAAGACGCTGGTGGTCGACGCCCCGCCGCGCTGGCTGGCGGCGGCGACACCGCTGATCGTGACCGGATCGCCGGCCGCGTGGCTTGACCGTGCGGGCTATCACCGGATCGATTCGGCGTCGCTCGACCTGTCGATGGACTCGGGGTTCATCCTCGATGGCGAAGTCTATCCCGGTGGCGACCTGACCGTGCGCGAAGGCAAGCCGCTCCGCTTCGTCGTCCCTTGAGCGCGCTGGCCGACGTCGTGCGGTGTCAACTGGCGGCCCCGACGATCCAGCCGGTACGCGATGTCGCCGAAATTCTCGCCGCCCATGACGACGTCGTCGCGGTGCTGTTCTACGGGTCGAACCTGCGGACCGGCGCGACCGAGGGGGTGCTCGACTTCTACGTCCTGACCGCCGGTCCGCCCGAGCGGGGCATCTGGCCGACCGTCAGCTACCGCGAATTCGCGACGTCGGGCGAAACGCTGCGCGCGAAAATCGCGACGATGCGGATGGCGACGTTTGCGAAGGCCGCTGCGGCCAGGTCGCTCGACACCACCATCTGGACGCGGTTCGTCCAACCATCGGCATTGGTCTGGACGCGCGACTCCAGTGCCGCCGACACCGTTGCCGCGGCGATCGGCGAGGCCACGAAGTCTGCGGCAAGGTTCGCGGCGGCGCTAGGACCCGAGGCGGGCACGGCGGACGACTATTGGCGCGCGCTGTTCCGCCAGACCTACGCCGCCGAACTGCGCGTCGAACGCAAGGGACGCGAGGGGCAGATCCTCGGCTTCGATCCGGACCGCTACGCCCGCTTGTTGCCGCTCGCGTGGACCGCCGACGGGATCGCGTTCTCCGACGACGCGGGCGTGCTGCGCCCGAGCCTTTCCACCGAGAACCGTGGCCGACTGTTGCGTGCTTGGCGCCGCCGCCGCCGGGCCGGCAAACCGATCAATGTCGCGCGGCTGGTCCGGGCCGCGTTCACTTTCGAGGGCGCTGCGCAATACGGGCTGTGGAAGGTCGAGCGCCATACCGGGATCGCTGTGCCCCTGACCCCGTGGCGAGAGAAGCACCCGATCCTCGCAGCGCCCGGCATATTCTGGCGGGTATGGCGCGCGCGGGCGAACCCCGCATGAGCGAGGGGTTCAGTGCGTTGATCCTGGCGGGATCGCGCGGCGGGGTCGATCCGGTCGCCGGCTATGCGGGCGTTTCGCACAAGGCGCTGATCGTGCTCGACGGGGAGACGTTGCTCGCGCGTGTCGCACGGGCGTTGCGCGATGCGGGGGCGACGCGGATCGCCGTCTCGGTGTCCGACGATGCGGTCCGCGCGGAGGCGACCGCACTGGGGCTCACCGTGCTGACCGCCGCCAACGGCCCCAGCCTCAGCGTGCGCGAGGGCATCGCCGCGCTGGGCACGCCATTGATGGTGACAACCGCCGACCACGCCCTCCTCCACCCCGACTGGGTTCGCCGGTTCCGGGCGGATGCGCCGCAGAGTGCCGACGTCGCGGTCCTGCTCGCGCGGCGCGACGTGATCGAACGCGCGGCACCGGGGACCAAACGGACTTATCTGCGGTTCGCCGATGGCGCCTGGTCGGGCTGCAACCTGTTCCAGTTCGCCACCCCGCGCTCGATCGCCGCGCTCGATCTGTGGGCGCAGGTCGAGGCGGATCGCAAACGGCCGTGGCGGATCGTCCGCCGGTTGGGCGTCGGCACGTTGCTGCGCTATCTATCCGGCAGGCTGACGCTGGTCGATGCGGTCGCGCATCTCGGCCGAATGGCGGGGTTGAACGCCGCCGCGGTCGCGACTCCGTACGGTCTCGCGGCGGTCGACGTCGACAAACCCGGCGATCTCGATCTGGTCCGCACACTCCTCGCCGAGCAGCGCGCCGCACACTAATTTTCCGCTAACAGGCAGAACCACCCTGCCCCGGCGGCCGGTTTTGTGGCAGGGCGGCGGCATGCAAACGACAACGCTTTCCGCCCGCCCGAACCGCCCCGCCGCGTCCGCGACCACCGCGATCGGCATCTACGGCAGCGCCGGCCGGATGGGCCGCGCGATCGCCGACGCGATCGAGAGCGCCGGCGCGACGCTGGCCGGCGGGGTCGACGCCGGTGAGGATCCCAACCCGATCGCGAAGCTCGCCGACGTGATGGTCGATTTCTCGACACCGTCCGCGATCGAGGCGCATCTCGCCGCGACACGCGCCGCCGGCACCGCGATCGTGATAGGCACCACCGGCCTGTCGCCGCAGCACCAGTCGCTGATCGATGCCGCCGCCAGCGACATCGCCGTGTTGCAGACCGGTAATACATCGCTTGGCGTGACGCTGCTCAACATCCTGGTGCGCGATGCCGCAGCACGGCTCGGCGCCGACTGGGATATCGAGATCGTCGAGATGCATCACCGCCACAAGGTCGATGCGCCATCGGGCACCGCGTTGCTGCTGGGCGAGGCCGCCGCGAAGGGGCGCGGAACGACGCTGGCCGAACTCCGCGTCGACAGCCGCGCCGGCCTGGTCGGCGCGCGCAGCGAGGGCACACTCGGGTTCGCATCGGTGCGCGGCGGGTCGGTGATCGGCGACCACAGCGTGATCTTCGCAGGCGAAGGCGAGCGGATCGAACTCAACCACCGCGCCGACGACCGGTCGATTTTCGCACGCGGCGCCGTCCAGGCGGCGATCTGGCTCGCCGGACAGCCCGCCGGCCGATACCGGATGGGCGACGTGCTCGGTCTCTGACGCGGTGAAGAAGGCCGACGTCGTCGAATTCTATGCGCGGCTGGCTGAGGCCGATCCGCATCCCGAGACCGAACTCGAATTCGTCAACCCGTACACGCTGGTCGTCGCGGTCGCGCTATCGGCGCAGGCCACCGATGTCGGCGTCAACAAGGCGACGCGCGCGCTGTTTCGCGAGGTCGACACGCCCGCGAAGATGGTCGCGCTCGGGGTCGACGCACTGAAGGGGCATATCAAGACGATCGGGCTCTACAACACCAAGGCGAAGAACGTCATCGCGCTCTCGCAGATGCTGATCGACGACTATGACGGCGAGGTGCCCGACGATCGCGATGCGCTCGAGCGGCTGCCGGGCGTCGGTCGCAAGACTGCCAACGTCGTGCTGAACGTCGCGTTCGGCGCGGAGACGTTCGCGGTCGACACGCATATCTTCCGGGTCGGCAACCGCACCGGCCTCGCCCGCGGCAAGACCCCGCTCGTGGTCGAACTGAAACTCGACAAGGCGACGCCGCAGCCGTTCCGCCTGCACGCGCACCACTGGCTGATCCTGCACGGCCGCTATGTCTGCAAGGCACGGACGCCCGAATGCTGGCGGTGCATCGTCAGCGACCTGTGCGCCTACAAACCCAAGACGCCACCGCCCAAGGAAGGGCGCGCGCGCACGCCCCGAACGGTAGTTTAGGGATTCATTGGGAGCAAACCGCGAGGCGTTTCCGGGAATCGACCGACCGCTCGCAGCCGTCTCGCTGGGCGCACACCTAAAGTCCCGATGACGTCCTACGGCAATCGGCATGAAAACGGCTAGCGCAGCCCGTCACGCTTTGCTAGGCGAGCCATCCGGCACCCGTAGCTCAGCTGGATAGAGCGCTGCCCTCCGAAGGCAGAGGCCACTGGTTCGAATCCAGTCGGGTGCACCAAACTTCATTTATCTTCCCCCGATTTTAACGCCTTAGCGGCATCTTTGGCTAATCTTTCCGCAAGGTTAGCCAAAAGCTTGTCTGCGGCGGTGTCTGAAAGCGTGCGCTGATCAGCCGCGGCGGTGATCAACGACGTGTCAGGCGATGTTGTCACGTTCTTCCGCGTCCTTCAGCGCCACTACCCCTACATGATCGACATGCTGCGCGTCCGCGTCGCGGCGCGCGCTGAATTCGAGCGGCTGAAGGCGACGCAGCCCGAGACGTTGACCGACCTCGAACGCGCCTGCCGCTTCCTCTACCTTCAGCGTCTGGCGTTCGGGGGTAGGGTCAATGGCCGGCACTTCGGTGTGACCACGACGGCGGGCGCGCGGTTCAACGTCGCCAAGCTGGAGCCGATGCTCGCCGATATCCACGAGCGGCTTGCCGACGTCGCGATCGAGCAGCTCGGCTATGCCGACTTCATCCGGCGGTATGATCGCGCCGGCATGCTGTTCTATCTCGACCCGCCCTATTGGGGGTGCGAGACCGACTATGGGCAGGACGTCTTCAGCCGTACCGACTTCGATCAGTTCGCCGACCAGCTCGCGGGGATCAAGGGCAGCTTCATCCTGTCGATCAACGACACGCCCAGCGCGCGGGCGACGTTCGCTCGGTTCCATTTCAGCACGGCCGAGACGACCTACACGGTGGGAGCAGGCAACGCGCAGAAGGCAGGCGAGCTGACCGTGTCGAACTTCGACCTAGGCTAGGTCGCAGTGCTGCCCTGGCGGGAACGCCACTAAGAGCGCGCGCGGCAGGCGGGCGGGGTTGATCGTGTCGGCTCCGCCCGATCCGGCCGACGTGCCCCTGCCGACCGTCTCCTGCCCCCCTCCCGGCCCCGCCGCTGCGACCCCTCGCAACGCGCTTTCCACCTCGCCTCGCCCGCGCGCTTTCCGTGGCGCAAAAGGTGCGAGAACCCTCGCCTCGCCCGCGAGCTTTTGTGTCGCTTTCAATGCAATCTAGATGTTCGACGCGCCCCCCCCAAATGCCCTCGCTTAGGGAACGATTTCTCTACGATCTAATGAAGCATTTTGATGCACGTGGGAGATAGAAATTCGCGATCCATCCCACATTAAAAGGGTATGTCCGGCATATCCTGTTCGAATTCATTGGCCCAACGAAGCGCAATTTTCTTCCTCGCCTCGATAGCAGCGTAATCTGGAACAATCGCGCCAATCCTCAAGACGACATCTCGGCACTTATTTAGGTTTTTAAACAGATGTGCGAGATAAGAATCGCTATAATCTGCCTCAAGTATTTTTTGCACGCGCTCAATAGACTCGTCACAGATGCTTTCTATTTCTAAGCGGCGATCACCGATGTCAAATTGTGCCGTTCCAATGTCAGGGCACACAAAGTTTCGAAATACGACAAATGCAATCAACCTATTTCCGTTTATCACGATGCTCTTTAATTTCGGATCATTCTCGATGTGCCTGGAAAAGTCGAGGTGCCCATCAATAACCCTTAGAACTTGAACATAGTTCCACAATTTCAAGCTAGATGTTCCCGAGTTAAACATGAGCTTATAAGGAGGCCTAGAAAGATCTTCCCACAACTTACTTATTTCACGTTTAGCTTGCACCGAAAGATCAACTGTTCCGCTTGAGCATGCCAACGCGACAGTAGCATCCACCAAGCCGAAACGCTTTTCACCGACAGGTTCACCCTCCCCCTGCCGATATTCATATTCGATCCCGTCAACCAATAGCTCTGCGCGGATGCGCCCCTGCTCTGGATCCAACGCGACAAAGTTTCGCGAATCGACACGGTTCTGCGTGTTGGTTGCTCGTGTTACCTCATTTGCAAAATCTGGCGGGCAACCTTCAAGCGAAATTAATCGAATCGGAACACGTGCGGTCGCCAACTGGTCAGCAGCGCTATGTGATAGCTCAGTTATGGTTCCAACTGTCTGTGCGCCGTTGACAATAGCGACACCATGGCATTCAAAAGTACCGGCTTCACGACTATTTCCGCCAATTGCTCTCTTTCCGATAGAATTACACAGCACAGTTATACCGTTATTAAGGTATGAAACTGCCCTGGCGTCTTTCTAATCGAGTCAGCAATGCCTTCGTTAACTGCCGTGCTACCGCCCAGAAACGACCGAATGTTTTTTGAAAAAATCCGTTGTCGCCATTGCGTACCCCAAGCAGCGACGTCACTAGCGGCAACTTGACCGTAAAACGCCTGATATGGCGCCTTCGTTTGCCCCCAATCGAAAAGCTGGACAGCCAGATCGATTGGATCGCCGCGACCGCCGGCAGATACCACCGTATACAATTGCTCTTGGGTTATAATATCGAGGGAAGCTACGTCGCCAGTATCATTCAAATCATATATTAGGTCATCTAGCACTCGGTGCGGATGGTCTCCCATCTTCTCGCTTCCAGAGTAAGTTACAATTAGATGAATTCGAGCAGCGTTATTAATCGCCTCAATCAAGGCAACGCTTCTCTTATTTACTTTTTCGTTAAACCTATCGAGCCTTAGGCCGAGAAAATCCCGGACACCTCGAATGAATTTCTCTGTTGAACCCAAATCAATCGTACCAGTACCGTCGTGAGACCATTTTGACTGACAAAGGTAAAGCGTTCGATCGTCCAGTTCAAAATAAATTGCATCCACGCCATTATCATCGAAGCCGTCAATCACACTTGCCGCTGCTAACTCCACATCAATGTCCGCAACGTTCGCTACTGCGAACGCGGCAAGTGATCGTGTTAGCGTGGCGCTAAGCCGCTCGTCTTCGCTCTTATTTTGATAATCTTGCACGTCGATATAAACAGATACCGTTTTTTCAAGGTACGTTTTAATTTGCCGAAGCTGCACAACGCCCATGTATTTAACTGACTCTATTTTTGACCAAGCCCTATGGTGGCGAATTAACGGACGGTGTCAAACCCGGAATTCTTCGCGCTCGGTTCGCAAGTCGCCGCTCGCGAGGGCGCCACTTCACTCGAATTGCCCACCTCGCTTTACAAGTTTAAACTCTTCCCGTTTTCGGGAAGCGCAGAAGCCGCGCATTCTCCCAGGATGCACGGGACGGCGCGAGCCGGCATGCTCACCCGCCGTCGCTGGATATTGATCCCGATAGGTTTAGGGCTTCGGAAGCGTGATAGAGCTGCAAATTTGCGCACGCCAAAGGCGTTCCTTATATATTTAACCTTGTAGGGTCGGGTTCTGACCGCCCGGTGAATTCGCGTTACAGAGATCTACGCGACGGCCTAGCGAAGCGAGAGCTTTCGCAAGCGGGGACTGGTCGCCGGCACGAATGCCGCTAGATCCTCGGCCGAGATCGTGGCCAGCATCGCCGCGGTTTCCTGCTCGTTGGTCTTAAGGCGGGTCACCTCGTCGTCGGGCATCGGCCCCTTGCCCATCATGCGGCGCACCATGTCTGCTGCCTCCTTAGGCAGGCCAAACTAATAGGCATTCGTCACTTGCTTCACCTCGGGGCGGAGACCAGTCGAATAAGCACTTAAATAGCCAACAGGGCCCGCTCCCTGACCCGATCCTCCTATGATTGTAGGGATATTACTGAAACGGGCCTACGAAGCATATGTCGATCGCGAACATGGTACGCGCCGGAACGGCGGCGTTGATAACTTTGTTGCTGGTTGCGGCCCTGGTGGCGGCTACCAGGGTTAATGCGATCCGTATGGGGGGTGACATGCAGGTCAAGTCGCAACAGGCGGCCGATCTGATCGCTGACGTCCTTCCGCCGCCGGAATATGTGATCGAACCCTATCTGGAGGTCATGTTGCTGCGGGAACAGCCGCAACGGATAGCGGAGGTACGAACCCGCCTGCAAAAGCTCCACGCGGACTATACGACCCGTCACAATTACTGGGTCGGAGCAAACCTTGCGCCCGAGCTAAAACACGGTGTCACCCAGGCCACCCACGCCCCCGCTGCCGCCTTCTGGCATGAACTCGAAAGCAACTATCTTCCCGCGGTCCAACGCGGCGACCGACTGGCAGCCGACCGCAGCTATGCAACTCTGACCGGCTATTATACCGCGCACCGCCAGCAGGTGGATGCGCTGGTGACGACTGCCACTGCTTATCAGTCGGCGCTTGAAGTCGAGGCTGCTGGGGTGCTGCGAACGGCGCTGATCTGGCTTTGCGGTCTGGCCGCGCTGCTGCTCGTGCTGATCGTCACGGCATCCTACACGCTGCTCCGCAAGGTGGTCCGCCCGTTGGTGGAGGTGTCGGACGTAACCGCACGGCTCGCAATTGGCGAACAGGCAACCGTGCCGCACCGCGGCCGCCGCGACGAACTGGGCCGTATCGCCGATGCTGTGGAGCAGTTCCGTTCGGCATCGGCCGCGCGCACCGCGCAGGATGCCCAGTCCGCCGCCGAACAGCAGGAAGTAACCGCTGCGCTCAGCAGCGGCCTGCTGGCGCTCCACCGCGGCGACCTCACCGCCGAGATTCGCGGCGACTTCCCGCAATCCTATGTTGCACTCAAGACCAACTTCAACGCCGCACTCGCGGGCTTGCGCACTCTGATCGCGGCGGTGAGCGAAAGTGCGGCCAGGATCAGCACCGGTTCGGGCGAGATCGCGCACGCTTCCGAAGACCTGGCGCGTCGCACTGAAACTAACGCCGCCAGTCTCGAACAAACCTCCGCCTCCGTGGCGCAGATGGATACCCGGCTCGGAGCAACCGCCGCATCGGCAATTCGCACCGTGGAACGTGCCGACGGCGCCATTACCAGCGTCGGCAATGGCCGCACCGTTGCCGGAGAAGCGGTGCAGGCGATGACCCGTGTGTCGGACAGCGCCAAGGACATCGACGACGTGATCGAAGGGCTCGACAAGATCGCTTTCCAGACCCGCGTCCTCGCCATGAATGCCGCAGTGGAAGCCGGCCGCGCCGGGGACGCGGGCCGCGGTTTCGCCGTGGTCGCCGACCTCGTCTCAGCGCTGGCAATGCGGGCAGAGGAGGAGGCCGGCCGGGCCCGTGAACAGCTTACCGCGACGCAGGCCGGTATCGTTACGGCAGTCGGCATGGTGCAGCGGGTCGACGGCGCACTCGCCGACATTTCTGCAGATGTCGTGGAAGTGCATGGTCTGCTCAAACGCATCGCCGATGACAACCAAGCTCAATCTACCGCTGTGTCGCAGATCAACGCCGCCATCGGCACGATGGACCGCTCGACCCAGCAGAACGCCGCTATGGTGGAACAAACCTCCGCTGCTGCACGCACTCTATCGAGTGAGGTGCTGGCGCTTGCCGAACAGGCTGCACGCTTTAACACGAACGCTGAAACTACCCCGCGTGCGCGCACTACCCGAGAACAGCACCTCGAATTGGCGGAGTAAGGCAAGCGGCCGGACTCACGCTCATGCAATATGCCACATCGCGTTAGCATGCTAGGAACCCGCGAAGGTAATTAACCTTCCGGTATCCTGCGATATTTCTCTATCCGACTTCGCAACAGACTAGAGAGACGCGACGTAAACGGATTGAACCGCACCGAAATTTCGCATCCTCCCCAGGGTGCACGGGACGGCGCAAGCCGGCACGCTCACCCGCGGTCGCTGGATGCTGAACCCGTTGCGTTCGCGCCTCGGGGGCCTGGTGAAGCTTCAAACTGCGCATGCCATAGGCGTTCCTTCTACATTTAGATCTTACAACGCCTCTGTGTGACCGCTCGGCGGATTTGCACTATCAACGAAGGCGCGGATGCGGGCGAGGATGGCGCACAGCTCGGGGTTCTCGACCTCGGCGATCACGTCGTCGACCGTCGCGGTGTCCAGCTTCTTCTGACGCGCGAGCTTCTCGGCGACGGCGCGGACGAACTCGCTCGGCTTACTTAGCATGCGCCGCACGCACTCGCGCACCGTTGGCGGCTGGAGCAGGATGAAGGCGTTCGAGATCTGCTCGCTCTGCTGCTCATCGGGCAGGGCATCCTTGATCGGCATGCACCGTCGGATCCAATCGAGGAAGCCGCAAGCCTTCAGGCGCGCAACCGCCTCTACAACATTCCCGTCGCTTATGGCCTGCGGCGGGAGAAGAGTTATGCGCTCGGCGATCGGCTTTGCTTCGATGAAGTCTTCGTCATGGCGCGGGTGGCGGTTGCAGGCGCGACCGTGCGCGGGTAGGCGGACAGCCGATGCGGTCGGCGTACCATTCTTCGTCGATCGAGACGCGCGGGTCGGCACGGCGGCGGAGCGTTGCGGTCGGTCTGACGATCGTCGCGCATATCCTGATCATCCTGTTGCTGCTGCGGTTGGCGCCGTCGATGGTCGCCAAGCCGGTGGAACCCCGCAACCCCGTGACGTTCCAGCTCGCACCCGATCAGACCGCGCCGACCCCCGCCAAGCGCACGCCTTCGCCGACCAAGGTGAAGCGTGCGAGCGGTGGTTCTCCGCAGCGCGCGGCGCCGCGCGCCGATGCCGCGCAGACGCCCCCCGCGCCGCCCAAGTCGCCGCCACCGCTGCCGATCAAGATGCTCGGCGGCATGGAGATGTTCGACGCCGCGGATATCTCGAAGATGCCGTCGCATCCCGACGACCAGCTCGCCGGGGGGGACGGTGGGAGCGGGTCGGGCAAGGGTAGGGACAGCGGGTCGGTATACGGTCCCGGCGAAGGTCCTGGCGGGGAGCGTTTGATGAAGGTCGAATGGTATCGTCGGCCGACCGATGCGGAGCTGAACGGCTATCTGAAGAGCGCGCCGCCACCGAACAGCTGGGCGAAGATCGCCTGCCGGATGATCGCCAACTATCAGGTCGAGAATTGCCGAGCCTTAAGCGAGTCCCCGGTCGGGTCGGGTCTCGCCCGGTCGATGCGTCAGGCCGCGTGGCAGTTCCGCGTCCGGCCGCCGCGGATCAACGGCAAACCGGTCCTGGGCGGCTGGGTCGAGATCGACATCGAGTTCAATTCGGGATCGGCGCCGTAAGCGACCGCAGTCTTCGCACCGTCAGGGTCGCGCCGGTTCCGGCACCACGGGTTGCACGACGCTCGCGCTAGGCTCCGCGGTCGGCATCTGCTCGATGATCGGCATGGCCGCGCGCGGGGGCGGTTCGGTGACCCCGCCCGGCCCGAGGATCGCATCGACGTTGCGGCCGTGGAGATGATCGATCTCCGCTTGGCGTCGGCGCAGGTAGAATTCGCGCGATGCCGCATAGGGATCGGCGGCGTTGTCGTGCAGGTCCTTCAGCGTGTCGTCGAACTCCGAGCGATGATCGAGCGCGCCGAGGACGCCGGCCGGGATCGTGTAGGTCGGACTGGTGAACGGCTTGCCGACCGCGACCGGCAGCATCAGCCGGTCGACCCCGCCACCGATCAGATCGCGCAGCGTCGTCGGGCCGACCAGCGGCAGGAACAGGAACGGCCCGTTCTTGACGCCGTAATAACCCAGCGTGTTGGCGAACCCGTTCGACCGGCGCGGCAGGCGGAAGGGCCGGCGCTTGGCGATATCGAGCACGCCGACCGCACCGACCGTCGAGTTGATCGCGAACCGACCGACGGTTTCGACGGCCTTGCCGGGTTTCAGCTGCAGCAGGAAGTTCACGAACACGATAGGTTCGCGCAGATTGTAGAGGAAATTGTGGATGCCGCGGCGGATCGGCGACGGGACGGTCTTCTTGTACTGACGCGCGACCGGCCCGACGAACGCCTTGTCGACCGCCTCGGTCGCGTCGAACGCGGTCGCGTTGACCGATCGCAGCGGATCGCCCGCGAGCGCTTTCCGCCCGACGACGACGATGTCGTGCGGTGGCCCGGCGGTGCTGCCGGCCTTCCGCGGTGCAGGAGTCGTCGCCTCCAGGATCGGTCGATCGGTTTGTGGCGACACGGGGACCGGTGCGGGCGTGGGGGTAATCGACAGCGACGTTATCGGTGGGCTCGTGGCCTGGTCGTCGACGCGCATCGGCGGTTCGACCGGCTGTTGCGCGGCGAGCGACTCGCCGTTCGCCTGCATCGATGTTGCAGCCATCAGCAACGCGGTCGTCCAGGCCAACATATGCACTCATCACCCTTGTAGCCGGCCGCACTGTGCGCTCGCCGAAGCAGGGGCGCCACCACAACCCGATCGGTTACAGCCGCTGTGACGATTAGCGCGGCATAGCAAGCACCTAATGATGCCGGACTGTCATATGCGGTAATACAGTGACGGGAATTTTGCCCGCCGTCCGGTGGCGGTCAGCGCGTCTAACGAAGCGGTTGCTTCACGTCGGTCGACAGCGTGCGCGACAGCGTCACGAAACTAGGGCCGTCGACCTGGATCTCATTGAACGCCGGGGGCGTGCCGCGCGTCCGCTTCGACAACGTGCCCGCACCGATCATGCGGACCGTCCGGCCCTCGCGATCGACGGGGATATCGAAGGGATCGTGGACGTGCCCGGACAAGACGGCATGCGCCCCTGCCTCTGCCAGAGCGGTCAGCGCCTCGTCGCCATAGCGCGTCCTGGCAGTACCCGTCGTCCCGCCTTCGATCAGTGGGTGATGCGCGGCGACGAAGATCAGATTGCCCTTCGGCGCGTCGGCGATCAGCGTCAGCGCACGTCGCAATGAGCCCTGCCCCACCCTGCCCTTCGACCAGTTCCACCGCCACTGCGCGCGCGCGGTCGTCTTCAGCGGGACGATCGTCACGCCGGGCAATTCCAATGGACGTTCGATCATCTGCTCGACCGCGGCATAGCGCTGATACGGTGCGAAGATCCGCCGGAACGGGTCCCAGTAATAGGGAATGTCGTGATTGCCGACCTCCAGCGTCACCGGCACGCCGAGCGAGCGCAGCCAATCGCCGCCGCGTTCGAACTCGCGCTTGGTCGCGCGCATCGTCAGATCGCCCGTCATGATGACGGCATCGGGCTTTTCCGCGGCGACGCACTGGTCGAACCAGGCGATCGCCGCGGGATCCTCCGCGCCGAAATGCACGTCGCTGACATGGAACAGCTTCAGCATGCGAGAGTCACGCAAGTTCGGCGAGCGATGCGGGCTGATGCACCGGGCAACCGTTAAACTTGCCGCGGAAGTTCGCCGACAGCGCGTAGGTGTCCTTGCGCGCTCGGTTCACTCCGCCGAGCGGCTGGTGCGCGGTGACGCCGTTCCAGATGCTGTAGACCAGCGCATCGTCGGTTCGGTCGGTCACACCATGCTCCCAGGAAATTTGCGGCTCGACCCTCAGAGTCGCGACGGTGACGAACGGGCTTTCCGCTTCGTCCCACACCACCGACGCATCCTCGATCGGCATCGCTTCGAGATCGGTGTTGAGCTGGACGCGAAGCTCCCACGCGCCCCCATGCTCGATCAGTTCCTCGCGGACCACCTCGCGCAACGCGTCGGGGCGCGCGGTGATGTCGACCATGTCGCCGGTGAGACGCGTCAGGCTTGGCGAGACGGGAAACAGCGCGACCTTCGCGATATAATCGCCGTAGCGCAGCGGGGTCTGCGAGTAATAGGTTTCGCCTAGCGGGTGGACGGGTTTCGCTCCGCCCAGCGTCTGCAGCGTCGCTGACTGGCCGCCAACCGCTTCGAGCGCGGCTTCGACGACCCGGAAGGTGGCGGACATCGCCTTCTTCACGCCCTCAAACTTGTCGGTGGTTTTCGACAGCAGTTTCAGGTTCTTCGAAAACGCCTTGGCATCCGCGGCGGCGAACGCAGGTCCATTGACCATGATGAAATCCTGCGTCGTCGCGCCGTCCGATCCCGGCAACCGCGCACCGTCGACATCGAGGATCTTCAGCGCGAGACCGCGCGGCAGGCTGATGCTGTCGTCGAGGATGTCGCCGGCATTGGTCGAGATGCGCAGGATCGCCTCGTGCTCGCCGGGGGTCGCGAAGATTCCCTGCGCCAGTTCGGGCGGCAGATCGGCGGCGATGGTCAGCGTCCCGCGGGCGATGCCGTGCGCCTTGGCGTGCACCGCGCGCACCGCATGGCCATAATCCTGCGACGTGGTCTCGAGAATCTCGCGGAACGAGTCCTTGAGGCCGGCCAGCGTCTCCTGCTCGTCGGAGGCGACCGTCTCGACGGACGGATCGTAGCGGACGGGGGGCTTGCTGGGCATCGGGTAGAACTCCATTTCGTATCGGATCGTAACCCCTTGGTCTCGCAAGACGTTCCGCGTGATTGCGATCACGACGTTGCAAACCGGCTGCCAACCGCCGATCAGCGCCATCGAAGGAGCCTATGATGCACATACCCGAAGTCACCCCGCCAACGGTCGCGATCGCCGGCACCACCGACCGCTTCCCGGTCCGCCGCATTTTCTGCGTCGGCCAGAACTATGCGGACCATGCCCGCGAGATGGGATCCGATCCCGACCGGCAACAGCCGTTCTTCTTCTCGAAGCCGGCAGATGCGGTGGTCGCGAGCGGTACGACGCTGCCGTTTCCCGCGCAGACCGAGGATTTGCATCACGAGGTGGAACTGGTCGTTGCGATCGGTGTCGGCGGGAAGGACGTCGCGGCAACGGAGGCGGCGGCGATGATCTTCGGCGCTGGCGTCGGCATCGATCTGACGCGGCGCGATCTCCAGGCGGTGGCGAAGAAGGCGGGTCGTCCGTGGGATATGGCGAAGGGGTTCGATCGATCGGCCCCTATCAGTGCGCTGACCCCCGGTCAGCCGGCCGCGCAGGGTGCGATCGCGCTGGCGGTCGATGGCGAGACGCGGCAATCGGGCGACCTGTCGATGATGATCTGGAGCGTGGAAGAGGTGATCGCGGCATTGTCGACTTTCGTCGAACTCGCACCGGGAGACCTGATTTTCACCGGCACGCCCGCCGGAGTCGGCCCGATCAGGCGCGGCCAACGCGTCCGCGCGACGATCGATGGCCTCGCGCCGCTGGAGATCGCGTTCGCGGACTAGGAGGGATCGCCATTAAGTTCGGTTCGGCAAATCCCACCCATTTCCGTCATGCCGGACTCGTTCCGGCATCCACGGTCCCGCACGATGCAGAGCATTTGGTTTGCGGAACGGTGGACCCCGGAACCAGTCCGGGGTGACGGAGAAATTTTGGGAATGGCGCGATCCAGTCGACCGTTCGGGGTCTAGCGTCGCCTGTACTACCTCCATCGATTGCCCAGACTGCAAGGCCAGCGCCGTTCCGCTATTGCACATCGTTATCATTTCTATACGACTGCGCGGATGAACGAGCGCGGCGCTGCACATTGGGAACGGAAGATCGGCGTGCGCCGGTGACTCGCGGTACGATCAAGGCGTGGTACCTCGTCCACAAATGGACGAGCCTGATCTGCACGGCGTTCCTGTTGATGCTGTGCGTGACCGGGCTGCCGCTGATCTTCCACGAGGAGATCGACGGCTGGCTCGATCCTCCCGCGCCGCTCGCGGCACTGCCGGCGATGACCCCGGCGCTGTCGCTCGACACCATCCTCGCGCGCGCCGCTGCGCAGGCGCCGAGCGATATCCCACTGTATCTGAGCTTCGACGACCACCGGCCGATCGTCTACGTCACGACCGGGCCAACCCCCGATGCGGTCCCCGCGGCGATGCATTTCCTCGCGCTCGACGCGCGCACCGGCGCGATGCTCCCGCCGCATGTCGACGGCGTCATGGATTTCATCCTCAAGCTGCATACCGACATGCTGCTCGGCTTCTGGGCGGAGATCTTCCTCGGTTTCATGGGCCTGCTGTTCTTCGCGGCGATTGTGTCGGGCGTGGTGCTCTACGCGCCGTTCATGGCGAAGCTCGACTTCGGCACGCTGCGCCGCAACCGCAGCACACGACTCGGCTGGCTCGACCGGCATAATCTGCTCGGCATCGTCACACTGGTCTGGGCGAGCGTCGTCGGACTGACGGGTACGATCAACACGCTGGTCGTGCCGATCACCGGGATTTGGAAGGCGAACGGGCTCGCCGCGATCATGGCGAGCGAGGCGCGGACGCCGCTCGGCACGCAGCGCGCGTCGGTGCAGGCTGCGCTCGACGCGGTGCAGCGCAAGGCGCCGGACATGACGCCGCAGTTCATCGCGTTTCCCGGCGTCGTGTTCAGCAGCAAGCATCATTATGCGGTGTTCCTGCGTGGGACGACGCCGCTGACGTCCAAACTGCTGCTGCCGGGGTTCGTCGATGCGGCGACCGGTCGGCTCGACGCGGTGACGCCGATGCCGTGGTACATGCAGGCGATGCTGCTCGCGCAGCCGCTGCACTTCGGCGATTATGGCGGGATGGCGATGAAGATCGTCTGGGCGGTGTTCGACGCGCTGACGATCGTCGTGCTCGGCAGCGGGCTGTACCTATGGCTGCGGCGACGTGGCGGGCCGAGCGAGCAGCGGGTTCGCGAAGTCGTGATGGCGGGTGAAGCATGAGACACCGGACGACGCTGCAGGTTTTCGGCGTGCCGATTCTGCTAGGGATCGCCACGCTGCTCGGGCTTGGCGTCGGGCTGATCGGCGATGGCGGCTGGGACGTCGCGGCCGGGCTGCTGCTCGCCGCGCCGCTCGCGATCACCGGCTGGTACTGGACGCGGACGGCGCCAACGAACCGCCGCAACCGCACTGGCGCGGTCCACCAAATGCCCGCAGTTCGGCGGGTGTGACGAAACGGGGCCGGCGGATTGCCGACCCCGTTTCGCAGTTTCGTTCTCGGGTCAGACGCCGCGCGCCGGTCGTGTAGTACCGGTCGTTGGAGCCGGCACGGTGCCGGTCATCGGCGCCGGCGGGGTGCTGGTCACCGGAGCCGGTGGCGTAACACCGGGTGCTGGAGCCGGCGGCAGCGTGCCGGGTGCCGTTCCCATCGGCGCCGGGGGGACGACGCCGGCTGGCGGCGGCGGTGGTGGTGGCGCGCCGGGTCCACCTGGACCGCCCGGGCCACCGGGGCCGCCGGGACCACCATCGGGGCCATCAGGACCGGGGCCGGGACGACCGCGCGGCGGACCGCCGACCGGGCCGAGCGCGGTGACCTTGCCGCCCGCACCGACCAGATACGACGCATGGACGAAGCCCTGGTCGAACTGCCCCTGGACGGTGACCGGCTGCCCGGCCGTGACGAGCGTGCCGTCCTCGCCTTCGCGGCCGAGATCGACCAGAGCGCGGCCGGTGCGATCGGCCATCACGAACTTGTTGCCGTAGACCTCGGCGACGGTACCGCGGATCGTGACGATGCCGTCCGACTGAAGCGAGCGGATCGCGACGGGCGTGGCGGGGGCCATGCTCACCGTCGGGCGGGTGGCGGCGACGGTGACGGCGCCGGCGGCACCGCCGACGACGAGCAGACCGGCGGCGGCGATCGCCAGGCGGTTGCGGCGAAACTTCGAAGGATTGGCGGGGTGTTCCGACATGATGTCTTTCCTCTCGTTGGTTGACGAGAGACGCTCTACGCCGAGTCGGCCGACGCCCGCTGAACCAAGCCGTTCAGTTTCCGTTTGGCACTTGGGCATAGAGGACCACCGGGGGAGGACGACGGCATGCGGGTATTGGTGGTCGAGGACGACGTGGCGATCGCCGACGGGCTGGCGCTGGCGTTGCGCGCGGAGCATTTCGCGGTCGACGTCGCGACCAACGGCGAGGACGGCGGCCATCTCGGCGCGACCGAACTCTACGACGTCGCGGTGCTCGATCTCGGCCTGCCCAAGCGCGACGGCCTGTCGGTGCTGCGCGAGTGGCGCTCGGCGGGGCGCGACCTGCCGGTACTGATCCTGACCGCGCGCGACGGCTGGTCGGAAAAGGTCGAGGGGTTCAAGGCTGGCGCCGACGATTATGTCGTGAAGCCGTTCCGCGTCGAGGAAGTCGTGATGCGGCTGCGCGCGCTGGTCCGCCGCGCCGCGGGCCATGCCGCCTCGCGCGTGACGTGCGGGCCGCTGGCGTTCGACGCGCAGCTCGGCACGTTCGAGCTCGACGGCCTGCCGCTGAAGCTGACCGCGTTCGAGTGGCGCGTGCTGTCGGCGCTGATGCTCCGGCGCGAAGTGGTGATCGAACGCGCCGACCTGATCGAACGCGTCTACGAGGGCGATGCCGATGTCGATTCGAACTCGATCGAGGTGATCATCGGCCGGCTGCGGCGGAAAATCGGCGCGCAGATGATCGAGACGGTGCGCGGGCGAGGCTACCGGTTGACGGGCGACGGCGCGTGAAGGTGCGACGGTCGCTCGTTCCCCGTTCGCTATACGGCCGGATGCTGGCGATCTCGGCGATCTCGACGCTGGTCGCGCTGGTGTTCGCGGGGTTCGCGATCAGCCATGTCCTCGAACGCTTCGTGATGCACGGGCTCGACGACCGGCTCGATGCGCAGGTGGCGGTGGTCGCGCGCGCGGTCCGCCCCGACGGAACGCTCGACCGGGCACGGGTGGTCGATCTGGCCGGGTTCGATACGCCCGGTTCGGGCTGGGCCTGGCAGGTGGTCGGTCCCGCGGGCCGCTGGACCAGCGACGGGGCATTGCCCGAGGCTGCCGCCCTGCCCGGCCCCGAGATTGCCCCCCCTCGCCCGCCGCTCGCGAGTCGGCCACCGGCACCGCCCGAGATCGACGAACGGCAGCCGCGGCCCGGCGAGACACGCGACCGGCACGGACAACGCCTGCATTCGCGCACCTCGACCGTCGCCAGTCGCGCAGGCCCGGTGACGATCACCGCGATCGGCCCGCGGCGGATCGTCGAGGCGCCGTTGCGCGAGGCGATGATCCCGCTGCTCGGCTCGCTCGCGCTGCTCGGTATCGGCCTCGGGCTGGCGACACTGGTGCAACTCCGGATCGGTTTTCGGCCGCTGCGCGATCTGCGCACGTCGCTGGCAGCTGTCCGGGCCGGCAGCGTGCGCCACGTGCCCGACGATCAACCCGGCGAACTGCGCCCGCTGGTCGTCGAACTGAACGCGCTGATCTACCAGAACGCCGCCGGACTGGCGCACGCCCGCCAGCATGTCGCGAACCTCGCGCATGGGCTGAAGACGCCGCTCGCCGCGCTGTCGCTCAAGCTGGCCGAGGCGGGCGCGGCGGACGATGTGCGCGATATGGTCGACCAGATCGATTCGCGCGTCCGCCATCATCTCGGCCGCGCGCGCGCCGACGCCGCCGGCTCGGGCGCGCGCGCGCGCACCGCGATCGCTCCCGCGATCGGCGATCTCACCGACGTGCTGCGTCGGATCCATGCCGAGCGTCCGCTGTCGGTCGAGATCGCCGTGCCGGCCGAGATCGCGGTGGCGATCGACCCGCAGGACCTCGACGAGATGGTCGGCAACCTGCTCGACAACGCCTGGCGCCACGCGCGTGCGAGGATCTCGATTATCGCCATTATAGAAGGTCCCCTCGTGTCGCTGGCGATCGCCGACGACGGCGACGGGCTCGACAATGCGGTGATCGACCAGGCGATGATGCCCGGCCGTCGGCTCGACGAACGCGGCGACGGGCATGGCTTCGGCCTGTCGATCACGCGCGAACTCGCCGAGCTCAACGGCGGTGGGTTAACGCTCGGACGATCGTCCGAACTCGGTGGGCTGTCGGCCATGCTGACGCTGCCGATCCAGGCCTAAGGCTCGCTAAGCCCCCGACAAAACTTCAAGAATTTCGGAACTTACAATTTTTGTCCGCCGGATAAGATCTTGGCCCCTGCTCGGCGGGCCGCTGCACTTAAGTCGAAATTAACCTTTTACCTTCATTTGTCCTGTGGTTAATGAATGGAAGTCGAGCTGCGGACATGAGGTGTCGAGCGGTCTCGCGAACAGGGGACGACGCATGCGGGTGCTGCTGATCGAGGACGAGCCGACGACGGCCAAGGCTATCGAGCTGATGCTGACGACCGAAGGGTTCAACGTCTACATCACCGATCTCGGGGAAGAAGGCCTCGATCTGGGCAAGCTGTATGAT
>Ga0265798_10003743_pt1 | contig 21412 bp, 24 predicted proteins | sample P3T30metagenome_FD_192430 | JGI IMG/M metagenome (GOLD analysis project Ga0265798, IMG submission 192430) | Plant litter microbial communities from East Loma Ridge, Irvine, California - P3 T30 | ecosystem: Environmental > Terrestrial > Plant litter > Unclassified | place: USA: California... | reverse complement strand
CTGGGAGAAGGCAGGGAGTTCGCGCATAGGGGCGATGGGGATCGAGGATGAATCGGTAAGCTTGCCGTTTTCGTTTCGGAAACACCGAACTAAAGGCTAATTCGCAGTTCCCCTTCATACCATAGATTTGGCCTAGACAGAGCTGGCTTCTCTACCCTATAGTTGTATATGTACGCATCTTGCACATCTAGACATAGCCATCGTTTTTACCCCGAGTTCTGGCCTGTTCCGACTCGATCTTACCTTTCACTCAAATTGTCCCATTCCGCCGGCGTACCTCCTCGACTACCTCTTTCAGACTTCGTATCGTATGAACGTTCGACAGATCCTCATCTGCCTTGCGGGCAGCTCCATCGCTCCATTCCCCAGTACGTCTGACCAATCTAGCGCCAAGTCCCGCTGTTGTCGCGCCTTGATAATCGCTGTGGGTTAGAGCATTCAAGCGAGATTCAGACAAACATACGCTTTCAGCTCGTCTCCTACCATGATGACCCCCTGGCTCGGCTCTTCCTGACATAGTTCACATGCTCTTTGGAATATCTTGCTAGATGGCTTTGAAGCTTCCACGTCCCATGATAGGACTGGTGGGTGACTGAGGAGCGGCAGTATACGTAACGATTCGAGTGTCTTCACTATTTCTTCAGCTCTACTCTCCAAAATCTAGACTTACAAATCCGTGGATCCGCATTGGACACGACGGATGTCTTGACTCCCAGGCCTTTGAGCTCCTTCACTGCCCGATGAGCTCCAGGCCAAACCACTGAACGTACGGGTCTCGATTGTTTCGGGAAATTCAACATAGCCATGATTAGATTCGAATCGCTTTAATAGGGATTCTGATGCCGCACCACCATACTTTTTCAGCTCTGGCATGTCAGTATGAACTATGTTGATGTTTTCAAAAAATCACCTTCATCGCTGGCACCTGCCTCCCTGATACACCGTCGAATCAACTCGGTCCACCATTCCTCAGGCGATATTGGCGGATCCCCAAGCTTGCCATATAGTGGATACTGGGATTCCATAGACTTGAAGGCTGTCAGATCAGTCGTGGTATGGCGAAAGCCGGCTTCGGCACTTACCAGGTTTGAAGCCAGCGCGAACAGAATCTGGGTTTATACTGGACTCCGATATTCCAGCTTTGATTGCTTCATCGTAATATCTGCCGGTCTGAGCTACATCAACGTACACCGAAACACACCTACTGCTCATGGATTGGTATGCGAGGTGTACATAGCGTATCTGGTCCGATCAGCCGGTGGGTCAGCCGCACAGCTGGGCATGACTAACCGAAGACATCAAACAGTACCAGCCGAACCTTAGACCTTGGGACACTTGACATACTTCTCACACAGGGTGCAGATACTCGGACTGGGAGGGCCTTTCTCAGTATCCGAGCAAGAGGTGCTGCTCTAGACAACATGAGCTTGCGGTGATCATGCGGTGACTAGGTACAATCATCAAGCAATGAGTGGGGGGATCTGAAGTGACGTAAGCAAACTGAGTCACGAGACAAATCAACTGTAATCTATCTCTAAATCAACCTCAACTTTATCTTTACAGATGCGTAGCGAAAATGCTGGATCCTGACCTAGAGGCAGACAATCCTGCCCTAGTGGAGGAGCGGGCAGTCGTCAGCGCCATGTACGGAGTGAGTCTCGCCTCCTCCTTCGACTTTACTAGCTCGTTATCGGCATGCTAACAACTGTAGGACGACTGTGAGGACATAGCTCCTGTCAAGACTACATGGGGCACTAAGTTGGAAGGGGGATGGATAGGAATTACACTGAGGGCACATAATGGCAAAGTCAGCGTGCAGCTTCGTCTGAAGATGGGCAAAGTGAGTAACGGGCATCCGGCCTGTCGCTAGCTAAACAGTAGAAATACCCCGCCCAACCACCTTTCATCAAACTTCATCGTCCAGTCAGGCTGAGTGCGGACCATGTGCGGGGACTATCGAAGCAGCTGCAAAAGAAGTGTCACGAATTCATAGGTGGGGACATGATTGTACAGGTGAGTCATCCATCACGGCGAGAGCTTGATTCCTGACAATGAATAGCTCGTAGAGTATACGGAGAACTGGATACAGGATAATCATATTCCCTTTGCCAAGGCAGGAGAGCCTGAGCTTACTCTCATGGAGGAGAAAGCCCAACGTGAAGAAGCTGAACGCGCTGTAAGTCGGTCTTCAGTTGACGAGTTCCTACTAATAACCAGGCCGAAGAAGCGCAGAGTCGTGCCGAAGATGAGCAAGCAATCATGGCTGCTCTGGAACAGGACCGTTTAGTCAAGGAGCGGATCAAGCTAAATGAGTCGATGGACAAGGAAAGGAGGCTGAAGCTGGTCAAGCAAGAACTAGAGCGGAAACGCCAGCAATCCCTAGAACAGCTAGACGATGGGGAACTGGCAACGCGGCAAATTATCTTGGACGCGCGAATACGGGTAGAAGGTCATGAAGGAAGCTGGAACACATGGAACTTGTTTGGAGGAAGGAAAGAGATGTTGTGGACCACATATATCGCCGAACCGATTGAGCAGGATGGTACCATAGATCCGAACTTCGTTAGGACGACGTTACCATCTCTCTGGGCTCAGGTTATCGATTTTTCGAAACCGTTCTATCTGACCGACCAAGGAAAGAAGAAGGTCGATCAATTGGTTGGGGATGTCCGCCGGCTACAAACCATGAATTCAGACCATGTACTGCGAGTCTACGGGGTCAAGCGAGACCGCACGCCAAAGGGTGGAGAACGGGTGATTATTTTCGTCGAAAGGCCAATGGATGGTGGACTGCTCAAGAGTCGTCTACCCGCAAACGGCTTCGATTGCTTGACTGCCATCGTGAGACACATATCACGCCTCTTCTGAGATGCGCTGAATACACTAGGAATATCTTCGCCAGATCATGACAGGGTTGTCGGCTGTACACCAGAACAAGATTACCCAAAGATGTGAGTCATTCGACATTTTGTCGGCTGACCTCAGTGTTCGACTCGAGCTACGTTGTCATCGACTCATCTACCGCTGATAACACCACTGTCAAGCTGATGGGTACCGGCTACGCCAAGCGTATCATCGATGAACACAAGTCGAATCCATTTCTGAAGCGTTACCATGAAATCAACCCATCCAGCTGGCTAGTCATCTCACAACCCGTCTTCACACCATCTAACAATCAGGGCATCACCCGATGAGCGGAATCATCCGCAAGAGTATAGCCCCAAGCGAGATATATGGAACTCTGGAATCCTCTTTGTCGAGCTTTTACTCGGTTCAAAAGCCAATATGATTTATGGAGATCTGAACTCTCTGCGGCATAGTGAGTTGAATGAGTTGGCCAGTCAATTAATGATAGACCTCCCCTTGCCCGACTCGATCTACGATCTACTAGATACAATGATGCACCAGCAAGCCAAGAAACGTCCTACAGCCGAGGAGATCCTCGAGAGACTTCGCGAACTAGAAAAGACACTTAAGGTTACATCCAAAAGACCACATGGTATGCCCTGGGTGATATCACTTACTGAGATTTAGTATCCATACATGACTCTCACCACGCATCCGACTCGGACAGCTATTCCCCAATACCCACTCCTCGACTACCGCATAGATCGTTATCGAATGGTCCTCAACCTGTGCAGCTCTCGAATGGTCAGAGTCGATATAAGCTCGACTATGAGGAGCTAGAGAAGCTGGTATGTCTTTGTTTCTCACATCCTTTGTAGCTGACGTGTACAGGGACAAGGTGGGTTTGGTATGGTCGTCAAGGCTAGAAACCAGTACGACCATAAGGTATATGCTGTCAGTAAGTGGCGATTCCCTTTTTGCGAGATATGGAAGGTGACCAGGGCAGAGAAGATCAAGCTTCGGGACGAAGATAGTAGACAAGTCACCGATAAAGAGATCCAGATCCTTTCTGCTCTATCACACAAGCACATCGTTCGATATTTCAATTGCTGGACCGAAGATCCAGTCGCCACAATACCTGAAGAAACGGAAGAGCTCGCGTCCGCAGCAGTGGACCAGATCAGTGATCCGTTCGCTCCGCCTGACCCAAAGAATCCTTATGCGTTCAATCGAGATAGCTCGAAAAGCTTGTCTTTTCCGCCTGTGCGATTTTCTCTTGCCACGAGACGCCAAGACGAGAGCAGCTCGGATGAAAGCGATAATGATGAGACCTTGGATGAGGATAGTGGGGAAGAGACCGAGTCGGAGCGGCCCAAGCCCAAAGACGTGAAGCCTGTCAAGTTTGTGGCCAGGAAGCCGCCTTCAGATGTCCCTAGTTCTGCTGTGACTGGGACAACTAATTCCGATACAACCGGATTCAGGACTCTGTACATCGCGATGGAATTCGTCGACAACGTAAGCCTCCGTCATCTGACCTCCAGCATCGTAAGCTGATATAGAAGGGCACTCTCCGGGAGCTGATTGATGGTGGTCTCAGTCAAGCCGAAGCTTGGCGTCTCTTCCAAGAGGTTCTCCAGGCCTTGTCATATCTCCACTCGCAATCAGTAGTACACCGAGACCTGAAGCCTTCAAACATCCTCATCAGTGAGTAACACCTTTGACCCACTCACAAACCAAGGCTAACCACTTAGATGGTGATCGTCAAGCCATCGTCGCGGATTTCGGACTATCGGTCAGTCTGACCATGAATATTAGATTCTCAGCTGATCAAGAAAGACTTTCTCTGCGGCTACATTAGAGGCTGTCGATCCCGCACAATCAGGGTCTATGAACGTGAACGGTACCAAAACCTCTAATATAGGTACTGCCGCCTACATTGCTCCTGAGGTAATGTCTGGGCGGTCATATGATGCCAAAGTAGGTCCAGTTGATTATTCGCGTGCTTCATCTGACGCCCAGGCCGATCTATATTCTCTGGGAGTGATCTTCTTTGAGATGAACTTCCCTCCGATGATGGGTCAAGAAAGAGTCAAGACTATCAATGGCCTACGGTCGCCATCTACTGTGTTTCCGGCATCTTGGCCATCGCACCGGGAGAAGCAGGAGCAGCTTATAGCTTGGCTGCTGGCTCATGACCCGTCATCTCGCCCAGGTGCCGATACGGTGCTTGCTAGTCCCCTTATGCCAGTCGAGCTCAAGACTCCAGCAGAGCACAGTAAGGCTATTGCAAGTAGGTGTCTCTTAACTTCCGAGGGCTGGACTGATGATGTAGCCCTTACGACTGATCGCAATTCCAAGCCATATAAGCAACTACTGGAAGCCATCTTTAAGCCACCTCAGGCGGGACCTATCAACCTAGTCACCGAAAGATCGACAAATTGGCTCTACGACGATGATCTGGATACCGTTCAAGCCTCTACTGAGGTTTGGTCAGCTGTGATCGTACAGCGCTTGAAAGACTTATGTCATCGCCATGGGGCGCAAGAAACGTATCTGCCAGTCTTGTTACCCGAAACGAAATTGCTGGACCCATACGCACAAGAGGATTGTGTGAGGATGTTGGATCGAGGAGGGCAATTGGTGCAAATGGTGGCCTGTGATCTGATCGCCATGGCCCGTTCGGCGCCCAGGCGACATGTGGGGAGAGCCAAACGATTTCACTTGGGGATGGAATACCGTCCGACTGCACCTGGTAAACAGCCTTCAACAGCAGTCAAATTGAGGTGAGTCTGTCGACGGTGAATCATTCGGCTCTGATGGGGCAGCTTCGATATCGTCTCACCGCTCCGATCCGCCGCTGCTGACGTGGAGATGATCGAAGTGGTCGATAAGATTATAGCTGAGTTTGGAGGGGGAAAGGGAGGATTGGAAGCGACAGGCTATGAGTTTCACATCAGTCACGAGACCAGTAAGTCAACTTGCTCCAGGCTTCCCTTGCGTGTGTAAGGGAGTGCGACTCATCGTATAGTCTTCGCCCTGATATTGGGTATCGTGCCCGAACATTCCCGATCGCAGGTCGTGGAGGCATGTAAGCGGATCGGCGTCAATGTCAGCTTTGACAGAGCCAAGACCGCCTTGAAATCCGTGAAGGGGGTCGCTCGCCAAATCATGAATAGTCTTGAAGCTTGTTGTACAGCAGGTACGTCCCCTATCGTCATCGTTCACTGACTTTAGGGGACTTCCAAGAGGTCCGCACCAAACTCGAAATGGTTTTTGCTACAGCTAGCTCAGACACCAAGAGAAGACTGCAAGAAGCACTGGACGAGATGGACGAGATTGTCAAACTCTTGAGCACCCTTCAAATCGGTAGAAGGATACTGTTCAAGCCGTGTTTGGTGGCCAATGCCGAGGTGAGTTCTCCTGTACGCTTGAGGCTGAAGATCTAGCTCTTCCGCGGTGGCTTCATGTTTGAATGTGTGCAGATACATAAACGCTTGACTCAGGATGTACTCGCATTCGGGGGCCGATACGATAAACTGCTGGAGCACTTTGATACCGCGCATGGTCCACAAGCGACGACATATGGTGTCGGTATGTCGATTTCTATCGAGTAAGTGTCTTGAAGTATCCGCATGGTCATCTGCTGAGCGATAGTCATCTGGCCCAGATCGTTTCGAAACATGAGAATGCATTATCTAAGGACTTGATGTCTAGGGATAAGGAAGATGAGCGATCATTCGGATACTGGACGCCTAGTGTAAGTCTTTGGGCCCGATGCTACTCTCTGGAGATCACGCTGATCACACAGCGGTGTGACGTCTACGTGGCTGCTGGTGCTCAAGTTGATCTATCGGTTCGAGTGAGGCTAATTGCCGAGCTATGGCGGAGTGGAATCAGTGCCGACTTGCAATACGACGATAACAGAACCTTGGATGCTGTCACGGCGGAATGTGAAGAGCAGAGCACACCGTAAGTGTCCAGTACCTTGGTCTCGGACCTGGCTGATGACGGTAGTTTCCTCTTGCTGCCTCGAGTGAACAAGACCGACATCAAGGTCCGATCCATCCTGCGCAAGAACGAAAAAGAAGGTAGGCCAGGTTTGTGGGGAGAGCTAACATGTGCAGTGCCTCGAGGCGAACTCTGCTCCTATCTGCGAGCCGCTATAGCCGAACAAAGACGTATAGATGCCACCTACGCTTCGCATGAAGGTTCATTATCGTCATCACAAGCTGCTGCTCATGCGGTCGAAGCTCGTCCAGACAGGGATTACGACATCAGGCTATCGCTGCCGGCTGAACCACTCCAGGCGGTCAAGGGGGGTAAATCGAAAACGAATCGCAAACATCGTCTTCCAATTAAAGTGAGTGATGATTGCTAAAGGCCATCATACTGATACGTAGGCTGTATATTTGGAGAAGATCGCTGCTTTTCTACAGTCAATCAAATCCACGCTGCCAGTGATAGCTGTCGATATGCCTGGCACTATCTTGGCGCAGCTTGCGCTTCAATCGAGCTGGATCGCCGATGATGAGGCTTGGAGACCGATTCTAGCGGATCCTGCGATAACTGATCGGAAATACGCAGACACAACCAGGGAAGCAGTGAGGAAGATGGTCAAGGAGGATGGCCATGACGTGTTTTGGCTTTTTGGGGTCAGAGAAGGGAGGGAAGGGAAAGTAAGTATATTTCACTACTGTCTTGGATCAAGCTCATTGCTGCAGGCTTTCTTGTTGCAATACAAATAGTCTCGAAAAGGCCAGTATTCCTCAGTGTAAGGAGGATGGCGAGCCAGATGTATTGAAGCGGTAATTTGTTGTACAGTACATATCATGGGATAATTGATTGCATTTTCTATCTTGTCGAAGTCCTTTTGGTCAACTTGACCGCAAAAAGGGATACATGTATTCGGACCAGACTAGCTCATTATGATAACGCCAAAATATCGACGACATCGACCATGCGGGTCGATATCAGACTTTCTATCAATTCTGCGCTAACTCATGACTTGAAACACTTTGTCACGTCTACTGACCCGAAAGCTATTATCGGATACATGGTGGTACATATATACCCCAATACGCAAAGAGCTAGTCTTCTCACAGTCCTCGGGACTCGGTGCTTCTACACCTAGCGAGCTAATCCTGATAACGGGCGAGAGCAAACCGAGGTGGGCAACGGCGGAGAAATTTATGATAATAGGCTAAGAAGACACTGCATACCAACTCTGAAGATTTGCATGATCTTGTTCACACTCATGTACATCTCGAAGTATCATATACACAAATCTGGAAAAGGCATGGTCCTCAAAAGTGGTCCGTCATGTCTCATCGTCGTCGCTTTGGTCCCTTTCTCCGGGCGTCGTTTGCTGGTTTGGTGCTGGCTACTGATTGGCTGGGCTGACTGTGCGCTGGACCGCTGTCGCTCTCGCTACAGCTAGAAGAACCTTCAATCGCAGGTGGATAGCCCAATGCCGACTCCGTTGGGTACAATGTACCGATCAGGCAGCAGAAGTCGAATGTGAGACGTTGTTCTTCGGATGGGAGCTGCTGTTTGATGCCAGTCAGTGACATGCCTGTGAATTGAGGGTGATCTTCCATGTCTTTCCGAAGTGATTTGTGTAAATTCTGGATGTATTCTTGTGTCTGCCTGTCCTGCAATGGAAGACGCCGTTCCACGGCCCAGTCTTTGAAAAGGGACATGGCGTGGTAGCCTGGTCGGTGGGTGTGGGAGACCGAGCGATCGTCGTCGTCGGGAAGAGTGGGCATTGAGTCTCTATAGTGTAGACTGGGGAAATAAGTTCTCACTTGGAGATTGCCCCCTTCCTCTTTGTGGGTTGAAGCGCTAACACTGCAAGTCCAGTCGGAAGTGCGCATGGGGAGGCCAGTCTTCTGGTCGAAAGAGAGATCGATGGTGGACATGATGAAGGGAGCGAAATCCGAAGGATATAGTCAGGCAGGGGTGATTGAAGTGGTCAAGCAAAGAAAGAAAGAGATTGGCTCACATATATATACGGCACCAGTAAATCCAGTTCGAAGACGTTCCATGCCTACAAAGGTTGTCACACAGCACTCAGATATCGTCTAGGATCTTCCCTTGTACCACATTATGATTGTCTTACTCAAATGGCAAAGGAACCCTCAACACCTATCTGACGATTCGGCAAGGTGGAGCGTTCACTCGGATTTGGTATCACATCGCCATGGTCTTGCCGCTAAAGCAGCTTTACAGGACGCACCATTGGCGCCTCCTTGACATTGGTTGAGATTCCATATCACCCTTTTCTGCTTATGGACACCCCTTTCATGGAGCGCTGCTCCCACATTCCACAGTGTTTCCCTCTCTTTCAACCCCTCCCAAATACTGTATCAGAGTCTCTGGAAACATGCACTGCAAGAGAGGCATCCTGGGACACATCACTCATCATGAGTTCATCCTGAGACTGTTCACTGGGTGGCAAATCGCCGATGTCGAAACCATGATCCGGTGATGGTAATGTCTGAGAGGCTTCAGACGAAGACAAAGGTGCACTGTAGTTCCAACATGGATATCATTGCTCTTCAGATTCCTCACACCCCAATGTGTCCCAAATTCTTCATCAAGACGGCGAAACCACACAATCCTCTCTCGAAGGTCAGCAGAAGGCTATTTGTCACACTGTTCGGACCGATGAATGTGGATGTACTGTACATACTGTATTCACGAACTGTACCACCTACGTTTCCTCGTTACTCAATCATGCGGAAATTCCTGCCTTTGCCTGTCGACGAATAATGATCGTGACAGGCTGACTCACATCACATTGTAGCACAGGTAGTGAGCCTTGTGCTCTGTTTCCCCACGCCGGTCCTCTGCTTTATATTCCTCCCCCGTGGTTCCCGGCCGCCTACGGTAATCCTACACTCTAGTCCACCACCTCGAGTTCCTTTTTCTCCAGCATAAATAAGGCATCCCTCAGCGGCCGCAGACCGATTGAAGACCGAGCTCTTGAAGCCAGCATCCTGTCGTGTTCAGTGGGCTCCATTTCCAAGGGAAGTCTCGAATCAGTGAGACTGTCGCAGAATCGTGAAACAGCAGTCTTGTGCAAGGAGCGTGGCGCCGAATCTCTCCTTTGAACGTCCGTCGTGTTCTTTTCCGACTTCATGCGCGCAGTAAGGAAGTATTCACAGCTCCACGCTCCACAGCTCTGGGTGAAAGGATCCATGTCGAAGGCTCCGCCAGGCTTGTGCATTCACACGACTTAAATTACCGCCGTTGCGAGGATCCCGCCACCCCTACGTGCTTGCTCCGAAGTAGACCTGAGGTCGCTGCAGAACATGCGGTTCGTATCACAAGGCAGATTGCCCTGCATGTCCTCTAGCGGCATATATACACTATGCAATTCGTAACTCTACTTACCACGACACCTTTCCCAATCCCTCGATGCGTCTGCCACGTCAGAAATCTACCTGTCTCTGGATCCAAAGGTATTCTGCCTCGAGGCACTGTAGTCAGCTGAGCTCCGGAAGGTGGTAATGATCGGCTTACTCTGGCATCGGAAAATACGCAAGAGCTTCGCCCAAACGGGAGATATCGCCAATCTCGACGTCAAAGTGGTAGCTGTTAGTGCGATCTTCAAAATGTATGTCGTTTGCCCAGATTCGAGACTTCTTGGGACAAGGCCAGTTATCATGTCGGTACACAAAGTCGCGAGCTGTGAGGGCGATCTTCGAATTCAGCTCTGCATGTGCCGTGAATCTTGGTATGTTTTCAGTATTGAGTTCTGCACAGAATTCGTCCACGGCTGACTGATGCCTGACTCGCAGAGTGTCTGACGGGCGATGATGGCTGTGTCTTGGAGCCAACCGTTTAAAGGTCCAAGCTGTCTCGCACGTAGAATGTTTCATCTCTATGGTCATTTGTGAGATTATTGAACCATTCTTTGTGGACCGTTGGAACGAGTATCGAGGATAGATTTCGCTTATCGGGGCTGAGGACATGATCGTTGACTGTTTGTGTAAGTAGATGCGATGCACAAGATGGTGCCAGTCTGGAGAGAACAATTACAAGACTTAGACATGATACTCAGCCATTACGATTTGACATCGTGGAGCTCATGGTGGCTTCGATGCGTCCTTTGTTATTGTTGTGGCCCCATGTCAACGGTGGATTATGCTCGACGAGCCTATATCGATTCTCTTTGATGAAGCCTACTTGAGCACACGGGGATGAGTCATCTAGGAACCATTTCTCTGATGATTCTCGATGCATGTTCATACCTGCTTGTCTTTCTTTACGAGATCCACCGGGTTCAACTAGTGATCTCCCCTATCGGCCTTGACGGCATCCTCGCTTCCAGTCTTGGGAGCGGCCTGCTTTGCCTGCTTTGCCTTTTCACCCTTATCGGTGCCAGAGTGATGCTGGTCGTGCGTGTCTAGGAAGTCAGCCGATGTGCCTAACTCAGAGGGGAGGGTGAAAAGGGAAACGGTCGGGGGCAGGCAGGTAGGGGGGCACGTACGAGCAATGGTTTCATCCTGGAGCTTCTTGCTTGGTGGGCCATCTGGTGCTGCGTTGTCCGCCTGTTATCAGTATCCTATAGGTTGTTAGGTTGTCCTATGGTAGTCATACCTTGACGTGTGCTTCAGAGTCGGTCTGTGTCGTCAGAAATGGCTCGGAAGGCGTGAATGAGGATTAATGACCTACTGCGAGATTTTGGTTCCATCCTGGAGCATGTTCTTTCAATGGGTTGGAACTGCCCTGGGTACCCGACAAGTTCTTTGCTTTCTCTTTCTCGATAACCTGAATGGTCAGTTGTTTGCAGTATCTGAAGCATCTGGGTCAAGCTTACCTTGGGATCGTTCTCGTGCTGTGACGAGGTGGTTGCGGAATTCATCGGTGTGGTCATGAATGTCCTAGCTGCGGTGAGGGCAGTTCGGGTAGACCTAAATCCTAACTGAGTTCGGAAGACGTTGAGCGACATTGTTGTGGTATATGGTGTATGTTAGAGGACTCGCAGTGTAAAAACGATCAATGGAAAGAGGTGACTTAACCTTGTGACGGGGATTTGCAGTAGTTTGAATGAAGATCACTGATGTCATCATCGGTTATACGGAGTGTTAACCCGATCAACCAATAGCATTGATACTAATAGAATAGAATAGAATAGTAATGGTAATGGGAATGCATTCATGCTACAAAAGCTACAGAAACTTGGTGTGACAATGGGTTATTGATTATATGCTACTCTTATTACTACAACAGACGTCCCAAGCTCACAAATCAGCAGAGGTAAAATAGGATTCAAACATGCTTTCTTGGCCCAATTCAGATCCCTTGATGACCCTGTACACGTGTAAGAAGAGCTTGGGGTTTCGAGAGGTGAAGTAATCCAGAAATCCAGCGGGCAATTCACCGATATTCTTTCTGGCAACCTCGTCAAGGTCTTGGTAATGGTTTCTCTGATATCATCAGTCTTGTCATCACTTTCGAAGATAAGTGAAACTTACTTTATTTCTCATGGCTCTGAGAAGATCGCGGACCGAGTTACCCCTGTATTTCCTATGAGTTCGCAGACTGCTGGCGACAGATTTGTCGAGCCGCGAGTACCAGTCTTTTCCAACAATATCAGCCGCATCGGTCTCGAGAGCGATCAAAGTCGGGTGTTGCGAAGTCGGGTCCGCATTGGCTAAGTAGTCGAAACCTGTAGATCAGCAATGCATTCGAATCCCACCAGACTAGACTGACGATCAGAAGCATCACATAGGAATCTGAGGCGCTTCTCTGGCTGCCAGAAATATGGATGTGTCAGACATTCCGACGTCCGTAGCCTAGATGGATCAGTGACATGGACTGAAGCCGCTTCGAAAGATACTGACCTGGAAGCGGGAACCAAAGACACTAAACTCCTGACGAGATCATCCACCTGCACACCATCCAGACCCTGCATATCTGCCACTTTCTCCATATTCACAGGATTACCCTGGACGATATTGCTTTCGAGCTGGTAATCCTGATCGCCGAATGGATGCTGACCCCCCATAATAGTCCAGAAGTATACACACCCGAGCGCGAATAGGTCAACGGCTTTTGTCAACCTTTGATGATCTTTCCGATTCTGGCTCTTGTCGGCATCGATTCCGATTTCAGCCTCGGTATCGACCAGATCGACGATCGAATCTGAAGAGGAAGAGGTCGAAGAGTTTGAATCGCGCTCAAAACCTTCATTGAGCCGGACCAGACCTAGTATACATTCCGGTGCTCGCCATCCTTTCGTTCCCGCTAGATTGTTTTCAGTGGGGGCGTATGATGATTGATCTTGCTCGAGACGACGGGCAAGACCAAAATCAGACACAACCATCCGTAAGTCCCCATCGGCCCCGCGGGCCACTAGGACATTTCTGCCAATCAGGCTAGTCCCCGATATGTAGACTGATTCACTCACTGAGGTTTGATATCTCGATGTATAATGTTCATAGAGTGCAAATGCTTCAACCCTTTAGTGACCTGGAACAGAGCTTTTCTGGTGTTAAACAGTGGTACCAGTTCGGGATGATTTTGAGGTTTCGCAACAATGTCCTCTAGAGAAGCTTGACATAAATCGAGAGCGATGTACAAGAAGTTTTCACGGCGTTCTTGACAGTAGTATCGAATGACATTCGGGTGGTCATCGCTCGATTGTAGAAGTTTGACTTCTTGGCTCGCGATTCGTGTGAAATCATTCACCAGTCGTTTTACCGCCACAGGTCGCATGCCCCATGTGCCTTTCAATACCACCGTACCATCTGAACCGTGCCCTACTGGTTAGTTGGTGAACGATGTGGCAGGGGAGTCTCGTACCTATGACTTTGTCGGAGATGATAAGGCGTTCTTTGTCATCAGGGTCTTCTAGCGCGACACTCGAAATAGCTCTCGGAAGCTCGGGGAGTGGTTTGTCGCTTTGCTTTCTCGGCGAACCAGTCAAAGAACCGTCATCATCGGAAAGAGAGTCGTTCTGCTTCTTCTTGCCCCGAATTCGACGGCGGTTGGTCTTTTTCTTTGGCTTGAATTCCGGTGACAGGTTTTGCCCGTCCTGCTCCGCTCGAGGTCCGGAAGATACGTTGCGGGACTTGTTCAATGTAGCTCTGACGGGTTTCGGTGAAGCTGGCTTGAACGCGTCGCGAATCAAGAGTGGTTCCTTCTCGTTCGGAGGTGTCACAGTCTGCCTGACCGATTTTCGTCGACCAAGGCCGGCGATGCCTATCCCGACCATGACTAGGGTAGCAAGAACACCAATGACCCAAACAATCCAGCTTCTCCCGGCCCTTTCCTTCCGCCTTAGGCCCTGTATGACTGTTTCCGGCGCGGGATCTATAGTCCTTTCCTCATCAGCCGGGTCGAGGAGCTGAGGTAGAAGCTGATCCTTTTCCGGCAGATCATCACACAGGGGGAACGACCCATTTGCATGTGTACCAGGTTCGGCTTGTGGAATGAAATTTATGAGCGGGTATGCTGCGGACGACAAAGCGAATAACAAGGGTTTATTGCTATCCCTGGAGGGTGGAGCGCGAGTCTCTTCGGAGTCGTCGGCAGGCAAAGTGAGCTGATACGGTACTGAGCCGATGTATGTAGTAGGCGACTTCGCGTGAATGTCGATATAAGGTTTATCCGGGTTCGTGGGGAGAGGAAAGAGCGATTCCAGTCTGGGAGGAGGCTGAGGCACGATGACGGGTTTAGCGGTCGAAGGAGTCAAGGGAAGGAGTATATCGTATACTCCAATCCCAATACTTCCAAGATCCTTCATCCACCTCACATCGCCTCCATGCTCAACTCCGACGGCTGTACCATCGTGTCCCAGCTCGATGCGCGTAGAGTGAATCGCTTCATTGTCTTCCGCTAGTGCGTGGCTCGCCTTCGACCAGTATTCCGCTATTGGCTTGTCAAACACGTTTGGCGTATACGTCGAGTATGATATCTCCTGGAACCCTGGGCGTCTGTCTGACGTGCCGGACGCAATCCCGGTCGAAGCCGAAGAGACTGATGCACTCGGTGGTGAATGAATTACTAGGCGATAGTCCGTTCTGCCGACGAACAGTATGTCCGAGTTGGATCGAGCGTGGCCCTCCATATCGTCCAATAATCGGTCGGCCTCGCAGAGGCAAGTCTCGGTGTTGTTTTCGGATAAAGTGGAGAAGCAGTCCAGCTGCTGCCCAGTTCGGAGGTCGATGCTCATGAGGGAAGTCTGCTTAGATCCTGTGAAGATTCTGCTTGGCGAGTGAGGGAAAGTGAATGGCGATAACTCGATGCTAAGTCGTCAGCTACAGCTTCTAGAAGCGGTCATGGTTTGGTGCAGACCTACAGTTGCTCTACAGACAAAGGCAATTTCCTGACACTTTGCGAGTCTTCTCCCTCAAAGACATATAGAACTCCACTAAGTGGTTCGACTATGTACTCGTCCTCTCCCTTCCCTCTGATCTGACCACCGACTAGTGGAGACACCCCATCGCGTAAAGACCATTTAACTTTTCCACCGTCGCGTTCTACAGCATGGAGCGCGCCGTCGATTGTTGAGATAATTACATAGTCCAGCAAGTCGTGCGAGAGCTCGACGGGTACAGATTTAGCATTATAGAGCTGTCCAGTCGAATGTCGGGAAAGAGACGGTAAAGCGACGGCGGCGGGGTAGGGATTTGGCGAAGGAGAAGGTGTGGCGGAGAGAAGGAGTAGGCAGGGAATGAGCAGTAGTAGGATATGGGTGAGGATTTGGGCTGGAAAGTACATCATTCAAGGATGGTGGATAGGCTGATACAGACACGGTCGGGCATCGCCCTCCAGCCAAATGTGATGGTAAGATAGGTGTGACAGGTGTATAGATGGGATGATAGGAAAAGAGTCAATTCAGTACTCCTTTGAGGTGAATTTAAGGTTCGGCCTAATTCCCCAGACCGAACACTGGCTTTGCTTCCGTCGATCAAGTGGCGTCTTGTGCTCGTGGACTCTTCTATGCTACGGGTATAGTGCATGATATGGAGCAGATGACCTATAGGATGCATGTTATCGTTATCCATAGCCATGCACGGATTCGCAAGTAGAACAGTTTCTACTTTCTCTTGCCCTTCTTTTTGTCTTTACCTCCCCCGCTTCCACCGCCACCACTCTGCTGCGCTGTACTACCTTGAGTGAAGCCAGTCCCCATGCTCTCCTTGACCCCTTTCTTCTTGGCCTGCGTAGCCATATATGATGCCCGTTGTCGCATGGGTAGCCATCGCTCAGCCTGCACGTCAGCCCGGTCATCAATCTCCCTTATGACGAGAACTCACATCTTCATTCACCGCTTTACCAAGCTCGGCCCCCTTGGGTAGCTTATGTCTGGTTCCCTTCTTCGGTTTCTCTGCAACCTGTTTCTTGACTTGTCTAGGTGGCTGGGCTTGTGTGGGTTTCTGACCCCCTACTGCCCATCCAGTAGGTAGGGAAGGAACATATGACTCCAATTCGCCCTCGGAGGGAACATGGCGGGGCTGATCGGCATTGGATGGGGGTGCGGAGAGATACGAATGATAGCCAGAAGAGATAAAGTCTGAGTGAGCCGACGTGGCAGAGATGTTTTCGAGGATATCGGGATGTTCAGATGACGACTGAGCATAAGCCGAGATTGATCCACAGAGACTGTTCACTTACAGGATCACAAGATGCTAATAGATTATCGTATAACTCCTGAGCACCGTCATATTCTCCCAGCCGGTATTTCTACTATCAGTGTGATCCTCGAGAGGAGCGTACAATCTGTGCTTCCAAATGCTTCTCCTTCCTGCCGTCGGTGCTTGACCTCTTCAAGACCTCTAAAGCCTCCTTCTCCCGATGTAGTCGGTACAAACAGTAGGACCTCTCGAAATCCAGCGACGAAGCAAGCGGAGAGGAATCAAGGACGGTCAAAGCCGAAGTGTAGTCATCGGTGTGTAGGTGTAAAAACAATAGGGTTTGGAATGCTGCAGACGATTCTGGATCTAAAGATAATACTAGCGGTCAGCTGAGCCGTACGATCTCAGCGAGCAATGAGACTCACTCTTCCTGCATGTCTTGATAGCTCCAGCGAAATGACTCCCTTCGACCTGATCTGTCAGTCCTCGATATAGCTTCGGTAGCCTCTCTGCCACTGGAAGAGGCTCCTTTGGCTTGAACGGTGTCTTCTTGACTTTCGTATTCCTGGGTGCGGCTGGCATGGCGGTTGTATAGTCTTGGTGATAGCGATAGGGGGATTCGGTGTGGACATGAGTTAATGGGGTTTGCTTCCGTCGTCGATCAAGAGTGGCACTTGTGAGCTCAAGGCCTAAATGGCAGCGTTTGGTCAGGACTATGGAAACTGCTGGCAGTGCGTCGCTGGCGTCTGAGATGACAAGGGATACATTATAAACCTACTCTATTCTCACGACCTGCGCAAGCTGTCTAAAGATCGTTACCGAGTAGTATACCAAAAAATTACGAATTGAGACAAGATACGTGTATGAGAAAAACCTATGGAAACATGACCCCTCACGAGAGGTGCCGATTGATGTATTCGAGAATCTCCTTTTCACTTTCAAAGTGTCGAGGTTTTCCACCTTCAATAACATCGAAACTCATCCTGTTCCTCATCTTGCGCTCGCGAATAGCTCGTCGAGCAACAAGAGCTGAACTCCTCCAGACATCGTAGGTTCCGACTTCCCCTCCACATTGGACCGAACGATCACTGAAACAGGACTTGCTGCACTGAGCGGCCGGCGCCGAGGCAAGCGAAGTGATATCGTTGGCACAACCACAAGTTGAGGCGTTGGTCATTCCGGCGTAAGCCATGTTGTTGGAATTACACCATAGTTTACACATGCCGGGAGTGAGAACGTCACAAGTGATGACTGATTGCGAGAGGACTGGTGCGGAAGTGGAGTCCGTGAAACAACCGAGATGATTAGTCGGCGACGCAGGCGCAGCCGAGGATGTCGACGACGAGGTCGTAGAGGCTGATGAAGACGGAGATGGGGTAGCTGAGGCAGAAGACGAAGTCGACGAAGAAGCAGCTGCAGAGGAGCTTGTGGCTACCGATGAGCTGCTTGCCTCGCTGGATGTCGAAGTCGAGGAAGAAGAGCTAGAGGTGGAGGCGGACGACGAGCTGCTAGCAGCCGCCGAGGAAGAGGACACAGGGATGAACACCTCTGTGTTTGTCGATGCCGCAGGCGCAGACGCGGATGACGAGGCGGCGGAGGAAGACGCAGCAGCAGACGAAGAAGCCGATGAACTTGAAGCGGCCGACGACGATACTGAGGCGGATGAGGAAGTCGAAGAAGAGGCTACAGATGACGATGAGGCCGAAGAGGGAGTGACGAGCGAAGTCGAAGAGGTTGGAGAAGTCGTCGAGGAGGAAGAAGCGACGGATGATGTCGAGGACGAGGAGGAAGAAGGTGTCGCGGAAATGGGAGCCGAGGAAGAAGCAGTGGCGGATGACTCGGCATCATCAACCACGTTTTGAAAATCCGCGTTATAAACTGACAACTTCCAACTGCCTCCGCATTTTTCGGTCGCCAATCCGACACACTTGTAGCTACATTGGTCGTCGGTTATCATGGTCTTGGGAATCGAAGGTCCGCAATAGCACTGGTTACCTGCCTGTGTACCCCATGTGTAAACCCCTTTGGCGGCACAAGATTTTCGACATAGCTCTGATGTCATACTGCCGGAAGTGTAGGTGTAGGTGGGCAAAACTCGGGTGCTGCTATCGGTGAAGCAACCGACATATGATGCGGGCATGCCAGCGAGCGCTACTGCTCCGGCACCAACAGTGTCGTAAACCGAAGCGAGGTAAACATCGCCACATTTGGAGGTACCATCATTAGCACATGGTCGAGTACAAGCGGAGTCGGCCTGCTTGGTACCCAAGGTTGATTGAGTGCCACAGTAACAATCTGCTTGTCAGTATGATGCTAGGGAAGAGGAAGGAAGGACTGACTGTTTCCGTTTTGCAGACCGGCAGCCGAGAATCCTTGGACTCGACAGTATCGCCTACAGAAACCAATTGTCATCTGAGCGGATCCGGTGTACGAGGCGGAAGCAGCAGAAACAAACGATCCCAGACCGTAACATCCCTTGTAGCCTTCAATGGCGGCCGAAGAAGGAGTAGATGACGGTGCAGCGGTACCAGAGGAGGACTTCGAGGCGGATGAACCAGCTGAAGCAGATGAGACGGATTTCGAGGCGCTGGCGGAAGAGGCTGAGGAAGCCGACGATGAGGTAGATCCCGCACCACCGGCACGTCGAATGTTCATGGCCCAGTTTCCTCCGCATCGAAGCGAGGAATCGCCTACACAGTTGTAGTTGCACTTATCCTCACTGTATCGTTGCTTGCCGGATCCCAATTGATTACCGCAGTAGCACTGATTCTTCGCCTGGACACCGGAGAGCGTGTAGCCCTGTGCGGCACAGTTGGCGGCACACGAGGTAGGAGTCATGGTGCTGGTCGTGAAGGTTGTACCGTTTAGGATTCGTACACTAGCGTCCATCCAACAACCCATGTATCCAGTCGAGTCGGCGATCGAAGCGGAGAAGGCGTCGGTGAAACCGGTCTGAGTGGTAGGCCAGAGTTCCATGACGTTTGATCCTCCGCACATTTGCTTCGAGTTGGAAACACATGGCGTGTTACACGAGGCTCGACCGACGTTCACGACGGGCGCAGTGTTACCACATCGACAAGTGTTTCCGTTGGCGATACCGGCAAAGGCGAAGTTTGAGCCCTTGCAGTAAGACAAACATTGGTCAATGGTCATGTAGCCTGAAGAGTAGACATTGTTGTTGAGTGCCGACAAATCCGAGAAACATCCTCGAGAGGTGGTACCGCTTGCCGAGGCAGATGCAGCCGCACCGGAGGATGAAGCTGATGCCGAAGGTGTGGTGGTGGTGGCGGAAGAGTTGAAGACGGAGAACTTGTAATATCCACCACAGATCTTGGAGGCGTCTCCAGGACAAGCTGTTGTGCATACACTCGAAGCCGTTCGTCCCTGGCCGTTCGCGATGACATTTCCGCAGAAGCACTGGTTGCCCTGAGTACCAGCAAGTGCGAGACCTTTGCTCTTGCAGGTGGATTTACAGATTGTGTTGGTCATGGCTGAAGAGGTGTACGAGAAGTCGGTAAGCGTTCGAGCGGATCCGCTGTCGGTGAAGCATCCGAGGTAGCCGGCCTGAGATACAGCGGCGACGTTCGACCCAAGCCTAGATTCCCAGAGGGAGGTGATGTAGCTAGCACCGCAGGTCTGAGTCGAATTTCCGGGACACTGAGTGGTACACCTGTAGTCCTGGATGAGATCGCCCTTGGTCCAAGAGTTTCCACAATAACAAGCATTGCCGCTGTTTCCAGCGAGAGAGTAGCCCATCTCCTTGCAGCCTGTCTGACAGATGTTGGTGTTCATGTCGGTCTGTGTCCAGGTGGGACCAGTAAGACCGGTTATACCAGAGTAACAACCCTTGTATCCGTCGGCAGCGGTGTTTACCGAATTGGCGGCCGTCATGTTGTATGCTTCGACATATTGATTGGGACCACCACAAGTCTGCTTGTTGTCTCCTGGACAAGAAGAATAACAGAACTGCTTCGAAGGCCATTGCTGGTTGACAGTCGTGGGATCAGCCTTGGAACATCGACAAGTGCCCCCGTTGGCGAGACCGACCCATCCGTAACCATAGGTCTTGCAAGTAGCGGTACATCGATCATGGTTCAAGGAGCCGTCGACTGCTTGATAGTCTTTGAAGATGGCGAAGTTCGAGTTGGCGTAACAACCTTTCCAGCCGTCTGGCCTCGCGGCGATATCGGCGTTCAATTGAGCAGTGTTGACGGACGTGTCGTAGACTTCGGTGATGTAGTTACCTCCGCACGTCTCGGACGAGTTCCCTTTGCAAGGAACTTGACATGAGGTGTAAGGGTATAGAGCACCTCCCTTCCACTCGTCACCACATCGACATCGGTTTCCAAAGACTAGACCGGCTCGTTTGTAGCCGAGTTCTGCGCATCCGTAGGTACATTGTTGAGGAGTCATGTCGTCACGGACCCAAGAGAAACCGGTAAGACCAGCTGTTCCAGGGTCATTGAAGCAACCTTGCCATCCTGCAGGATGCTGAATGGTTTGGTGTTCGAAAGATGAAGCAGTGACATTGTAGACCGAGTAGAATGATGTCCATCCACACATCTGGGTGCTGTCTCCGCCACAAGGCTGCTTGCATGATCCTTGGTCGACGTAGTAGCCAGACCCAGTTGCGTAATTGGTTCCACACATACAGTTTCGCCCGGCGGTAGTGGCAGCCCAGGTGGCGTTCTTGTTGGCACAGATCTGCAGACACCCTTCGGTAGTCAAAGCGTTGTCCTGATATTGGAACGTGACCTTGGTCGACAGAGAGGAGGATCCGGCTGGGCTGTAACATCCGGTGAAAGAGGAATCGGTGTTGTTGGGGAGAGTAGCGTTGACCAAAGGAGTACCCGCAGGGGCATAGTAGATGCTGTGGACGTCCGCAGCTCCGCACATCTGCTTGCTGTTTCCGGGACATGGCGAAGTACACATACCGGGAAAGACGGAAGCTTGGTCGACGACTCCGGTTCCGCATT
>Ga0265798_10003741_pt1 | contig 21419 bp, 23 predicted proteins | sample P3T30metagenome_FD_192430 | JGI IMG/M metagenome (GOLD analysis project Ga0265798, IMG submission 192430) | Plant litter microbial communities from East Loma Ridge, Irvine, California - P3 T30 | ecosystem: Environmental > Terrestrial > Plant litter > Unclassified | place: USA: California... | reverse complement strand
AGGCAGGCGAGCGCGTGAGCGGCACCTTCACGAGTACCGACATTGGACACAACAGGAAACTATATACGCGTAACGAAAGCACTGCGGCTATGCCGTTCTTTCTGCAATTTCTTTTGTTGTATCGCTGTTGATCTTACTTCAGGATAGGGTTATTGGCTGTACCAGGCCCAAGAGAAGTAGGACTTTTTCTCGACAGTGAACTAAGACTCTTTCCCTTCAATCAAGTCTTTTGTTCTGCAGGTATACTCTGCCCCACTATCAATGACGCGCTGTATTTGTGCTTTGCTACTGTCGAACAAACCACTGCCGTGATGTCAGTCCAAGGCTTAGTGAAGGTCGCCCAGTCTCGCCATAGCTATTACATGGAGCATCTGCGACTTGGCGAGGGAGAGACTACTGGTTCTTCAGTGAGGAAATCAGACTGTGGGTGTTACCAGCATGGCGCTACAGGAAGTACGAGCAGACCGTCACTGTTGTCAGCTCGCCGTTCCAAGAGCAAGCAGCGGTCCGGCCCCCAAGAAACCAGACCGACGTGGCAGAAGATGACACAATCACATGCCCATCGTGTTTGACGACTCTTACGGTTGAGACGGTTGCGGTGCACGTCGAAGTCTGCTAGGGTCGACCTTCGCTGCCTCCTCTGCCACTATCACCTGCAGCGCCTACTCAGTTCTCTCTGGACGTCAACACCAGCATCGCTCCCTTGGTGCACTTGTCAGCCGCCGCCGCACGTCGTTAACATGGATGTCACTGTTCCCGTCGCCCGCCTTCTCATCAAGAACCCAATTGCAACCGATGTCCTCGAGGATGTCGGACAACAGCTCAACCAGGACGCCGGGGATCGCCTGCGCGCCGGCAGTCAGAAGCTACTAGCCCGCCAACGCAACACCCATGCCCCAGCTGTGGCACCAGTGTGCATCGTAGGTCGGACTCATTCAGTCTTGCACCCCGCTGTCGAGCCTGTTTTCAAGCAGCTGTTGCAGGCAGAGCTCAGCGATGGAAGACAGGAGACGGACATTATCGCGCCATACGGTTCCCCGGATTCTGAGCTGATGGTCATGTTGCATTTCCCTACAGAAATCGCGAGTACAAATATGTATGCGCCGCGAGAATACGATACCCTCTGGACGCTCCTATGCAAAATGGGTATTGAGGATTTGGGTGCGTCTTCCGGCGCCAAGGATCATGTGGTCTTTTAAGACCTCATGAGCCGTCGAGAGAAAGAGTCAAAGAAGCACCAAAAGCTAGAAAGTACCGAAGGACTTACGGAAACTTTCAGGCTACCCGGGGGCTACTCAACAGTTTTTACAAAAACTTATTCGCGCCACGAAACAACTTGTTGTTATCCAGGAGCCCCTTTAAACTTCCTGTTGTACGCATCTACACGCAGTATATATGGATAAGCTGGGGCCAAGCATGAAGGATTGCAATATTCTAATGTAGTCTAAAAGTCGATGTTTATGTCGTCGTTGTGATGTACACGGGCGGTGAGCCTCTCTATCACTAACCACCTTTTTCTCACTGAGCACTTCTCGTCCGGATATCTAGCCCTGACCCAAGGTATGTGCCGGTTGTAGTCGAGCAAGCCTCTGTGGGTTGTGTTAAGTCATACCTTTATCAAACCATACACAGATGTTGCTTGCTAATCGTCACCCCAGAATGGTGCCTTACGGATCGTGGCTCATCTGCGCTGTAAGCCCACGCACAGTATTTTGACGCTTCCCATGATCTTCATCATGATCTCTTAGGAAAGTCTCAGTGGTCCACTTCATGCCGGCACCGCCACCCTCCCCGCTCCTTCCCCAAAATCCATTCCCCCAATCTCACTCGCCGGCGTCGACGCCCCCGTACTCATCCCCGACGCATCCGACATATAACTCTCGCTTCTCGAATATGCCGGCGCCAGTAAATTGGACGAAGACGACGATGACGACGAAGCTATCCTCGACAGCGGAAACAGCTCCTCATAGTCCGGCGCAAATTCCTTGGACGGCTCCCGTGGCGAGTACAACGGCAGCGGCTCGAAATCGTCGGCATCGTCGACAGGTGGTAGCGCACTGCGCGGCACGCGAGGCACGATTTCGAGCGGCGTGGTAGAGCGCACGGTAAAGTGCTGTCCACCGTACTTGATGCCGATGGAGACGCCGAGTGTGTAGCGGCGTGTGATGGTGTACGTTTTGAAGGTGGGCACGCACTCGACGTCGTCGATCAGGCGGAAGTTGGATGTCAGCGGCGCGGTGATGCCGAACTTTAGGATCTTCTTCATGTCGGTGCGTGCGATACATGTGACATGCTTGGAGACGATGTCTTCGGGCTGCGTCACGTCGTGGCCGCACATGGAGGTTGAGTAGGTTGATATGGTGATGGAGAGCGAGTCGATGGTGCACTCTCCTTGCGTTTCGTTCATTGCGTCCCGTGTGTTTCGTAGATGAAGGGAGATAGGAATATGTTGGCCTGGAGCGACGGACTCTGGATAGACGATGCTCGGTACGATTCGGGGTGTGCTGCGTCGTGATACTTTGTTGAAAACCTTGCTCGTAGATTTTGACTCCTCCTTCGAAGGTTTCCAGGCCTGACCGTATAATACTGTTGAGGTGCACTTCACTTCTCGATTAAGGTTGACAGCCGGAGTTGGGTGATAAGGAAGCGCGACGCGACACCGCTTGACGCCTCGTGATCCATCCAAGGTCAATCTGGCTTGAACAAAGTACGATATTTGTGCTGCGCCGCCTCGGACATTGGTTTTGAGCTGGAATGTAGGAGGTAAGGCGTGCGGTTCCCTCAGGTAATTCACACCATGAGTGAGGCGTTTGTAGCGAGGTTCCGTCAACTCAGGAAAGGTGAATTCAAACGTCCAGATGTACTTCTTCGGTGCAAGTGTCGACGCCGGTACAAGTTCCTCCTCTCGTTCGAACAGCCGTATCTTCTCCTCGGACTCGCGTCGTGATGGAGTGTTCTCATTGCCGTTGACGTGGAACGGTCTCGTCGTTTTGGTGATGCAATTCCCAGCAAACACAACATTCAGACTTTGAATCTGCTCCTTCTCTTCAACCACCAGTATGACCCTTCCAGTAACCTTATCGCCCTTCCTATACACCTTATCGCTATCACCGTCGACAATGACTCTCAGGGCTGGTGGTGACATTTCTGGTATATCTTTGGAGGATCTGCGAAAGCGCTCATGCAGGGACTCAGCTAGGTTATATCGCAAGATGTCAATCATTCGCCCAAGCGCCAGGAACGCGGGCTATCGGTGCAGGCCGAATTGGAGAACGTTTGCCGGGGTGTAGTCTGTGCCAAGTAATGTGGGAGTCTCTGGGCATGCAATGTCGATATTGATAATAGAAGACGTGCCGTGCCGCCTTCGAGAAGGGCTGAGATTGGAGCCATATATGCTCCTGGAGCTCCTTCATCTGTGAGGAAATGTCGTTGCACGTCATCTCAATGCGTGAGTTTCTACGTGGTACTTGTAATCAGTCGTCAAGAGCGTCACAAAGGATGATCGTAGCTAGCAAGCCCAAGTCCATGGGACACCCCTCGGCTGATCTGTTTCGTACACGAATAATGCGACCGAAATACACCGAGCCTTTTCAGCGTGTTTCGACGCAACCTAAGAGGTCAAAGATATGGTACTTTGGGTTATTCTTCCGTGAATCTCGAAGAGTGGAACAAGCAGCCAAGGAAGCGTGGTGCTCTTGGCTGAAGTCTAGATCCGCCACGCTGATACCCCAGGCTCACCCCGCCAGATCTGTTAAGGCTGGTATCGATAGTGTACCACCAATGTGGGATGACAATATTCTAGATCCACAGTGAGTATTGAAGATAGGAGAAAGGCATGTCATATTCTGATCATCCTCGTTAGAACGTGAAGCACGCATCTGTCGAAGCAACGAGATGCTCTCGACGCCGGAAGCCTCGCGTGGTCCATCCCATCAGCCGAGCAACGGCGTGTCTAGGCTGCACGTCGCTTCGAGAAGGATCACACTCAGCAGCATCTTGGCGGTCGCTCAAGCCGCCCATTACGGACCGATTTGCCAGAAGATGAGTCGGGAAGATGGAGGCTGTGCCGCGTGAAGTTGGTGGAGTATGGTTTCTAGCTCGACACGAGCAACGAACAGGAGCACGGCTCCGACGGCCAGACAATCGTGCTCATCGGTGGTGAGACGCAGTGAAGGTCGTGATTCAATGTCGGTAGCAACGGGAGAGAGCATGCATGTGGTGGTTGGCAGCTGTGGGTCTCCGGCACGTGGCGACATATCGATAAGCGCAAGGTCTGCTTCAATGCTTCATACCTGAGCAGATTGCAAGGTAGAAAGAAGTACAAAGTGGTCGTTCCGTGTTCTCTAGTACTGTGTCTTGAGTATGTGTGCGTTGTAATTTCAGCTGTGAAAATGCAATCACTTCTAGACGACTTCTAATCCTCATGAAACCAAGGAAGTACAAAACAGGATGCTGCATACAAGAAAGAAGGTGCTCTTGAGCAACGTCGAGATCCCAACCTTGCTGTGACATGTATGCCGTAAACTATCGCTGGATGCTAGTAGAAGTAGACGTGTCAGATCAGTACAGAGAAAGCCAACCGTCGTGATGCAAGTGTACAACTCGGCTGCGGTGTAGGAGCATTTTAGTGCGCAGATCCCTCGACGCGCTTTCACGCGTACCTTGCCAGAAGCTCACCACCTCCCAATTGACCCACCCAACAACCACTCCTCACCTCGCACACACTACAATCAATACAGCCCCATCACGCGATCTACCACACCACACATTCCTACAATGCCCGCCCGCAAGAGCACTGCATCTGCAGCCGCAGAGGAAGACACACCCGCGCCAAAGTCGGTCTCAAGAGAACCGCGAGACGACACGCTGAGCGTCGAGGTAATCGCACGCGCGCATATAACTAGCGAAGCAAATGTCTCATGGATACGCAGGACCTCAATCTCCCCAAGTCCATAGTCCAACGCCTCGCAAAAGGCGTCTTACCACCGAACACCCAGATCCAAAAAGACGCACTGCTCGCCATGTCGAAAAGCGCAACCGTCTTCGTCAACTACCTGACCTCATGGCATGTCCTTCACCCTACTCTACCACATGCGCCGTCCTAACATACCCAGCGCCGCCGAAACCGCCGCCCGTTCCGGCAAGAAAACCGTCATGCCCGCCGACGTCTTCGCAGCCATGAACGACCTAGAATTCTCCTTCATGCTGCCCCGCCTCGAAGCCGAAGTCACAAAGTTTACGTCCATCCAAGCTGACAAGCGCAACACGTATCGTAAGAAAGTGCGCGAAGTGAAGAAGGCGCAAAACGGGCCTGAGCACGGAGATGGGGGCGTCGATGTTGTGGCTGGGGCGCAGGAGGGTGGGGATGACGAGGAGAGGGCGGCGAAGAGGGCGAAGGTTGATGCGGGTGCGAGTGAGGAGGATGAGGAGGGTGATGGGGATGTGGATGAGACGGCCGATGTGGAGGACGAGGAGGTGGAGGATGATGAGATTGAGGAGGATGAGGAGGGGGGTGAGGGAGAGGGAGAGGGGCTGGTGGAGGATGCGCTGGAGGAGAGGGAGGATAAGGAGGATGATGACGACATGCAAGATGGGGAGGAGAGTGATTAGTTGGTGGATGAGGCATTGCATTGGGAGGCGTTATGGTTGAATACGATATCCGAGACTCAATGGGCATAGTGGACATCACATGTCTAGAACTAAATTCAACGTTGGCCTTGATGCCTGTTGTGTGTATTGTGTCGCAACTCGTGCTGTTGAGCTGCTTGACTAAATACTGCGTTCAGTAGCTGCTCGGCACATGCTCAAGCAGTGTTGTAGTCATGAGCCGTGTTCATATACCATTCCTCCTCTTGAATTCAGCTTGCGGCGCCCGCTGTGTAGCACTTCTCGCTATCCATGTCAATTCCATGCTTCGTGTCGTATCGTATGTTGCAGTCATGAACCCCATTCATCATGTCTCTTCAGCGCTTGCCCTTCATCGGCACGCTCGCGTCCAGCGGATCTCCGTATTTCGCTGTCTCAATTAGCCACACATTCACCTGTCCTCCTTTCAAACGGCGACATACTCTTGATTTGCGCACTCAAGTCGATAATATTCTCTAGCGCGCGATGCTCCTCCTCCCGCGCCCTCGTGCTGCGCCACTCCCATCCCGGCTGGTCCTCCTGCTTCGTCCACGTATACCCCGTGTCGCTATCCTTGTGCGCGTCTGGAGCCATACTCGATGCCGCTTGGGCCAGTGAGAGCGGGCGCTTGCCGTTCGCGTTGACGGTGGAGCTGAGTGTGGAGGTGTCGCGGGGTATGGCGGGGCCGGATTGCGAGTCTGGGGGTGAGAGGTCGGCATTGGTGAGGGTGTGGATGGAGGCGTTCATGGGCGTGGCGGGATTGTTGGGCAGTGCCTCGTCGGGGAACATTTCGTCCTCATCGGCGGACGAGTGCATCTGTGAGTCGCCATCGACGTCTGCGCGCGGAGGCGTCGTTAGCTTGCGCTTCGTGCGTTTGCTCGTGCGTGGGGAGGTCATGGGGAGGGATAAAGGTTGATGAGATTCAGGCGAGCTTACCGGACATGGTGGAGTACCGTGGGCTGGAGGGTGGCGGTGAAGGGTGTTTGTGGCGTGACGTCGAGGCAGCAGTGAATGTTAGAGGCGGAGGCAGCTCTGGGTAGGTAGCTTGGATTGACCCATGCCATTGGGGCGGCGGGAGCTAGCGCAGCTGCGGGCGCTTTCCATGTCAACCCGAGTCGCTTAAACCCGTTTCGACATCTCCTCTTCACGTCTTCACATGCACCGCGAGAGTTTCTGGCCTTTTGGATACGACGTCATAGAATAACACAAGATCATGCCACCGCCACAGAATGCGCCGGTGGTCGACGCGTGGGACAACGACGATTGGGAAGCCCTGGCTGATGTACAAGTGCCCCTCCTGAAGCATGGCACGCACTCACACAGAACAGAAAGAAGATGCGAAGCCCAAGGACGACCAGCCAGTCAAGCTGACAAAGGCTCAGCGAAAGGCGCAGCATGCTGAGCTGAACCGCAAGATATGGGAGTCGGCGTATGCAGACCGCTCATTCGGACATACACTTCAATACTGACCGCGAGCAGCGAGAACCCAGACCCCCAATGGTACCCAGAAGCGCGTAACCCCGTCCCCGTCCAAGCCACCTTCAAGCCGGCAGTCACCATGCTTGCACGCAAGCCCGCGCCCCAAGTCCTATCGAGGAACATGGCAGGACTGAACCTCGACGACGATGACAGCGAAGAAGAGCGGCGCAAGAAGGCCGCCGTAGACTTTGAAGAGCGCAAGATACGCGCCCAGAAGGAGCGAATAGAAAAGGAGCGCAAGTACGCCGAAGCACGCGAGCGCATCTTTGGCTCGCCAGCAGCATCAGAAACATCGCGCAGCAATTCGCCAAACAAAGCCACGCGAGGGAAGGGCAAAGCGCGTGGTGGACGCGAGAGTCAGCCCAGATCCAGCAACGAACAGTCACCAGCACGTAATGCGGTCCCGGTTCCGGCTCCGGCTCGGCAGCTGTACGATCCCACATACACGCCAAAGCCCGGGTCCGTATTCCTACAGAAGAAGGAGGCTATCGATAGCCGCCCTGGTACTCCGGGTGGACTGGAAAAGCCGATCCGCCAACCCCAGGGACCGACTTCAGATGGCCGTGGATTTGCATCAAGAGCAGGATTCGGTAATGCCGCAGGCCCATCATGAACTGCTACATGCGGTCCCGTCTAGGGATGTATGTGCACAGGACGATGGCAGATCGTCGTGGAACCAACCAAAGGCGGAACGCTTCACGATTGGGGTGTAAAACCTCCAAGTCGAGCTGGAACAACGCCATGCCACACAGGACATGAACATGTCTTCAGCGCCCAACAAGTCTAGACACAATCGACAGAGAGGCCGATGCGCGCCGCAAAGATGAGGCCAGCCACTGGATACGACCAACGGAGAATCAACATGTCAATCGAACATGCAGCGGCCGTCAGCTTCAGCTCCATGCTCCTAGGGCAGCAAGGCGATGTCCGGTGCAGGGGATCGCGGCGTCGAGAAAGGGAGAGCGAGAGGAAGGGGGAGGGAGAGACCGATGAAGTTCAGCAACGATTGCAATAGGTAAAAGTGTCTTACATGAGTAGAGCATGTTGAAAGTCAAGGTGTTTAACAGTTACAGGGAGGAATGATGCGAGAAATGATGCATGGTTGTAGCGGCAAGAATCTGTTTTCTATAAATGCTCTGCCTATCAAGTAAATAGCTTCGTGTATTGTGTATCATCATCCGTAACACTCATCATATTATCACTACTAGTCCTCCATGTGCTCATCAATGTCCATCCTTCCACCCCACTTCCACGACAGCTTGCTGTCCTTCGCACCATCTAATTCACTGATGAAGCGAACCGGATGCCGACGAAAGACACTCGCTCCAGCAGACATGTCCCCATCTCCATACACCGTGACATAATCGACAAGCAGTCTACGCATCAGACTGCTATCTCCAGTACCATCGCACAGCGTCTCCACAGCCGTACGAGGAGGAAACCACGTCATGCCGTCTACTAACATGTCTTGCAGAAGATGAGACGACATATGACCACAACAGCACGAACAGGACTTATCTGTACCGTCACCACAGGCACGACCCGCATTGCTACTCCCGACCACATGACATATCACTCATCCACGAACTCAGCCGGCCCATCAACATAGTACTCGACTATGTAGTCCTTCGCCACCATGTTGCGATTCCTTCAAAACGAGACCGATCTCCCTTTGTCCTGCCTGTGCCAACCAAGACCGCAACGAGAGCCTAGAAGGCATGTGGCATTCGGTTCGTTAGAGCTGCCATTGTATGAGAATGTGACCCATGAGTATTGTTCGTTGCGCAAGAGCAAGCGCCTTCAATGGGCGCCTGTTAGCAAGGTTTGCTATCGTCCATGTGCTTCGCGTGCGGAAGCGTCTCATTCACCTGGTGTACATGGGTCGACGTATTACCATGCACATATTTCGCCTTCTATGTCGAGTTCGCATTCAAACTGGAACAAGTACTAGTGTGCGATTGCCACAGTACGACTTTAGTTGCAGTCAAGCGAATACATCCTGGAGGACCACGAGCAAATGTCCCCAGTCATATTTCGTGCGGTAAACATAGAGCAATGCTGTTGCCCTTTCAAGTGAGCGTACTCCTGTTACCACTAGATTGATAGCGTGCATCACTTCGCCAAAGCTCTCTAAGCCCAAGATCGCGATCACTCGGCCCCATCTCCTCGTCGTCGAAATAAGCTCTAGGCAACAGCGACTTCGATACTAGAGCACTGTCCTCCACTCCCAGCCTCACAAGCCCAAAGAAGAAGAAGGTCCGTAATGCGGCTTGATAGTCGATAAAGCAGTCAGCCGTATGAGATAGTCGAGATTTGGTTGGACGCTTGGAGAAAAAGAAGTTCTCCAATACAATGTCGAAAGTACGGTGGTTGGAAAGGAGACAAGAGCATGTGACAGACACTAGACCTTGGAACAAGCAATGAGAGAAGAGACGGAAAAGGGAGGCAAGGAAGACGCGTAAGAAATGAACGTATGTAATGAAACAGAAGGACGGTTGCCTGATCGATATGCGTCGCCATCGCATTCTACCCGACATTGACATTGGGCTACACTCCGAGCAGAGCCGCCATGCACGTTTTCAAGCTTGATCCATGGATGCGATTCGCACATGAACCGGTGCCATGACGCGGATGACACTCGACCCGTTTGGAAGATGGTCGTCCCTTGTTGAGGTGGCTGGGAAGTGCTGGCTGGTTGTTCACTAGGCAAGCAAGATACAAGATATCCTAGTCGTGACTCACATGATTTCGCGACGCTTTCGCGATCGTGATACTGAACACTGAACCGGTCATCAGACGTTTACACGAGCAGCTGATGTGATCATGTGGTATAATTCGAAACGTCGGCCAACGATCGTGTGGCGAATGTCAATGAAAGCGACGCGAGAAGTGCCAGATAGATGTCCACTCGGGGTGCGTCAAAGCCGTAGTTTGTATCCAGCAATAACGTAGGAGGCGGCGCAGCAGTAATTATTTTTGCCATTGGAGCATGCCAAGGTCCGAGCGTGACTGGCGAAACGAAGGATATCGCCAACTCCGAGATGTGGCCAGTGAAGCTGAGCATTGCGTGTAACGTGCAGTGATTCGTCCGCTGTACTGAGGCGACGCTTTGCCACAGATGTAGTAAGAAATAAGCCCTTAACATCCCAGACAGGCAATTTGCATGGTGCTGAATTTTGCATGCACAGCCACATGTAGCGACGACGCTGATGTCCGCATTTCCAGTGTATTCTTGCGAACAGTTGAGTGATTCGTTGCGCTGCACATATTTTGGGAGCTGCGTCATGCGGCTAGAAATGTTGCATGCACTCGTGGCATGAACTAACGTGTGCACCCGGTCAATCCGTACAGCTGCAGCACTGAGAGCTGCGCGCGATAGGGCTGGCGGTGCCATCTACTGTCAAGAAGCGAAGCGTCAATGCTAGTAGATTGCGATTTACAGCTTGATCTGTTCTGGGAAAGAATGGTCGTGTGATGCCAAAATTCTAGGTGGTATTGCGAAGCCAAGTGGTGGAAAACATGGTAACGACTTGCGCATATTAGCTGTCTGCACACTGGCTGATCGGATGCATCCAGTATCTCCTCTGCTCGGGCGCGGACCAGAGAGACTGAGGAGTCATAGCAACGCGCAGAGCAAAGGAATACGCATGGTGAGTTGTCGCTGCGTAGTGGAGTTTTAGAGCAATTTTGACCTCGAAATTTGTGTTGTGTGTGTTTCGGTAGAGCATGCTGCGTGCAGCTGCAAGGGTAACAGCATGGAGGAGTCCAATAGGGGTTGGGCATCAGTCTCAAAAATCGAAATGATGTTGTGTGCCGAGAGATTGCAAGGAGTGTCTTGACGGGTGCACGAAGCCAGCGTGCGACCTAGGCGGACGCTATCATGCAGAGGACGGAACGCGTGCACGTCTGAACCAGTCAAATTCGTGGCGCGACAGCAATGCGATGGCACCTTACTGCTTTCGGGAGCAGATGCTGTGAGCGAAGTGAATGCATGCTTGCATGGTGAGCATTTACTTTGTTGTTGCTCTTCCCCATCGAATCACAGATTGGCCGCTCAAGCGGGATGCAGCCGTAGTGGGCCTCTGCCACGGTACGGTATGCCTTGGAAGAAGAGCGGTAGAGCACGTCAAGTAGCGGTAAGTAAACAACAGCAAGACGCAAGTCGCGACAAGGACATATTGTGTGACAGTGGGAAAATTTTCACCGCTGGAAGATTAGAGTTCGTATGAGTGTTGAGGCGAAGCAGGCAGAGGGTTCGAGGAAGGCCCGAGCGATAGAGTGCGGCTCAATTGTCAAAGACAGGAACAGGGGGCAGGCCAGGCGAGGCGGGACGACGTTGAATGGTGGGAGGTGGACTCCCGTTGTTTCGGTAGGAAAGAAGTCGTCCAGAGCGAGCCGTGATCCGCGACGACGGCTCCTGTGTAGCATTGTGGTAGCGTACAGAGGCAGGAAGTCATTCCGAGCTGAGTCGGATGGCAGCATCTGATGCAAACCAACGATTCTGTGGGCAGTCGTTCGGCTGGCGACACGGACGCTGTGAGCAGTACGGTCCCATGTGGTAGATAGCCTGTGCTCCAGCTGTGGTTGTCATATGGCACCGGCGTAGAGTAGTGGGCCGTCTGCGGGCAGCCTACTCCAACGAACCGGAAGCTTTGCCCAGCAGCGACTGGATACCAGACGCGCAAGACCAGCGGACACGAGTGGAGAGTCCTGCGTGCAAGGAATCCATGCTGCGACGGCGAGGTGAGCAAACGAGTCGCTGCAAACTTAGAGCTGCCTCGACCACAAGGCGACACAGTTGTGGCACAATACTGTGTAAAGGGGACGAATGCGGTGCGTACCATCGTCCTGTCACTCTTGGGACGGCATCTCGTGGATATGGGTATATAGGCGCCAATATTACCGGTGATACGCACGCTTAGCTAATCAGACATGGCTTCATTCTTTCTAATCGCAGAACAGCAGCCTCGTCAGGCATCAACACGGCGAGTCTGTAGTAGACTCTACCGGACACACAGCGAAGAGTCAGAGGCAGTGTTGAGGCAGCAGGTCCGATGGGTGCAGCCAGCCAGAAATATCCGTAGGGTAATATCAGGGAGGCATGTCAATCTGACCCGCGAGCAGGGAACGGAGCAGCGATGATGGTACAGGGGCTTGGGCTCGAAATGGTGGCTTGACAGGGATACGGTGAAATGACTGGGGGCTGCATTATTAGTGTTGGTTTAGTGGCAGTCCGCAGAGGTCCGCGCCCGAGTGCGAGGGCTCGTCGTCTCATAAGCAGGCGCAGCCCGCGCCGATGCCCTTTGCGTACACTCGACCAAAACACCCATTACCAACCACCAAGACGTCCACGACTCCAGGATCCGTTCAGTCTGGATCCTTCTGGCACCCTCTAGCAGCCGACCCGCGTAACCACCAAATGTGCAGCAGACAGAGCCGGACTTTCCTTTCCTCTCCCCTCGCTGCTGCCCATCCGCCCTCGACCACCAGCCACCACCGCGCGCGACGAGAGCGACCCGTCTTCGGTTTGCACATCCAACGGTGAACAGGCACCGGCCTGCGCTCCTTCCTCCCCCGAGTCGCCTCTACTTCGACTGCGACACCAACACAACAACACCACGAACATGTACGCACCACAGTTTCAACCGCCACCGCCCGGCTATGCGATGCCCTACGACTTCCACCACCGCACGACACCGCCAATGTCGCCCGGCCCCGGCGCCCCCAGCTACTACTCGCCGCGCCACGGACCCCAGTTTGCGACGCCCACGACTCCGCGCACGAGCCCCAAGGTCCAGGGCTACGCTGCCGGCCACGCCCGCCGCGCATCGCACGCCGTCCCGCCGCAGTACTCGCACGCATCGCCGCGTGGAGCCGCCTACGACAGCGGATTCCCCACTTCACGCGCATACGCGACGCCGCGAGGCACGCCTGCTGCCACGCCCGAATATGTAAGTGGTTTCGATTACACCTATGTGCGACCCAGTCGGGCCACCCGCCACCGTCGCGAGCCAGACGCGTCGCCTCTCAAGCGCTCCCATCGCGAGAGGAAGCGCCGTCCGTCGCAGCCGGCGCCGTACGTCCACACCAGGGTCGTCTACGATGAGCACGGTTATGGCTACGAATGCGATTACGAGCACGAGGAGACATATGACCGGTCGCCGCCGCCGCCGTACGAACAGTACACGCGCCATGCCATGTACCGAGGGGATGCTGATCGCTATTACTATGATCAGGTCCCAATTTATGATGATCCCAAGCCCGCCAGCCGTCAGCGACGCGCCTCGGCAACAGCACGCGCCCAGCCAACTACTCCCAAGAAGCCTGCTGCTGCTCCCAAGCCCGCCAGCAAGGCCACCGCAGAGGACGCCCAGCGCGCTGGCATCCCTGCCGGCTACTCCTACAAGAATTGGGACCCCAGCGAAGAGCCCATCATGCTCCTCGGCTCCGTCTTCGACGCCAACTCCCTCGGCAAGTGGATCTACGACTGGACCGTCTTCTACAACGGCCCAGCCACCCCCCTCGCCGAGATGGCCGGCGAACTCTGGCTCCTTCTCATCCAGCTAGCCGGCAAAGTCAAGAGGGCCGAGGAGACAATCCCCAAGATCCGCAAGAAGGAGAGCCACGAGATGGTAGAGGACTTCCTCGAGAGCGGCGAACGCCTCTGGATCCGCTTCGCCAAGCTTCTCAAGGTCTGCGAGGACTACATGTGGAAGGCCGCCAAAAAGGAGAACGGCGAGAAGAAGCCCGTTTCCATGGGCAAGAACAGCGGACGCGAATTCGTCGACTCCATCTTTGGCCGCGACCGTGAGCTCGAGAAGACCGAGAAGCTCATGACTGGCATGCGACTCTGGAGCATGCGCTTCGACGCCAACTGCGACGACATCCTCCGATTCCCTGCTGCTTAGCATCACTTCATTTCATTTTCACCTGGACGCTTCTGGCGCTGGCGTTTGTCTAGGACTTTCTTTCTGTTCTGCACTGTCACTGCATCCTGCGTTGCCTGCTCTTACGCGAGATACCCATTTCGTGCTCTTGTAATCGTTAATCTTGCTGCATCTTTCGACTCTAGACGCTCATCACTGTAACAACACTACTGGGTCATGCGAAGGAACTGCATCGGGCGGGTCACAGGAAAAGTCTGCTTTACCAATACCCCCATTGTTTATTTTCATTCTGCTTTTCCAGTATAGGGATCTTCGCGCATGGTGTTCAGGCTTCTGGGCTGGGCTGGGCTCCAGCATTTCTGTCACACCTCAATTTCTTGTCATTTGGGTCTGCTATCACGACTGCATGGTCTTAGATTTTGGGAGCTTCTTTTTACAGGATATTCTCATCAGGACGACTTCACGGTCAAAATAGTAGTATACCCCAGTGCGCCAACATTATTATTAGCTATCACCACTTATCAATATTACTGGCTATTGCCTTCTTCAACCAAACATTTTGCCTCGAAACTCTCACTCCAACGGTCATGCGAAGATCTTCACCGCCCCTGCATGGTCCTGCACATGGACCTGAGACACGGGCCAGAGCAGCCGCATTTCACATCAGTCTCGGACATGCAGCGCTGGACCATTATCGCTCAAATCTTGCTTTTCCTTTCACATGTCACTGCTAACTTAACTGCACACCCTCTTCTACGCATAGACTGTGACTCGCACCCTCGTCACAGTGACTGGAATATTCGCGCAGGCCAGTCAGGCGCTTGCGTGTCACTCTGCGCATCGCTATTGTGTGCCGAAGCTTTATTATTTCGAGCCTCTCAGCCTTACGCGCGTTGGTTCGTTCGCTGCATGCATGGAAGCCTGTGCCGCCCGCCAGCACGGCTGATCACTTCATGTTTGCTTCTTCTGCGTTGCTTTTTTGGACGGGAAGGATTGGGGCCGGGCCCAATGATTGAGAGCCGATATGCGACTTGGCCGTTACGGAATTGTGTGTGAATGAGTCGATGCGTGCGACGGGACGCCCACGTGTGCGATAGCAGATATTGAGTTGGGAGAAGGGAAAAGGTTGTTTGCGCGGTGGTGGTGTGGTCCGGTGCGAGGTGAGAAAGGAAACCGCGTCTCTGGGTCGAACGGGCATCATCTTGTGTCGCGGCCTCCCATCACAACTCCAGCCAGTCGCAAGGTGCAACACCATGTCCATACATGCGCTGCTTATCCTGACCACCACACTCGGGCATCAAGAACAGACAAACTTCCAGGACCCTTAAGGCGACCAACATTCGGCTCTTTCCCTCTCGTGCATTCCCGCCGCCCGTCCGTTTCACTTGAGCCTCCCTTTTTGTTGCGCCGTCCGTCTTACGGGGCGTTGTAGAGTTTGGTTAGCGACCGTTCTTTATTTTACTTACCAACATTTGCCATCCTGGGAAACCAACGACGGCTTACGACTACAGGGTTGCTCCTGGGCAGGGCGGTGTTTGATCTCGCAGCACAAGACTCACGATCGGCAGGCACAACCTTTTCACCGGATGGGCTTCTACGCGAAAGATTGTGGTTGCACTGAGCCCGACGGAACTTGTCTGGCTGTGGTACATTGATTTGTGTCGCGGCGCCCAATTGCGGTGGGTGACACGGGCTGAGTGAGCATTTGGGGGATTGATTGGTAGGCATTTCATTTCTTCGAAGCGAGTGGAGACGGCATGTTTGTCGTCGGCTGAATTGCCCTTCCACCACACTGAATTCGCTTCTCGAAAGACCACGGTTTCACGAAGAGCAAAGAGAGGCAGCAGATGACCTTTCTCTTGGTCCCAGCATCGCGCACCTTCCGGAGCAAGGCCCGCATGTGGAAGACATATCTCTTTTGCTGGGTCCATTCCTGCCGCAGTGGGACAGCTACTATGGGCGAGCACTCTGCCTAAATACGTGCTTGGGAATCTGGGGAGCATGAAGGTTGTCTTTCGAGCGTGTGGGTTTGCTTCGTTCTTTGCATTCCGTGGCTTCTACTTCCGGGCACGTACTGTATTAATCATTATTGAGTGGTGCTGGATCTCACCTTCAATTCATGCAACTCCACACGCGAACCAATGCTTTTCAAGCTCTGTTTCAAAACGCATGGTCGGTGCGACTCCACTTCATGACGAACGTTCGCTGCAGCTCCCCACCCGCTTGCATGAACGTACCCCGCAGTCCCTCCGCTCCAGCCGCGAATGTCGATGCATTCTTTGAACGTACATCGTACATCATTGTCAAAACTCGATCATCGCTCGATTGATCGCTTCTAAAATATCAATGTAATGTGAAATTCAGGTGGCTGGGCAAAAAGAGGTCACACGTCAATTGCCATACCACCACACAAAACCCAGTCTCGGCCGGTTCCGAAGAAATGCTACACGATGTGAGAGACATGCCACGTCTGTTCGCGACTGGGCATTGATTGACCAATGGTGTGTGGCTCGGCCCTATGGGCTGCAGAAACGGTCAGGTGTGTGTGAGTGTGGTTGTTTGCTTATTCTTCGATTAGGCGCTGTAGGCCTGCGTGGAGCTTTATTGCTATTGGTGTGATGTTGGGAATCGTTTGTGAGTTGGTCTCGTGGCGGGTGTGAGGGGGATCTTATTGGAAGGGTAGTGGGTATGTTTGTCGATTAGTCGGTGGTGAAGCTGCTACTGACGTGGACGACAGACTGGAGAGTGTCGAATGGTTCGATGACTTCGCCCGAGTATACTGAACTTCTGTTGGACGGGATGAACTCCATCTAACGGTACTGCGAAGCTCACATGGTATTTTCATACCACATGTCAAGGTTCAAAGTCCAACCGATTTCTCATATCCTCTTTTCGTCGAAACATCCAGCTTGTGCTCTCGATGTACAAAAGCCCAAATCATGAATTCATGCAGTGCTCCTCAGTAAGGTCCCGCAACTGCAGTGCATCTCTACACACAACCGAGTACCCCAGCCATACAGCAGGGATGTAAGTCCCACCACGTGCGTCCTCGATCCATCGTCCATCACTCGCATAATCGCCCCACCATTTCGAGCGCCCATTCTACCCCTCCACCACCTTCTCCATCTCACCACCACCACAGCGTCTATTCTCAGTATCGATAGCGCTTACACTCAATCAATTCACTGCATCCCAGAAGCGCATACATATGTACATGCAACACAGCCATGCGAACTCCTCGCGGGGTTCTACACGTTTCTATATCTGGCGTTTGTGTGCAGTAGCGTGCTTTTGTGGTGGGACGAGGCTGCGGCTTACATACAGCACGCGTGTATTGGGCTAGCTGGATGGGGGAGATGTGTGGTTGCACGGCGTGTGAGACTGCAGACGGCTGAACGGTCGGGAGGATCAGGATCAGACATGGGATGGCGGGGTGGGAGCGTGGTGATTGGGTGTTGGTTTCGTTTCACGATACTTTTGTTCTATTGAGCACGACGTGCCGGGAACCGCTCACTTAGGACGTCGAGTATCACCACGTCGTAATCACTCGAGGGTTCGTTTGGGTTGTTGACAATAGACAGCCTTCCACTTCGTGTTTCTGAGCTGCTTGGTATCATGAACAGGCATGAAAGTTACAATGTCGTGATCCTTCATGTCCAACCAGAACTTGTGCACTTATCAATGACATTGAAGCATTTCTGGACTGGACGCAGATCAGGTTGTTCAAATTCTCAAATTTATTGTTTGGAAATTGGAAACATGTCACTGCCTACCCGGCATGGCATCCTTTCGCGCAGAAGTCGGGGCTGGTAGGATACTTGGTGATATCGCATCGCCACGGTCTTTCTCCATATTGGTCACCACCGTGTCTTATTCCGCGATGTGTACGTGTTTCGTTGCTTGCTTGCACGCTATTGGTTGCGGATGCTGGAGCATCCGTACAGCCTCGTCAGGTTGGTAATCGCAGCCCTTACTAACTCAAAATCGAAAGACTACTTGCACATTTGATTTTGAATGGCTGACAATCCAAAGAACACGGGCACAGCAACGTTGCCGTCGTCCGGTTTGGCAAGTCTTTCGGCATCGGAACGAATGACAAACTACTGGCATTAATGAGAAGTCCCAACACAAGTGAGGATTTACCGTACATATATGTAATAATAGTCTCATCCCACTGCAGTCGATTATCCAACGTCCAAAATTTACACATGATCAAAAAATTGTACGGAAATTTATCTTCCTTCCTCAGAGTGACAAAAGCAACCTCTACAATGGCACTCGATTCCCCGCCAACTCTCTTCAAGGGTCTTTCTGCAGCTGTTCCTACAGAAATGCTCACCACAAACACACCACGCAAGATTGCCAAAGTCTTCTCTGCAATCGAGATGAACGAGGGTGTTGGTGCACGAGTGCATCGCAGCATTGGTACGCATCTGCTCAAGCACTTCTCGCCATTCCTTATGCTTGACTACGCCGAGGTTGCTGAAGGCCAGGGCTTCCCCGATCATCCTCATCGCGGACAGGAAACTGTATCTTACATCTTGAACGGCAAGCTAGAGCACGAGGACTTTGCAGGGAACAAAGGCATACTTCAGGCTGGTGACCTCCAGTTCATGACTGCGGGTAGAGGCATCGTGCATTCCGAGATGCCCTTACCAAGCGACGACGGTTCCCCAAGCATCGGACTACAGCTTTGGGTCGATCTTCCAGAGAACCTCAAGATGTCAGAACCGAGATACCGCGATATACATGCGAAGGACATCAGGGACGCGACGGCCGATGACGGCAAAGTCAAAGTCAAAGTTATTAGCGGCTCGAGCTACGAAGTTGAATCCAGGGACAAGGACCTTTCTTACACGCCCGTGTGGTATCTCGACTTCACAGTGCAGCCAGGCGGCCGTGTCAAGCAACCACTTCCGGAGGGTTGGAATGCTTTCGCATACATCTTGTCCGGCAGTCTTGTCGCGCAGGCGCAGTTGGTCAAGAAGCACTACATCGCGACGCTTGAGAAGGACGGCGACAGCTTCGAAGTGCACGTACCGGAACAGGCGACAGAGGAAGCACGCTTCATTCTCATCGCGGGACTGCCCCTCGACCAACCTGTCGTGCAACATGGCCCATTTGTGATGACCAGCCAGAAAGACGTACGACAAGCGGTGACGGACTTTGTGTCTCATACGAACGGCTTCGAAAGGGCGAAGAGCTGGGAGAGCCAGGCGGAAAGACGGAGAAAGAGCTTATCTTGAAGTTTGTAGACAAGGGTACATGTAGTCAAAAGCATTACCCTCATATCAAGCAGTATTTGAAAAATCACATGTAGACACTCGCGAATTGTATTCGGAAAATATACACAAAGAACAATTCCACTTTGTCGCGACAAATGCTCTTCCTGTATGTGTTCATCCGATTTTGCGTAACCCTGACCAGCTCTCTTCAAGGAGCTATAACATGCTCGATCTCTGTCTCCGGCTCCAAGTACGGCTTCAATTCGCTTCGCACTGCGGTCACCTGCTCGATGACATACCCGACCTTGAATACATTTTCGTTTTTCGTGGCGCGCCCAAAGATGTAAGCTGAGAATCTGGCAGTCAAGTCAGCACACTGAATTTTCACAGCTTTTTAATCACGTACGGTATTCCAGGCGCAACGTTGACCAGGTCATTATGTTCACCTCTCTCCACAATTGTCCCTGGCGGATAGGAACCCATTGGCACGCTCATGACAGGACTTCCCGCTTTGGCTGCGAAAGTCTGTAGCGTGACGCAAAGCGTAGGTACGAGTAGAACGTTGCAGCGATGACGGCCCAGGGCACCTTCGATACCACCGTCGGTCGCAAAATATTCATCGCGAGCCGACAGCCTCAGGTAGGTTTCGTCCAACGGACTGGTAGCTGCTGCGCGCTGAAAACCTTCAACATTTCGTAACGGGTAATTTTCGCCTGAACAGGATTTAGTGAAAGCGATGAGGTCGTTGAGATTGTGAACCCGTTGTGGGTTCGTCGTCAAAGATGAAAGGTAAGTGTCGACGGCAACCTTCATATCTGTGTCGAGGAGGACAGATTTCTCCGATAAAGGCAAAGGCTCGAACTCCAGTGCGCCGCTAATTTGAACATCATGAATAACGGTAGCCCCGGCACGACTCAATGCATCGATGATGCGTTTCAATGGACCAAGCTTGGCCTCGTGTAGGCTTGCCAAATCAGACAGGTGCCATGGAATGCCGATGCGCATGCCTTGCAAATCGAGGCCCACACGTGCTGAACCGAGATCTCGAAAGAGTTTGATCTTCGTCTGAGTGTCATGGTGTGTGCTGCTATGGACAATTTCGAGCAGAACATCTAGAGCGTCGGATACGTCACGAACGATCAGTCCTATGGTGTCCATGCGCATAGACGCGTGAATCAGACCATCGGAAGATATGAGGTTACGTGTAGGCTTGAAGCCAATAACACCCGATCGTTCCGCTGGTGAAACAATGGAGTAGCAAGTCTATAACCATGTCAGCTATCAAGTCATAGGGAATTAGACGCGAAGAACATACTTCAGTTCCAACAGCTGCAAAGTACAAGCCAAGGGCAATTGCAACAGCACATCCTCCACTACTCCCATTAGCTTTCATTCCTGGGTAGTATATCCCTTTTGTCTGTCCACCTCTTGGGCTTCAGCCGGAACATCCGCTTGTCGATCTAAATCCGGACCATTCTGCCATGTTAGCTTTGCCTAAGATTACAGCCCCTGCACTCCGCAGCGCGGTGACCACATCAGCTTCTTTTGGTGGCCTTGCGCCGACCAGAGCGAGAGATCCACACGTCGTTTGTGTGTTGTCGAGCGTAGGTATGATGTCCTTGAGGAGGATGGGAACGCCGTGAAGTGGGCCACGGACGCCACAAATACGACGAACCATATCCGGTAGTCGTGCATCTTCGACGGCACTTGGGTTCGTTTCGATGACGGCGTGGAACTCGTGATTCACCTCGTTGATCCTGGCCAAATAGGCTTCGACTAGGTGTTTGCTAGTGAACTCGTTGTTGCTCAGCCCGCGGACTATATTGGGCAGCGTTATGTAGCTAAGGAGTGGTGTTGTCAGAGGCATTTTACTGTTGTGAAGTATGTAATCTATAATGGCTGGTATGGCTGTAAAGTTATTTTGGAGGAAGAGCGTGGCGCCGATCGGAAATAAATATACTGGGTGCGCTGTGGCCATGATGGAAGGACAGTTAACTTCAAGACGCCCATACTGTGATGGAAATTCTCAAAGGACCGTGGTCAATCAAATGTTGTGATACTACGGTTGATCAGTGCATATCTCAATATTGAAGCAAAGCTTGTCACCAGGGACACCAATTGACAAACTGATGCGAGCTGTGGAAATATGAAGTTCTAGCAGTCACAAAGACCATGCCACTTCAAGCTGAACTGACTTACGATC
>Ga0265798_10003740_pt1 | contig 21424 bp, 21 predicted proteins | sample P3T30metagenome_FD_192430 | JGI IMG/M metagenome (GOLD analysis project Ga0265798, IMG submission 192430) | Plant litter microbial communities from East Loma Ridge, Irvine, California - P3 T30 | ecosystem: Environmental > Terrestrial > Plant litter > Unclassified | place: USA: California... | reverse complement strand
CGCGTTTGCATGACGCATTAGTCCGAACGCCGTGTCTGTGATCGCTGCTGCAGCTAGCAAGCTTTTCTTTCCCGCCTTGTAATCTTTCCAGACACTGCTGATGTACTCTCGCACGCTGCGGAAATCTCCAAGCAAGCACCAGATGGCGAATGCCTTGTCGCCTTTCTGCTTCTCAAGCTGGAAAGTCAGCTTGTCAGCCACGGTGAAGCCTCCGACAGTTCGAGTGGTCGTGCCGAGCGGGTTTTCGACCGGTTCCTCGACCATGAGGTGTTGAAACGAGTTGATGGAGGTACTAGGTATGCTTTCGGAAGAAACTTTCTGGGATGGTCGAGGGCAGTCTTGTTTTCGTGATGCACGTGCTGAGTCTAGTATGTTGTAGATTTCATGCAGAATCCCGATGAAGTAAGCATGTGTTTTGTCAGTCGCGGTAAGCTCACCGTCCGTGTTCTGGTCCTTGTACCAGTTGGCATAAACCTCACGTTCGGAGGCAACATCCTGCGCAATCTTCAGAATGTCTTCTGGTATTTCCACGGCAACGTTGGCGACGACCAGCTTCGTGAGCGAAACAAGGTCGCTCGTGGTCAGCATGGTTGCGCCGGACTCAGTCCTCGCCAGCTTGCGCAAAACTTCTGCCGCATTGTCGGGTCGTGATGCTGTGCGCGTGATCCAGCGAACGAGTCTCTCTGTGCCTTCTTTGTACGACTTGTAGCGGTTATTGATGGGAAGATCTGCCATGTTTACAAGTTCTTAGAGGAGGATGTAGTCAAAACTTGTTGAGCGCAGTAGCGTTGTATTTTAGATGCCGACTCTCTGAGTAAGTTGAGTCAGCAGACACGTGCTCAAGTGACTGGTAGCCGGTAGCGGCTCGAGCTCCTGCATGCGCCCTCATTTCCACTTTACTGTGATGACGCACCAGTCAAGTCACATGCTAGAAGACTTCTCCAAGTGGTGCAGTGCTGTCATGTGACAGCATGAATGTCAAGGGGTGAAGCGCAGAACATGAATGTGAGCTGCGTGTCTCGGTGGCAGCACAGCTATGTGTGCATGTTAGAGTCGCTGATACTACTGTGGAAAGTTGGTGTTCTCAGTGAGAAGACGACGCTAGTTTTCGGTTGTCTCGTTGGCAACCCATGTATTATGTTTTTACCAATGTGACCGATGCACCGTGGTCGATTCGCCATTTCAGTGAGGAGCGGAGGCTTGAATGTAAGCAACCCAATGGTGAAGCAACAAGGTGTATTTACCATCCAAAGTCGCTGGTACCAACGTATGTATTTGGCTATTCAGATTTGACAGTGAACCAGAAATGCATATCTAGCATTTTCAACGATAATGCCGCGGGTACTTAATTATTCCAGTGTGAGGAGAAATTTAAACGAAGTACGGAGTCTCACGGACAAGTGAAGTGAAGTGAAGTCTGGAAAATGCGCCAAGCTGGAAGCTGGTCCCTGATCTTGAACCTTAACAGCCTGATAACTCTCAGAGCATATGTAGCAACACGTGCTTCCAACTCCTTGCATACACCCTCTTGGACCTTTTTGACGCATTTTCGTTTGCATGATGGCGGGCCGTTTCTCCTTCTTTGTGCGCGTCTTGCTAGCCTTTTACACCTCGCTCGCCGCTGCAAAAGCTGCCCAGGAGCCACTTGTACAGCAGGGGTACCGTGTCGGCGAGAAGATCCCCGTCAGCTGTTTGAACCGGACCATGTATGCTGCACTCCTTGTTGTGAATTGATCGAAACATCTCATTGACAATATATCAGTGACACTGGCGAACACATCACCGACGCTGCAGGCCAGCTTTCCTACATTCCATTCCCAACCTGCAACGAAACAGGCCGCCCTCTCGAGCTCCTCTTTGGCGTAGAAAAGGACATCAACTGCACAATCGACTTCATCGACGACCCTTTCTTCCACCTGTTGGAGTTTTACGTCCACAATGACGCTCCCTTGACCTGCCGCATACCCACCAAGCCTCTTCCGCCCAGCGCATTAAAAGATGAATTCGAGAAAGGAACGACGGAGGACACCGATGGCCAGGGCAGTCTGAGTGACATCTACACGCCAATGGTAGTCGCGCTGGCCGGTACGCTGCAGCTCAGCCACTTGCACGTCGCCACGAGCATGAACGTGTTGGTGCACGCGGCGCCGAAGTCGGTTTCGCCTGGAACCATCGCGGCCGCAACTGCATACAGCATCTCTCGTGAGCCGCCCACGCGGATCGTTATTGGCGACCCGTTGCCGTTGCAGTTCAGCGTGAGGTGGTACCCCAACACTCAACTTCCAAGCGGCTGGACAGGTGTGGGAGGTCATTTGACTTTCAGTACTTTGGTGTACTGCATGATCAGTGCCTTGGCGAGCGCTGCTATCTGTGTGGCATACTTCAGAGGTGTGGAACTGCCGCGCAGACTGAAGAGTCACGGCAAAGATCGCTTGGGTGGTATGGAAAGAGGAGGACTTGGTGGATATGGACTCGCAGCTGGAGTTGGAAATGGATACGGTTACGGTGTTGGCAAGAGGGATTGAGTCAGGTTATGACGATGATATGCTTACATGTATTCGGACGAAAGCAAACTTGTGAGCTCCAGGTCGAGACCTGCGTACATTCTTGTGATCTACCATCTGTCATCGGAGTCCATTCATAGCTTCTCGCCGCCCAAAGGCACCTCCACCACCTGATCACTGCCCTTGTAAGCAGGAACGTCAAACCCGTACTTCTCAGCAACATCCCCACCAATAAATCTTCCACCAACAAAGTGCCTTCCCTTGAACCACTTGACCAATGGCTTCGGCGCTGTCAACGAAATCAACGCCCCGGGATGGTACCCTTCACCAGGCCCATCACTCGGCGGCCCTTCCTCGATATTCCAACTCGAAGGAGCATCGACAGCCAAAACCGGCACTTTGCTCTCAGCTAAAGCCCTAATAACAGCCGGAAAAGGCTCCCTAACCTCACCAGTGAACGAGAACCCAAAGATCGCATCAACAACATAATCCGTCTCCCCCATCGCAGCAGCAAAGTCCCCAGTAACAAACGGGACTCGCAATTGTTCGAGCTGCTTCCTTAGACGAGCGTACAGCTCGTTCTTGGACTGTTTGGGGAAGTAGACGCTGGGTTTGTAGCCGAAGTGGTGCAGGTGGCGGGCTGCGACTAGGCCGTCGCCGCCATTGTTGCCGGGTCCGCAGGCGACGAGGATTCGGGGCGTTTTGCTGGGTGGTGAGAGGTTGTACAGGGCTTGGCTGACTGAGAGGCCCGCGAGCTCCATTAGTTGGTCGATGGAGAAGGCGCCGCTGGACATGAGCTCCTCGTCGAGCGCGGCGGCTGCTTTTGAGCCAAGGGTGCGGAGAGCCATTTTGTTGGAGATTGTGCTGGTTTGGACTAGTTGGAGTTGCCAGTTGTGTTTGTTGGAATCTGTGCTGGTCGTTACATTGAATGTTCGTGCTGTCTGGAGTTCAATTCGGCTGATGAAGCGATGACGTTACCTGGTCCCATAACTTTCTTACATTGATTCACATGGATCCTCAAAGAAGAAATGCAAAAGTACTGACAGTGATCAAGGATACATCATATGGCTTCTGTATTACTCGCTCGGTGATATACATATGAACAGGCTGGTTGGGAAGACTACCTATGCTCCCCAGTCTAAGAACGTCTTGACTTGTTCATCTCCTCCCTCATCTCGCTCTTGATACGCGTGATAGTACCGACGCCGCCGTACATCATTGCGGTGTAGACCTGGCAAACGCTTGCACCAGCGTTGAGGATCTGCAAACATTGCTCACCATTGGTAATACCACCAGTGGCGAAAATGACCTTTGGCGCGTCATTGACGGGCGCCTTCTTTGCGACTTGCGAAGAGGTCGCATCCGATGTGGCTTCGGAGGCTTTTCCGTGTGCAGCAGAAGAGTCGAGCGGGTTTTCCGGCAGCTTGATGAGAGGTTGCTTGCTTTCGGCTTCAGCTTCTGGTGTCTGGGGCTTCAGGTGCTTGATGTCGCGCTGGACGCTGGCATCGGCAGGACTCGTTTGAGCCTTTGCGGGCGCAGTGTCTGTCTTTTGGCTCTCGTCGCTTGCGTTGTCTTCGGGAGGGCCGTGGTCAAGACCTGCTCTATAGCGCTTCACAAGGGCGAGGGTTCTATCAAACATCTGCGGTCCAGAGTATCCTCCAACCTCTGTGAGAATCTTCTCCTCCTTCGACGGCATGATGTAACCTTTGGGGATTGGGTCAGGGCGCTTCTTCGTGGTGTTACCCACGATCACACCGTCGACGCCGGATGCCCAGACAGCGGAGCATATGCCCTCGATCTGTGCGTCCGATTCCTCGTCTGGGCTGACCTTGACCATGACGGCAGGCGGTGTCTTACGATCGGCGCTCTTGGCAGCACCGACAACAGCAGAGAGAATGGCTGTCAGAGGTGCGGTTGCTTGAAGATCACGAAGACCAGGTGTGTTGGGAGAGGAGACATTGACGACCATGATGTCGGCGTATTTCGCAAGACGGTCCACACAATAAACGTAGTCGTCCGCGACAGCCTGAATATCGGCATCTGGTGTGGTTTTGTTCTTCGCAATCTGCACGGCAAGCAGCTTTCCAGGGATCAAGCTTCCAGGAGGAACGTTCGCTTCGCCATCCAGCACCGAGGTCTCACCATCCGGGCCAAGTCCTAGTCCGTAGTTGTATGCAAACTCCCTCACGCGCTGACGAAGGTGCATGGCAACGTGATCTGCACCCTCGCTGTTGAGTCCATACCGGTTGATGAGCGCGTTCTGAGACGGCAGTCTGAACACTCTCGGCTTCGGGTTGCCTTCTTGCGACAGAGGCGTCACACCTCCAACCTCCACAATTGCAGGGCCAAGAGCGAACAGAGGTCCTGGCACCTCAGCATCCTTATCGATTCCAGCACTTGTTCCGACCGGGTTGTCAAGAGTGTGACCGAAGACCTCGACGCGCAAATCACCAAGCTCTTGATCATCCGTGCTCCGTTCCCTTATGTGAAGACCGAGCTTGTACAGTACTTTCATGTAGTTTACGCCGGCATGGTGAGCATCCTCGGCATCCCAGTGGATGGCGCGCATCGCTGGCACGACGAACCATTGGTGTATGCTTGCGCGCGTATCAGTGATGTAAAGATAGCCGAAGCTGAGCGCTACCAGAAGTCCAGTGCCGTAGATGAGGTTTTTCGTGCGCGTTCCACCAGACTTGATGTCCTTCGCAGTGCTAGAGGCATGTCGCTTCTGGGTGTTAAGTGCATTCCTTAGAGGTGCCTTGCCGTTAATCGTGCGAGATTGGAGAGATAGTTGTCGCTGAGACTGCCTCTGCAGCTGGCGCCATTGGGGTTGGGCGAGACCATGGCCGGGCCTTGCCAGCCGTACGGACGAGCTGAGCAGCCTTTGGAAGAGTGTCATGATTGCCTGGTCTGTCAGATGACCTGGTTCGTCTTTCTATTTGCTCTTGATGATGTGATTGTCGCGACTGGGCCGGAGCTTACCCGAAGATTCGCTCAGCCAGGGTAAGGGTTGGGGTTGCGAATGAGCAAGGCTCAGATGTGATTTCTTTCCACATGATCCGAGTCTTGTTACCGATAACGGAATGCAATGACTTTGACATTGAACCAGAACCTAACAAGTGTACATCATCGCTTGGTGAACCGATTGATCGATGGCGAAGCATCTAGTATCATCAATCCTCCGCTCCAGTCTCTTGAAAGTTAAACCCATACCTTCACACCAATGCTGACATCGTCAGCTTTCACCAGAGAGATCACCAGAACTACAAAGACTGCCGACCCGGCTTCAATGCAATGCAACGGTTGCAGACCATATCTCATCCGCCCGAGTTCAGTCCAATCGATACAAATGCAATCATCGATCCGAGCGATGCATCACACGCAAGTGTTGCGACCAATGGACCAAACAACACCCGACTAACACACATGTATATGCATGTTCATGCCCGTAAGCATACACAGACTACTGTTCAACGAAACGAAACGAGTCCCAATACTCTTGAACGGCAGCAAACAGCTCAACAGTGTGACGCGCATCGTCGTCAGATTGGGCCGCGAGCAGTCTTCACATGCGAAAGAGCAGAGCGTTCTGATGTTTGTTTCGCTCATCTCCACGAATGCTACAGATCGGACCTGTCCGTAATCTCACATGCTGGAAGTAAGCCTTGCCAGGATGGCAGGACGATGGAACAACTCATCTGATAACGGATCGGCGTTTGCCGTGACAACGTCCTGGGACTACAGCCAGTGTTGCAACCGCTGCTTTCTGGCCTGGTGGTCTAGTTCAATGTCATACGCGAGTTGACGTCGTGCCGGGATTCATTCGACGTGGCATTGCCGAATTTGCATCGCTACAGTCTAACCAAGAGGCTCAGCATGGAGTGTAAAATCGGATGATCTGGGAGCACCATCGCAAGCGAATGTCGACATTTCGGGCTGATCCCTTTAGCCGAATGTACGATAGGGCAGACCAAAAGATCGAGAGATGCGGATAACAACTGGAAACCGTGGCCGGAGGGCAGTTCCCAAGGCGCGGCAATCCTTCGAGATAATCAATGGTCCAATCCAAGATTGTCCAAGATGGCAAAGCGCAATCATGCAATCGCCGCGTGATCTGACCGGCAGCTGTCGCTCATGGAACCATGGGAATCCCAACAAAGTCCAGACCGACTGTTGTGGCCAAAGAATTTACTTGCTCAAAACATTTTTTTTTTGATTCAACAAGAACAGAAACAACCGCAAAGAAAAACCAGCCCCATTGAATCATGCGGAGTCATTGCGGATCCAACATGGAGTGCGCCGCGGAGCCTAAAGCCGGCTGTGGCTCGGCTTTCGTATGTCGAGAGCCCTTTCACGCAGATTTTGCACGTGCCTGGCGAAACGTTATCCGGTGGGAGTCGGCCGCTCCGCAGCGACTCCAACATGTGAAAGCTTGTGTCTCCGTTCAGATGAAATCTCACCGGCCGACGGGCTGTGGAGGTGTGGGTGGACTTTCTTCCTGGTGTGCTGATTTGATCCACACGCGGGATTGTAACCCTGCAGACACGTGAAACACTCAGGTACGCGAGAATAAGGCAGTTCATCGTCACGATCGTATTCTTGTGGTCCGTCTGGCTGTGGGAGTAGTAAGTGGTGCCAGATCATTGTTCGCTATGTTTTCGCTTCCCGTCCGAGTATGCCAGAAAAAGTATGTGCAAGCCACCCAGAAGGCCCTTTTTCCTGCAAAAAAGGTGGCGGCGGCGGCGGGACAACCCACCCATCAAGGTATTTTCTTCTTTTGCGCCGATGTTTTTGTTGATGAGCGTCTCCGTCTCCGCTGGGGACGTGAGGGAATCCGCAACGACGTGGAGACAGACCCCCAACGACCCACTGCCGGGAACAAACGGACTGGAGTTGAGATCGGAGGTCTCACCTCGCCAAGCCCGTCGGACGGCGACTGACTGGAGTACGACGCCGTCGGACACGTGATACGTGCGTGATACGTGATGCGCCGAGAAGAGAGCGAAATGGATCTCTGCACACGAGCCACAAGACTGTCTTGCGCGCACGGCAAGCCATCGCGGCTTGGACAAGTGGAAAGATGCGGTGTGCCGTGAGCCGTGAGAACAGCGGTCGCTCCTGATCGCAAAGCTGTTGTTTGAGCATGTGTGAGTGAGGTTGTTGTGTGTATCGCAGAACTTGCAATTTCTACCATCGCAAGTACACTGCCATCATCATCTCTTGGTTCCCCAGCCTGCTCTCCAGGAACGAGGAGAGTGAAATCTTAGCCTGGGGTATCTGCGGCTCGGGTCCTCTCCACAGATCATCGTCTGGAAAAGAGCGGCAGGCGGGAGAAGGGTGAAGGAAGACGAGGATGCCGGCCCCCGAAGTGGGCTTGTCGGAGTCGTCGCTGATACGGATGCTGCTTTGGGAATTTCCACCACTCACGATTCCGAAGTCCTCGCACAACAGGACAAGACGAGACAGGTGGTATCACGCGTTGGCACTCGCTTGGGTTTATAGCAGCCGCCGAGTGTCTCGAATCGTCTCAGGAAAAATAGAAAAAGGCTCAAGCGACCACTTGGCTACGCGATCGTGACACACATTCAGCCTATGGATTACAGTATGGTCTAATCCAGGTACCCAACAAATCGTGGCTTTCTGGTGGCTTGCTGCCGAGCTGGCTCCTCCACGAGCGTGGGGGTTCCAGAAGGTCTTCCTCCACCGAGTAGGCCGACCCAAGCACTGCCACGGCAGCACAACACGCAACATCTACCCCGGCGCAGACGGTGCGAGCGGTGCGAGACCCCATGTGGAGGAGGCGGTGCGGTCTAGGCATGGCAGGCAGTACAATGGTAGATGAGGCGTCAGAAGGTGATGATGGTATCTCCATTCGTACGCTTGCGTGGACGAAGCCGTAGATAGCCCTGACTACAAGTGTTCAATTGGGATTGGCAGTGGATCTCAACCTGTCGAGCGACTCGTACGTCGGAACTTCATATTTCTCCAACGCTTGCTCCAGGCCCAGCCGGCTCCGCCGGAGCACTGCCTTGGTGGTGGAGTAGGCGAATGGATTGACACTGAAGCGTGTGCGATTAAGGAGAGGGTTTGTGGATGCTTAGAATGGTGTCATGTGCAGGAGACATGATGCCTCTAGCCCAGCCTACAGCAGCATGTCTCCTGTGACTCTGATGAGACGGAAATTACGTGCTTGGAATGTCCTTTTCACCGCGGGTAGATGGTGGATGGATGGATGATCGATCTTTGTTGCACGCTTCACAGGAGGTAACCGCGTGATGACGATAGTGCCAACACCCGACATCTGGACACCCCACGGGCAGATGTGATGGGGAGATCGAGGCTCATGCCACACGATGTCTAACGTCTGCATGTGCGTGTCTTGATTCGTGAATGGTTGGAAATGAGAGCATGCCGGGTAAGGATAAAGGCAGACGTCACGAAGGCCATACACGTGCTTGAGCCCTTATCTTTGACAGCGCCGTGAGCGCCCCCTCGGCCTCACGAGCCAATAGCCCAAGCCAAATTGTGGTTCTGTGGAGGGAGGATGGAGACGGCATGCTGTTGTGGTGCCATCGAGAGATGTAGTTCGCCATGTGTATCTCTCTCTGGAGGTGTAGACTTCTCATACGTCTGCCGGTTCGTTCCTATGCGACCGCTGAGACATGTAGTTCGCTGTATACACATGTACAGCTCTAGATCTGTGTCTTCTTGATGATGCCGCTTTACGCGTTCCTATTGGCACAATTCTGTAATTACCATCGAGAAGATATTTACATCGAACATATCCAGAGCACCTCGAGCATGCCATCTGCAGTCCTGCCGCTTTAGGAGTTGTGGTTTTACTTCGGCGTCCCGTTTCGCTTCCGAGAAACCCCAGAGCACCACAAGTGGATCCCAGAGAAATCAGAGAAGAGTCGACTATCGGTGCCTTCCCGGCATTACAACCATACAGCTTTTCGAGCCTTGCACGTATCGCCATCGCCCTTACGCTCACGTCGTCGTCGTCGTCTGCCAAGCGTCGAGTTCTCGCCCAGTCCAGCGCTGCATCCGACATTGATGACATAGTGGTAGTGAAGCAGTAGCACAGCAGTACAGCGGTACTCATCTTGACAGCCTCCTCCACGATCTGCACCGCGATCAGCCTGACTCTGGGGAACGCTTGCGGCCTCCGGACGGTTGCCTTAGTCCAGGACGTCTAGTCGGATCAGGTCAGATCAGGTCCTGCAGTTGGTTGGCGGTTGGCAGCGCATCGCATATGGCCATCCCATCCCTTTATCCAGCAGCCGCCACGAGCAGCACACAGACTGCAAAGAGCAACAGCCTCTCAGCACGCGCTCCCGGGCCGGCACAAGGGCAGCACGCGCGACGCAGGAACACCAGCCATAGCCATCTCTCGTGCAGTCTCGTCTCGGCCGGCCGTCTCTCAAGCTGCTAAGTGCTGTTTCTTATCGGCCCTGGTGGATGGCTCGTCATCCCTAGCCGCGCCCCACTCGTCCAAATCTGAGTTTACGGAAAGCCATTTTTCGCACTGCTCCCTGGAGACTCTCGCTCGCTCGCTCGCTCGTTGTTTCCCGGCTGCTTCCTCTCTTACTCCACGCTTCGCCGCTTTCGCCTGTCCTTCCTTCCTGCCTGTGCCTGCCTTGCCTGCCTCGCTTCTCTGCAACCTTCCCCACGATTATCACCTCTACTGCACACTCCTCTACACTACAGACTGTACAGTACACCAAACCACCGCCAACCGTGCATCACTGCATTGCTCGACTCTCACCGCCGCCCGGCACTGCCTCCGCCGCCTCACATGCTCTCTAATCTTCTCAATCCCGAGCGCAGCCCTCTGGTGCAGTCCAACTCTCTCCACAACCCCGCCGACCAGCCGACCTCCACACCCGCGTCGCAGACTTCGTCGCAACTTCCCAGCCAGTCCAACAGCCAGACCAGTAGCCAACCCGGCACGCCTATGGCCGCCGCAGCAATGACCATGCCGACGATGGGAGTCAACATGCAAAACTCTGACGAGAACCGCCCGGATCTGCCGCGCCCCTACAAGTGCCCACTTTGCGACAAGGCTTTCCACCGCCTCGAGCATCAGACGCGCCACATCAGGACGCACACCGGCGAGAAGCCGCACGCCTGCCAGTTCCCTGGCTGCACCAAGCGCTTCAGCAGATCCGATGAGTTGACGCGCCACTCGAGGATACACAACAACCCCAACTCGCGTCGCGGCAACAAGCAACATGTGGCAGCAGCCGCTGCGGCCGCCGCCGTCCAGGCCGGCATGTATGACAACCCTGCGCTCCAGCAACTCAACCAGATCAACCAGATGAACCAAATGAACCAGATGAACCAGATGGGCCAGATGAACCCCATGCAGCAGTTCAACGGCATGAACGGCATGGGTGGCATGAATGGTATGAACGGTATGAATGGCATGAACGGCATGAACGGAATGAATGGCATGCACGGTATGAACGGCATGAGCCCGATGCAGATGCAGCAACTCCAACAGCTCCAGCAGTTCCAGCAGATGCAACAGATGAGCCAGCAGCAGAGCCCTGTCAACAGCATGCCTCCGCCTCAAAAAGCGCCGCAGTCTGCGCCCGGCTCCCAGATCAGCTCTCCCAATGTGTCGCCACCTCATTCGTACGCTGCGACGTACACTAGCAACCCAGGATCTTACATGACCCGCAACAACAGCGGCGACCTCAGCCCAGCTGCCAACACAGGCTACTCGAGTCCTGGTGCAATCAACCTCCTTGCCACCGCTGCGTCGCAAGTTGAGCGCGAGAACAACAGCCAGATCCCCAACCAACACCTGAACCTTCCGGCCTCAAGGACTCCCTACCATGTCAACCCTTACAGCCAGAACCGCATGCCCTCTCTCTCTTCTTACCACTACTCATCAAATCCGACCTCGCAACCCATGTCGCGCTCGCACTCGCACGACGATGATGACCAGTACGCCCATCGGATGACGAAGAAGTCAAGACCTGCGTCTCCTCAGTCGACCGCCCCGCCGTCGCCATCATTCTCTCAGGAATCAATCTCGCCAACGCCCGACCACACCCCTCTTGCCACTCCTTCTCACTCACCCAGACTGCGCCCGCAATTCTTCCACAACGGTGTGCAACTCCCAACCTTGCACCACCTCTCTCTTGCCCACCAGCCGCCACCTGCTCTTGCACCCGTCGAGCCTTCAGCTGATGGTCAACAGCCGTACGTCCCCGCCCAACATAGCGGTCTGCGCATCAGTGAAATTATGGAGGCAGGCGATGGCTCACAAAGGAAACTGCCGGTCCCGATGGTGTCGACGCCCAAATATGAAGGCACCACCAAGATCAACGAGCTGGTCAATCCTAGTAGTGGTCAGAACAGCGGACAAAACAGCGGTCAGAACAGTGGACAGAACAGCGCCCGCGCTAGCGAAGCTGGCAACGACCTTCACGAGAGGACGTAGAAAACCTCGGCTGCTGGATGGCAAGTTACTACGCGGCAAATGTGGACATCAGACATTGCTCTGATCAACTGCAAGAATCATGATTGATCACGGCCGCTCTCGATGATTATTCGATTTTCTCATTTTTCTGGTTTTTGCGAATGCGAGGAGTTCTAGCGACTATAGACCGGTTACGGCGCTTTACGGCGAAAGACGGAAAATCTGTGGTGCACGAAGTGCGTGACACGGCACCGTCGTCTGAATGGTGGTATGGGGTTACACGGATCCGAAGGGGATAGACGGAATTGCTGGCCACACGCTGTGGGAGCTACACTTTTGCGTGCTCGTTCGAGCAGGCTGTTTTCAGAATACTGGAGGACGGAATTTGGCCTACGATTAGCACCATGATTCTGTGCTCTTCGACTCGGCCCTGCGGAGAAAAATTGTTACAATTCACTTTCGACATCATTACCAAGCCCGCTGCTTGCTTTTTCACTTTGTTTTTGGTTCTGCTCGCGCTCTTGCGGTATAATATTCCCAGGAAAGAGCGTGTAATCTTTATTCAGTAAACCTCTGTCACTTGATCAATACCCACCTCCATACATACATACTACCTCATGTTTCGTGTACTCAATCATATCTTCTATCTCTCAAGCGGCTTGCCCCGTTTGGAGCATCCGATACTTACCAGCACAATCCAAGGATCGCTACATTGTTATCATCACCATCGACTTTGACACCTCAAGTATTATCTCATTGACTTGCAGCCTCCATCGATAATCTCATGCGTCATCAATCATCGCTATACTACTCAGATACCTAGGCACTCACTCAACGGCGATACCTCGAGACGTCGCCCATGACAATTTTCGACACCCTGACTGACGCCATCAGCATCATCACCTCAATTTTCGATTTTCGCTTTTCGCCCTTGTATCATTCTCAAACTCTCTTCCCCTGCCTCTCCACTTCCTTCCGCGCGACCGATTTCACCCGAAACCATCCCTCCTTCTGCCCTGAATGCCCAGTTGCTAAGTTATCTGACTTAACTTGCGCGATCTCTCGCCCGCTATTCTAGGCGCCTGGCATACAGCAAGTCGGGTGGCAGTGCTTCAAATTCGTGCCTATTATTGTGTGGACTGTGGAGTAAGTGTTCCGCCTCTCCCTCCCAGAGTCCCACTCCACTGAGCCTAATCTTCGTGCTTCTGCCCACTGTGGTTGCGTGTCGCGCCAAGCCAACCAAGCAAAAAGAGCCGGGCCGATGCACGATGCACGTCGTCGTCGTCGTCGTCCCGCCGCCGTCCCACTTGTTTCCTCTCTCTGAATTTGTGGGCTTGTGGAGAGAGAGTGTGTGGGGTTCGGGATTGTCGTCGTGTGGGTTCGTCTGGGGTATGGTACCTCGAGTACTCTGTAGATTTGCACGTTTTCCTTTCGCTTGAGACGGCACTGACGGGAGGTTTGTTTTCGCTGACTACTACAGTACTACTGGGAGGGCGTGCTGAAATTCTTCATTCTTCTTGGCTGGGTTGGCTGTTGGTCTGGACGCACTTGGCTACGGGCTGTTGACTTCCACGGATGGGATTCATCCTTTCTTGCATGGTTTAGAGTGAGTTCTCGATGTTACATTCTATCAGTCAAAACGGTATATGTTCGAATCATGCACGCACGCACGTACGTACGCCCGCGCAGATACGGTGTGATTCTGCTGCCTGCCTGCCAGCCAGCTTGTGCATGCGTTTGTTCTGCTTAAACATCGGGGCGCTACAGCGCAACCCACTTCGTACTGCGGTGGTGATATCTCTAACGCCGTTTCGTGTCCTCGTGTCGAAGAGTAGTCAGAAGGGCACGTAACGTTAGTGGAGCAAACAAAGAACGAGATGCGATCGTCGTTTCTTATCTCCTGCATCCTGCATGTGCCTGCCTGTAGCAGCAATGGATGTGCAGTGCAGATGGTCGATCCGAGGCTCGCCTCTTCCGGCGCACCCCAGAGCGGCCCCAGGAAAGGAAAAGGTTGGTGTGGTGGGTTGGTGGTGGAGTAGTGTGTGGGTTCGTGAGTTCTGTGGCTCTGCTCTCACGCAACCGTGTGTTTTGGTTGATCCGGAAGCATACGTTGCTTGGCTTTTCTTATCTGTTCTCTTGTGGTTTGCACTTGACGCTCGCTCGATGATCACACTCGTTCGTCCGTCCGTTGATGTGGCACAGAGCGGACTGGTTTCAGCATGTGTTGTCATGTGGACAGCAAATCAGTTCGCTCACTCCCCACCTGCTCCCCACGAGCAGTTACAAACGCAACCGCAAGCGCTCCCTATGCCCACGGTAGACCTCAACACATCTTACATACAACCTTACGCGGCGGTGTGCAGTGAATAAAACTCAGGCGCTTCCGATCCCGTCTCACCAACGACTACCATCGAACCGTGTCAGGCGTCCAATCTATTGGTTTCCTCAACATTCTGCAACACGAGTGATAGTCCGTCTCAACCAATTCACAGCAGAACGAGGTGCTTTAGCCAGCATAATCATGCGGAGATTTCGTGTAACTATTACCTGATTGCTACCTCACAGCCTGTTCCATACAGCCCTGTCCTCACGAAGCAAGCACATCACGTCATTCTGCAAACCCATGTAGTGATCGATCTATCGAAGCTTTCGTCAGCCCATCTTGGAACTTTGTTCTTCAAGGACAGGTTTAACCCGACTAAGCCGAAGACAGCATAACAGGTCTCCAACCTGCGTGTAAGTACTCGCTACTACTGTCAAATGTATCGCTCCATCGATCGAGAGACTTCAATGATCGCACCAGCACGTACATTCGATCACGGGCACGCCTGGAGGCTGACCACGAAGCATGTCATCAAGGAGCGATGGCTTCTTTCGAATAGAAAGAACGTCAACGCAACGCAATCAGATCGGTTCCATTGCACAACAACGACCTTGGAACGTACAGCAGTCAGCACAATCGGATCATCGGCATCGGCAACCGCGGCATCCACGGCATCCTGACTCCATCCCCAATCAGGGAACCCGATGTTCACAACCAACAGATCGCGAGTCCGCCTAACGAGACCGCGGAAGGAACAAATCACGATATTATTATTGTGAGCATCGACGTCGTGACACAAGTCATCGGAAAACGTGGGGGCACGCCCTCTTCTGGGCCGGCCATTTTTCTCTGCCCTATCTTGTCTCGCTTCCCCGGATCCATGTTCCCGGACACTTCTTGGTGTGGAGTCGGCATGTGGAGGAAGGATGGAGGAAACATGGCCGTAGATAACAACATGCTCGTCTAATTTTTTCTTATGGAGTGGCTGGCTGTTGCCGTAGGGCCAGCAAGGGTACGCTTCCGGAATTGCGGATTCTTCCAGCTCTGCGAGAGACGTGTTCGCATTATTCCGGTGTGGGAAGATGAGGTCACCGCTCTCTTGGACATGGCAGGTCGGAGAATTTAATGGGAAAAGACCGGGTAGCGCATTGGGAGGGAGGGAAGAGGGAAGGGATCTTGCTATCGGCCCGCCGGTCCCTGATCGTTGTTAATCCTCATTAAGGATTACATATCACGGTCAGTACGATCGATTCACTTGCGTCAAGATACAGGAACAGATCAGAACGCCATGTGCGTCGTGGCTGTCCGGAGCGCGGTGTTGCCATAGCCTGCGAAGGCGAAACATACAATTGCTGCGAAGATCCAGCCGACCGAATGTAGATGGTCAGGACCACATCTGACAACAATGACCGTTCCCGCGCTTGATTTCAACATCTTGAATACATGTAGTATTGACAGCAAAAGGTTGCTGCGAATCCACCAGGCTCGCATACATACAGCAAGCAGCCACATCTCCCAGCCAGAGCTGACATTCACGCAAAGGGGTATAATAATGCACAGCGTGTCTTCCGTCAAGCTCATTTCTTCTTCCCTGGGGTACCCTGGAGCACCGCAGCACCGTTTGATTTCATGCCGCCCATAGCGACATTCATTACAGACCGTTTTTTACTGACATGCGTCTCCCGCTGCTCGATCTCGTCTTCGAAAGCGCGTGCTGCCTTGCGCTTCTCCCTCCTCACGTTTTTCAGTGCTTTGATCGTATCACCGAAGCGATCCAGGAACCAGTCACCAGCTTCCTCCCACTCATCGATGTTGAGACTCGCGAAGAATTCGCTCTGCGTTCCAGGTTCAGCACCGGCAACGGATGCCACTTTGTCCGCCAATGGGGCTGTATCCGGCATGCCAGGGATGACGAACGGTTGAGCGTTCGGATCCTGATCGAAGAGCTCGGCTTTCAAGGACTGATAGTTCTTGTTGAAGAGCTCCGGCGGATCGTAGTCAAGCAGATGTTCCTGGTGATTTTGCGGTTCGAGCTGCTCGCTTGGTTCCTCCCCCATGAACGCATCCGATGGCGGGTCTTGTGCGGTCATCTGGTGTTGCGCCTCGTGCATGTCGCGGCTGTGAAGATAATTGGAATGCTTGAGTGCTGACGGAGCTTGCTCAGGCTGCTGGAAAGTGTGCCTGTCGGGGATGACCGCACGGCCGTTAGTGTCAGAAGTTGGGACCTGACCCTCTCGCTTCTCAGATTCGATCCGATGCGAACGATGAGCAGGTGCTTTCACCTCGGGCGCGCTTGGCCGCTGTTTCGGCGCTTGATTGTGGAGGCGTGAAGTATTGGCGGTGATCTCGTTTCTGCTGATAGGCACTTGACCAAATGTGAACCCAGCTGCTGCGTCAAAGTCCAAACCTGGCTCCGGGTCGATGGACTTCATATCCTGCGGGTGATGGAACGATGCGGCCGGTTGCTCTTGTATGTGTCGCTGAGACGCAGTGGCTAAGTGGTGTCGTGAATTGGTAGGCTGTGGCTGGTGTCTGTGGGTATGACGACCAAAGTTGGTGCGTTCAGCAGCACGGGTAGGTAGATTGTGGATACCGCCCGGTGCCCTGACATCACGGTCATGCTGGTCAGTGACAGAGGGAACGCCGGCAGACGTGGGAGGGTAAGAGTCGCCCTTGAGATGAATCTGGTCTATGGTAGGGCTTCCTGCTGCGCCTCTACCTTTAGCTTGAGCAAGCATGAGCAGGAATTTGTTTTCAGCAACAGGATCATGCGGAGCCTCCAGGTCAATCTCGGTTTCTTCGTCGTAGTCCGTACCGCCAAACACAAAGGCTTGGTCATCACCGTTCGGAGCATCTCTATCGTACACCTGTGAGCGAGTTTGTAGGCGATATTCTTCACCATTCCTAGGACGCGAGGTGCTGGCCGTCGTGGAGAGAGCATCAGCACTAGTGGATCTTAAAGACGCGTTATCGTGGTGGGGATCCGGGCGACCATTTTGGTCTCTCTCGCGCAGATTGTTCGTGCTTCGCTTCGACTTCGACTTTTTATCTGCTTTTGCAGGCTTCTGGATCTTCAGGTCGTTGAGGTCAGGATTGGCGGTGCGTGCATCCGCGTTCCTCTCCGCCACGAAGCCTTGCATGCCAGCCTTGGACGCCATCGTGCAGCGGCTGTGGTGATCAATGTCGGGTTGAATTGACACCTTATCGCCGCCCAGACATGCTGGTGTCGACGTGCTGACAGAGTTGTAGAAGAAAGACCGGTGAGACGTCGAAATGTGAAGTCAAGACGCGATTTAGCCGAGGCTTGTTAGGCTAGCGCGCTATCACGTGATGCAATCTCGTGAACATCACCTTGCCCTTGGTCGATCATAGGTCGGACGAACCATCTGATACTGAACATAGTATCATAACTTCTCACACACGGCCGCTGTATTGACTTGATAATGGCGGATATCAAAGGTAGCCTCAACGGCATTTTTGCACTTCCAAACGAGGCAAGTCATCCAATGCTGCAAAACCTCAGCGCACGGACTGACAGGCGGTAGATACTCCTCAACATCTTCGACCTGTCGCCCACTCGTGAACTCCTACCTCTGACTCCAACGTGCCGGCAATTCCACTCGCTGATTCTACGCCTAATACATCATCGTTTGCAAATCGCCGCTAGATTGGACGGTCACATCTTATTCCTCGAGTGTCACCATCCATCGGCACGCTTGACAGCACCGCCGTTGTATTGCACGCCAGTTGGAACAGAAGGGTTGGACAACCTGCTGTCAGAAATCAACGATGATAAGCTTTACCTTGGTCAACTGCAAAAGCTAGGAAGCCTGTTCACTAGATTTCGACCGGAGTGTAATGAACCTGAGCTCAAAGTGAAGCAACGACATCCCGCTGGGGATGTACCCGGCTCCAGAACATACCAGGATACCACTGTGCGGTCTGCGACTGTTATCGAGGACAATGTTGTGAGGGATACAGTCTCTGTCGATGCCCAAGAGCTGTTCTCGCAGCTTATCACGGTTGCATACCTTGGCAAGCGGGAGCCCATCCGGGGCTTGCTTTGTTCGTTGCAAGAGGTTGCTGAAGGTACCATCCGTGTGTGGAGAGATTGGCTGTCAAGGCATTGCGAATCGCGATCGTTCACAGATGACAGCACCATAGTTGTTCATCACGACAACGAAAGCAGCAACATGGGAAAGGAACGATCAGACAGTGCCACTGATACTTTCGATCCTACAAAGGACCCACGGGTGCTCTGGATTAACACGCGAGGCGAGGATGTAGGAATCAGGTTCAAGGTAAAGAGGCGCAAACAACAAGCGTCCAGCGTCCCTCTGCTGTACTCCAGTGATGTCGAGCTACCCGTAACCTATGTTGTCGAGTTTGAAGGTAAGGAATGGAGGTCTCAAAAGCAGGCGCTCAAGCGTTGACATGGCACAGATGTCTACATCCGCACCACACATCTACTTCTTAAGCTTGAAGAGGCCGAGAAACAAATCAGCAACGACACTGGCAAGGCTATTGTATTTGGCACATTCAGAAGTGCGGCATGATCGTGTGAGCTTGGAAGGACTGGTGATCCGCGTCACGTATGAATGTACATGTATATTGTGCATTGCGAGCGAAATCGTAAATTCAAGAAATAAGAGGAAGGCAAAGACGAAAGGCTAGCAGTAACTCTTCCCTTGTCTATTGAAAATGCTTACCCACGACGTCGCATCATGACATTCCTCAGCAAACGATCAAGCACATTGCTATAGATCATACGTAAAACGCAAATCATTGTCTACTTTCTCATTGACGCCTTCGTTGGAGGTTATTCTGCTATCGACATATTGATTTTCTATACTGAGAACGTCGTTCTCCCGGGCCTTGGCGCCTTGATTTGTTGTACGTGAGTCTGAAGCGAAATCTATGATCAGTGCTTTTCTCTACTTTCCTGGAGATGCTAAAGTGGTCATTCCGACCTCATCACCTCGAACATTCAAGAGCAATAGGGTTAGGGTTGTGCGGCTCCCATCTCGCCGCCGGGACTCCCGAGAACTACTTTGGATCTCCTGGTAGGTGAGAGAGGCTCGCGATCGCGACGATACCACGCGACCATCACCACACACGATGCATTGCTCCAGTCGAAGCATATTTGGAGGCTTGGTATCGGCGACTACCCAGCGCTCTACGACATTACCGCCCGGATTCTTGATTCCAGCATTCTCCAGCGCCTCACAGACTGCCAGCTTTTCATCCTCGACCGCTCGCGCCGCGCGCAAAGATGGCAACCCAGCCAGAGGCATTTCTGCAATTCGCCGCACTGGTATGAACAAGAAGATCAAACTGTCCGTCGACGTGAAGGACCTCCCGAAACCGGTTCTGGATCCCTCGCGCCGCTCGAAGGTTGAGGTGGACGACGACCATGGACTCTGGGGCTTCTTCAACGAGGCCCGCGATCCCCTGCAGACTCCCGAAGATCTGCACGCACATGGTAGAGCATGGACAGTTCAGGAGCTTCGATCAAAGAGCTGGGATGACCTGCACCGCCTTTGGTGGCTCTGCGTCAAGGATACCAACAGGGTCAAGACCAATGAAGCAGAGAGAATTCGCACGGAAGCTGGATATGGAGAGTACGAGGCCCAAATGAGGCTGAAAGAGGTATGTGTTGGAGAATGTGGAAGAGATAAGATCGGACATTGACAAAGTTACAGCTCTACCTGACCAAGAAGAACATCAAGATTTGTTTGACTGAGCGTTGGTACTCGTGGGAGGAGGCCCGCGTGGCTGCGATGGAGGACGATGAGGTGGACTTATATGCCGACCCAGACAAGGGCCAGCCTGCTTACTTACCCAAGGAGCTCACCGAGGTAAGACTGCAACATTGGACCGAAGCAAGAGCATGAACTAACATTTGGCAGGAGGAGACTTTCGAGGCTTCCGAACCGGCCGCCTCTTTGAATGCACCAGATGTGCAGATCCGCGAGAACATTGCTGCCGAGACTGCCCGTCAAGAAGTGCGCGCGTAAAAGTGTTAAACCCAATGATGTACAACATGTAGAAACAGAATCCAGCCGCGAGTTTCAGCATTAGGTATCCAGTGCATACCCCGGATCTCGTCACGTCTTTGTTAGGCTGGTTGCGCTATGGTTACTCGCCTACATATGCATACTTTGTTTGACCTCCATTTCGAGTCCTCTACGGTCGATCAATAAGATATCTCTCGAATCTTTCACACCAACTTCGGACACTGCAGTGACTTGGATAGCGTGCGAATGATCCAAGTACGCTGACTTCCAATGAAGCAAAAGGGAATAAAATAAGCTACACTAAATTTCGCTTACTTGGTCTTTAATGCATGGGTTCCAAGTTCCAACAGAACAGTACAAAATCATAGAACCTCGGTGGAAGTTGATTCTTAGCCACAGTCTTTACCAGCTCAACAAACTTTCCAGATAAGCTCAAAGTAGACGGCATCTCACAGTATTTTAGAATAACGAAGTATGACATTTCAATCCAAACACAAGGTACATGGATTGAGAAACGCAACTTATTACATGTCTGCGTTTCAACAATGATGATATGCCGTCTTCAGGGTTTGCCGGCGACGCTTTGTTAGTGGGGGTGGGGCCTTCGGTGAGAGCAAGCGGTGAGGTTAGCACTGACAAGGTAAACACCTTGACACTCTCCTTTGTCTCCTCAAGATTCATCTGGACTCCTCCAACAGTGAACCTGCACATCCGACCACAAACATGGACGAGATCGCACCTGAGTACGATGTTGTCGTCTTGGGCACTGGCCTGACCGAGTGTGTGCTCTCTGGTGTCCTCTCCGTCAAGGGCAAGAAGGTGTATGTCTCTCTCTCTCTCTCTCTCTCTCTACCAACTGTCGAACCCATCACTGACATCTCATCTCAGATTGCATATTGACAGAAATGACCATTACGGCGGAGAGTCCGCATCCATCAACCTCGAGGCCCTTTTCAAGAGATATGGCAACTACGAGCAGGGCACCGAGCCGTGGAAGAAGTACGGTCGGGTCAACGACTGGAACATCGACCTCGTCCCTAAGCTCCTGATGAGCAACGGCGAGCTCACCAACATCCTCGTCTCCACCGACGTCACACGATACCTCGAGTTCAAGCAGATTGCTGGCAGCTATGTGCAACAAGGGAAC
>Ga0265798_10003739_pt1 | contig 21433 bp, 20 predicted proteins | sample P3T30metagenome_FD_192430 | JGI IMG/M metagenome (GOLD analysis project Ga0265798, IMG submission 192430) | Plant litter microbial communities from East Loma Ridge, Irvine, California - P3 T30 | ecosystem: Environmental > Terrestrial > Plant litter > Unclassified | place: USA: California... | reverse complement strand
TGGCATTGACGCTTTGGTGGTGATCGGCGGCGATGGAACATTCACAGGTGCTAACCTGTTCGCTTCCGAGTTTAACTTCCCGATCATCGGTTTACCAGGCACCATTGATAATGATCTTAGAGGTACCGATTTTACCATTGGTTATGACTCGGCGATCAATACCGTTATTGATGCGGTGGATAAAATCAGGGATACTGCTGAATCACATGACCGTTTGTTCATCGTTGAGGTTATGGGCCGTGATTCAGGTCTTATTGCTTTAAGAAGTGGTATCGGCGTAGGCGCGGAGTCTATTCTTATTCCAGAAGCTAACTCTGGCGTCGAAGGTTTAGTAACCAGACTGGAAGGCGGTCGCCGGGATAAGTCTTCAAAGATTATCATTGTTGCCGAAGGCGACGAAATTGGCGGTGCATTTAACGTTGGCGAAGCGCTTAAAGAGAAATTCCCTTCTTATGATATCCGGGTATCTGTTTTAGGCCATATTCAACGTGGGGGAAAGCCGAGCTGTATGGACCGCGTACTTGCCAGCCGCTTAGGCGTTGCTGCTGTAGAAGGACTTCTAAATGGCCGCACGAGAGAAATGGCAGGGCAGCTGAACCGTGAAGTGGTATTTACACCTTTTGAAAATGCAATCAAACACATCGACGCAGAGGAAATTACACCAACCTGGCTGAAGCTGGTTGATATTTTGTCGATGTAAGTTTAAAACATATTATTATGGAGCGCCTGTAGCATGATGAATGCTGCAGGCGCTTTTATTTTGCAAATGGTTTTAAGCGCATCAAAGGTATATCTGCCGGGCGCATAGCATTTCACCTTCGGCGCCTATTATTCGCCTCTTCACCGCCTATTATTCGCCTATTGTTCGGCTCCAGGCGAAGAATACGCGCCGAAGAGCCGCTTCAAAGGGGATTTAGATACCAAACCGGGCTGAATTTGCCACTGAGCAGGCCTGAGCCTGATTTTGCTTTAGTATGCCCGAATGATTTACTTAAAGAATGGCTTTTAAAACCTGTTCCCAGGTATCGACCCGTTCGTAACCGGTTACCAGCATGTTGTGTGGGGAAGTAAACAGAAGCGGACGTCCTTTAAAATCCTTAAAGTTTTTAATGCGGTCATCAATCAGGATATCGGCTTCAATAATTTTGTCACCACAAAACATAATATGCTGCCAGGAAATGAATGGGAAATGTTCTGCCAGCCAGTCATACTTATCTTCCAGGGAGTTGCGGAATTCCATTGCTGCAGATACAATGTACACATCGTGTTGTTCCTGCAATTTCTGAATGCCTTCTATTGCCCCGGGGATTACCGGCAAATCTCTAAAAAAGCCTTTTTCATTGATGTAATCGAACCACATCATGTTCACCGCTTCGGGCACATGGTGGTAAATTTCATTTCCAGGGTCTAGTACCAGGTCCAGTGGCACACCGCAATCACGGTTGTAGAGTTTTATAAATTTACTTATCGGGTCTGCAATGACCTCGTCCATATCTATTGCTATTCTCATATTCTGTAATTAGGTGCCTAATATCAAGAATAATAGTTGGTATCAAAATGTTCGCCATCGTATAAGTGTAGATTACCTGATTTTGCATCTTGTTAATCATGAGTAATTTACTTACTTTTGCATCCCCGCAAGCATGTAGCTCCGGGAACTATGTTGAATACATAAACCAATAACGAAATGGCAACTAAAATCAGATTGCAAAGATTCGGTAAAAAAGGTAAGCCTTTTTTCCACGTGGTAGTAGCGGATTCTCGCGCACCAAGAGATGGTAAATTCATTGAGCGTTTAGGTTCTTACAACCCAAACACCAATCCTGCAACCATCGAAATTGATTTCGAAAAAACTTTAGACTGGGTAAACAAAGGTGCTGAACCTACTGATACTTGTCGCGCTATCCTTTCTTACAAAGGTGTTTTATACAAAAAACACTTAGAAGGTGGTGTTAAAAAAGGTGCTTTAACTGCAGAACAAGCTGATGCTAAATTTGCTGAATGGTTAGACGCAAAAGGTGGTAAAATTGAAGGCAAAAAAGAAAGCCTTACTTCTTCGAAAGAAGAAGCAAGAAAACTTGCTTTAGCTGCTGAAAGCAAGAAAAACCAAGACCGTGCTGCTGCTTTGGCAATTAAAAATGCACCTGTTGAAGAAGTAGCTGAACCAGCTGCTGACGAAACTGCTGAAACTGCTGCTGAAGGTACTTCAGAAGAAACAGCGGAAAACAACGCTTAAGATTGTTATCCTGCAAAATAGCGAAGCTTCTGAAAAGAACGCTTCGCTATTTTCATTTACAGACATTATGAAATTAGAAGAAGCATTTTACATCGGGTATATTACCAAAACAAAAGGATTGAAAGGCGAGGTGCAGCTGTACTTCGAATACGATAGTCCGGAATTACTGGACCTGGATGTGGTTTTTGCCGAAATTAACGGCAAAATGGTTCCATATTTCGTGTCCTCCTGCAAGCTTCAGAACAACCAGACCGGGAACATCTACTTCGATGACATTGATCATATCGACAAGGCGCAGATTTTAGTGAAAAAGAAGATCTACCTGCCTTTAGACAAAATGCCAGACCGTTCAGAAGATGATTTCCATTACAATGACCTGATCGGGTTCATGGTAAGTGATGAAACACTTGGGGAGCTGGGAGAGATCCTGGATGTGAATGAGTATCCGCAGCATTTTGTGGCCACCATGAATTACAAGGAAAAAGAAGTGCTTTTCCCTTTAAATGAGGACATGATCCTGGAGATTGACCTGGATGAGGAAACCATTCTGGTAGATCTGCCTGAAGGCTTGTTAGACCTTTATTTAAACTCGTAACATGCGTTTCGATATTCTCACCGTACTTCCCGGGTTATTGGAAAGCCCATTTGCGCATTCGATCTTACAGCGTGCACAGAAAAAAGGCAAGGCGGAGATTGTGGTGCACAACCTACGTGATTACGCAACCAACAAGCAGAAAAGCGTAGATGATTATCCTTATGGTGGTGGCAGTGGCATGGTGATGTCTATAGAGCCTTTTGCGAAATGCATAGAGGCGCTAAAAGGAGAGCGTAGCTACGACGAGATCATATTCATGACCCCCGATGGGCCGACCTTAAACCAGAGCATGGCTAACGAACTTTCCAGCTTGGGCAATGTAATGATCCTCTGCGGTCACTACAAGGGCATAGATCAGCGTATTCGCGACATCTATGTAACCCGTGAGATCTCTATTGGTGATTATGTTCTCTCTGGTGGAGAACTTCCGGCAGCCGTACTTGTAGATAGTGTGGTGCGCTTAATTCCTGGGGTGCTGAACGATGAAACATCGGCTTTATCGGATAGCTTTCAGGGCGAATTGCTGGATGCCCCGGTGTATACCCGCCCGGCAGATTGGAACGGACATAAGGTGCCGGACATCCTGTTAAGTGGACATGAAGCAAAGATCAACGAGTGGCGCCATGAACAGGCATTATTGCGGACACAGCAGCGCAGACCCGATTTACTTGGCGATGAGTAAATGCCATACGGCCAGATGTTTCCAACAAAAAAACGGCTTAAACAGCGTTAAATGTGGAATTATCAACTAATGTGGAAAAAAATAAAAATCGCTTTTATTAATTAAAAATTATTCTTAATATTGCAGTCCGATTTTAATACAACAAAAGATCGGCTTAATAGCTTAAAATCATGGATTTAGTAAAATTTGTTGAAGAGCAGGTAATCGCAAAAAATGAAGTTCCTGCATTCAAATCAGGAGATACAGTGAGTGTACACTATAAAATTCGCGAAGGTAATAAAGAACGTGTTCAAATTTACCAAGGTGTTGTATTACAACGTAACAGCGTTGGTGCAAGCGAAACCTTTACTGTTCGTAAAATGTCTAACGGCGTTGGTGTGGAACGTATTTTTCCAATCAACTCTCCAAACATTGAAAAAATTGAAGTTAACAGCTACGGTAAAGTTCGTAGATCTAAACTTTACTATCTACGTGCATTAACTGGTAAAGCTGCGCGTATTAAATCCAGAAGAGTTTAATTTCACGCAACCAAGATATTTAAACCTTCCCGATCATCTCGGGAAGGTTTTTTTGTTTTCAATATTCGCCAAACAACAAACACACAAATGAAGGAGCTATTAAAGGTTTACGAAGAAAAACAGCCGGAAATTGTTTTCGAATGGAAAGACAAAGAGTCTGAAGCTGAAGGCTGGGTCGTGATCAATTCACTGCGCGGTGGTGCGGCTGGTGGGGGTACCCGCATGCGTAAAGGCTTGGATAAACGCGAGGTAGAGTCACTTGCGAAAACCATGGAAGTTAAATTTACCGTATCGGGTCCGCCAATTGGGGGTGCCAAATCAGGTATTAACTTCGATCCTGCAGATCCTAGAAAAAAAGAAGTGCTTCAGCGTTGGTACAAAGCCGTGATGCCCTTATTGAAAAGCTATTACGGCACTGGTGGCGACTTAAATATTGATGAGATCCATGAGGTGATTCCAATCACCGAGAACTATGGTTTATGGCACCCTCAGGAGGGTGTGATCAGCGGTCACTACCGTGCCCGTGAAAACGAAAGGATTCACCAGATTGGTCAGCTGCGCTATGGGGTTTCAAAAGTGCTGGAAGATCTGGAATATACCCCGAATATTAAGCGTAAATACGTGGTTGCTGACATGATCACCGGTTACGGGGTATCAGAGTCTATTCGCCATTACTATAATATCTGGGGCGGCGATTTGAGCCAAAAACGTGCGGTTATTCAAGGTTGGGGTAATGTGGCTGCTGCTGCAGGTTATTACCTGGCTAAAAACGGCGTTAAGGTAATTGGAATTATCGACCGTGTCGGTGGTCTGATCAAACCTGAAGGTTTTTCTTTGGAGGAGATTACCGATCTATTTAACAACCGTGCAGGAAATACCCTGGTTGCAGATGCTTTAATTCCATTTGATCTGGCCAGTGAGCAGATCTGGAAGTTAAATGCAGAGATCTTTGTGCCTGCTGCTGCATCCAGACTGGTAAAACAGGCAGAAGTGGACCAGCTGGTTGTCGGCGGTTTAGAAGTGATTGCCTGCGGTGCCAACGTGCCTTTTGCAGATCAGGAGATTTTCTTCGGACCGATTATGGAACATGCAGATGCGCACGTTTCCGTGATCCCGGATTTCATTGCAAACTGCGGTATGGCCCGTGTATTTGCCTATCTTATGGAGAAAAACGTAGAGATGAGTGATGAGGCAATCTTTACGGATGCGTCTCAGACTATTGAGAAGGCACTGAAAGCCGTTTATGTAGCTTCCGATGATCGTACCGGTATTTCGAAAACGGCCTTTGAAATCGCCTTAAAACAGCTTATATAACATGATGCTAAGCTGCTCCGTAAGTAGCAGCTAGATTTACTTAACAAGAAAGCCTGCAATGTTGAATTGCAGGCTTTCTTGTTGAGTTGTTTTCTGGTGATCGTGTTTAACGCTATGGAAGCTCGCCTAATACAGTGATTCCGCCTCGTACGACCTGGTTTAGTTCTAGATCAACCTTGGTTCCGATTGGTAGGAAAAGATCCACCCTTGAACCAAACTTGATGAAGCCAAACTCCTTGGTTTGTTCTACCGCATCACCTTCTTTAACGTACCATACAATACGTCTGGCCAACGCACCAGCAATTTGGCGGAACAATACCGGGGTGCCGGATTCATGCTCTACGACAACAGTTGTTCTTTCGTTTTCTGTAGAAGATTTCGGATTCCAGGCCGCAAGATACTTGCCTGGGTGGTATTTGAAGTAACGCACGATTCCGGATATCGGATTACGGTTGATGTGTACGTTTACAGGCGACATAAAAATGCTTACCTGTAATCTTTTATCTTTAAAATATTCTTCTTCAATGGTTTCTTCAATTACGACTACTTTGCCGTCTGCAGGGCAGATGATCATTTTATCCTGCGCCAAAAAGGGTCTGCGTGGGTTTCTGAAGAATTGGAGAACGGTAATGAATAATATCAGCGACACAACGTAGATCAGCCAACGCAACCAAGTGATGTCGGCATATCTGTAATCAATGAATGCGTTTAACACAAAAATAACAAGTAGTGTTAAAGCAATTGATGTGTAACCTTCTTTATGTATGGTCATAAAATCTTAAAAGTATTCTGCAAAAGTGAGAAAAATATTTAAGATTGAGGCAAAGTAACTGTATCTGCGGCGCGGTAAATGTCTTTTAAATTCCGTCCAAGGCCATTGTAGTCTAAACCGAAACCAACCACAAACTCATTCGGGATTTCGAAACCTACATATTCCAGTTCTTTTATTGGCTCCAGTAGTGCAGATGGTTTGAACAGCAAGGAGCACACTTTAATGGATGCCGGATCTTGCTCCTGAAGTTTTTCAATGATGTGTTTAATGGTACGACCGGTATCAACAATGTCTTCAACAATGATCACATCGCGGTTATGCAGGTTGTTTGGTAACCCAAAAAGCTCTTTCACATGGCCTGTGCTCGCCAAACCGCCCTCGTAAGATGAAAGTTTGATAAATTCGACTTCGCAGGAGATGTTTAGTTCTTTAAGCAGGTCTGCGATGAACAGAATACTGCCATTAAGTACGCCGATGAATACTGGGCAGCGGTTTTCATAGTCTACATTGATCTGTATGCCCAGCAGTCTTGTACGTTTATTGATGTTTTCATGCTCCAGGAAGATTTCAAATTCCTTATCAGCGACTTGTATGTTGTTCATCTTATGTGGATCAATCGTCTTTGTTGGCTTTTTCGAGTTCTTTTTCTAATCGCCGTCTTTCCCGGCGTTCCTCCCGAAGCTGTTTTCTGGTCTTAGTGGTATCCCGCTGCGCTGGTTTCACCGTTGCAGTGTCCTTCTTAGCCCGGCCAAACAAGCGATCGAACAGGTTTTTAGATTCATCTTGCGTGATAATCACAGGCAATGCATCATCCTCGTTGTCGAAAGCGGTGGTATCCACCTCGATGGTATCCGGAAGCAGGTACTGTCTTAAGCCTTCACGTAATCGCACATTGTAGAAGCCGTAGCTGCTGGTATCAGCGGGAGTGAGGCCCCGACGCGCCATAATGTTACCTAAGAATCTAAAATATCCCCGCAGGTAAGGCTTTAAGGTACCATCCCCGTAGAATTTAAACATGGCGATCTTCGGTCTTGGGACAATATTAGCCAGAAAAATACCTTCTCCAACACTCAGGTCTGCTGGTGATTTACCGAAGTAGTGTCTGGAAGCTTCGCCAATACCGTAAATGTTCTGACCCATCTCGATGATGTTAAAGTAAACTTCTAACATTCTGTTTTTGGAGACCAGTCGGTTGTTCTCGATGAGCCATACAATCAAAATCTCCTCCACCTTACGTGCAAGGGTTTTCTGACGGCTAAGGAATACGTTTTTCACCAGCTGCATGGAAATGGTACTGCCCCCACGAACGAAACGGTTTTCTTTAAAGTTTACTGCGATAGATTTACGGATAGATTCTTCCACAAAACCCTTATGCTTAAAAAACGAAGGATCTTCTGCCGTTAATACAGCATTCTTGAAGTTATTGGAGATTTGGTTTAAAGGGGTAAAGTTCGGATTGGAAGGGCCAATATTGATGTTTCGCATCGGCTTACCGTATTCATATGGCGTATAAACGAAAGGCTCGTTGATGCGCTGCAGGTTTGTGGTACCCCATTTAAGGATCTTCAGATCTTTAGGTGTGAGGGTGGAGTTGAACTGTACGCTGTCAGGCTGTTTGGTATCCAGGTAGAAGTTCATGTCGTACTTCACCTGACCGGTTACCTGCAAGCCTTCCAAGGACTCGAACATGCCTTGTGGTAGTGCATCAAGGAAAGTTTGTGCATCCTGTTGCTCCGTATGCATCTTCAACTCGTAAATTTTGTTCGGAGAAAGGGTGTATTTGAGGTATGGATGTATGGAAGCTTTCTGAAGGAAAATGGTGGAGCTGCTATCGAGTGCCACATAATTCTCACCCACAAGCAAGTCTGCATCCAGGGATGCATTTGGTACCACAATGTCGTTCGATGCAATAGCGGGATGGTTCAGCAGTAAGTTTTTAATCGACCAGGAGCCTGTGATCTTGTAGGCATCACCTTTGTAGGAAGCGTTTTTGAGCTGGGTTCTTACGGTATCGAAACTCACATGCGCCTTAAGCTTATGGTCCAGATAGGCAAGTTCCACTTTCTTATTGTCGGCAAAGAAAGTAACGTCCATTTGCTTGTCTGCAGGTTCCAGCAGGCCATTTAAGTGCCAGGTTGCTTCATTTCCATTAACCAGGATATTGGATTTTAGTGCCCCGTCTACAATAGTTGCTTCAGTAGTTAGGAAGCTAAGTTTTGCAGTATCGTTATCATTTACCCGGAGCATCAGATTCTTGATCTGCATGTCGTCGGGGATCTTGTATAACATCTGGTTTAGCAGGTTATGTGCCAGGTCGGCAAGGTTCATTTTCCCGGTGCTTACCGTGTCTTTTTTCTTCCGCTTTAAAATGAAGTCGAGGTTGGTCAGGGAGTCTTTAACAACGATGTTTATCGTGCCTGAATCGAGGCCTAGTTCTGCAAGTTTCACATTGCCGGCAAGTAAGGGCATTAATTTTACCCCAATAGTCATGTCGGAAATGGTGGTTAAGGTATCGCGGTCTTGAGGTACCACGGAGATATCGGTCATGTGTACGGTGCTTAAACCGCTAAATCCGGCGCTGCCGATTTTCACATCCAGGTTGTAATCTGTCTTGGCTTTATGGATTGCTTTGGCAACCATCTTTTTCAGTAAAGCTTCTCGTTTATCATAGGCTACAGCGCCTGTGACCATGCAGATTACCAGAAATATACCTAAGACCCAAGCGCCAATTTTGATGTATTTTTTTGGGATGTTTACTTTCGGAAAGTGCATGTTTCTTTTTGGTGGTTATTGCTCAAACGCAAATTGCAAATGTTTATTTCGTGTTAAAATTACAGTTAATACGGCTTATATCAATCTATTGTGTCCATGTTTTGTTAATTTTGGGTAATGATAATCAGCAACGAACAAGTTTTAGCGGCCTTAAGAAATGTAGAAGATCCCGATCTTAAAAAAGATCTGGTGACCCTGAACATGATTAAGGATCTAAAGATCGAAGATAAAAATATCAGCTTCACACTGGAGCTTACGACCCCGGCTTGCCCGATGAAGGACATGCTGAAGAATGCCTGCATGAATGCCATTAAGCACTTTGTGGATGCAGAGGCAAACATTTTGATCAACATTACATCCAGGGTAACTAAGCCAGTTGACACTTCACAGTTGAATAACATCAAAAATATCATTTTGGTTTCTTCTGGAAAAGGGGGGGTTGGAAAGTCTACGGTTGCTAGTAATTTGGCGGTCGCTTTGGGCGCAGACGGTGCGAAAGTTGGCCTAATCGATGCGGATATCTATGGACCTTCTGTGCCAACGATGTTTGGTTTGATTGATGCCAAGCCAAATGCCCGTGAAACGGCAGATGGTAAGACATTGATTCTGCCTATTGAGAAATACGGTATTAAGCTGCTGTCTTTAGGTTTTTTTGCTGATCCAAATCAGCCTGTGCCATGGCGTGGCCCTATGGCATCAAATGCGATCAAACAGTTGTTCAACGATGCAGATTGGGGGGAGCTGGATTACCTGGTGGTAGATTTACCTCCCGGTACTGGCGATATTCACATCACCATTACGCAGAGTTTTCCGATTGCCGGGGCTGTGATTGTAACGACACCGCAGAAGGTTGCACTGGCAGATACCCGTAAAGGATTGCAAATGTTCCGTATGCCGGGTATCAACATTCCGATTCTGGGCGTTATAGAGAACATGGCTTATTTCACCCCAGCGGAACTACCGGATAACAAGTATTATATATTTGGTAGGAACGGTGGTAAAGCGCTGGCATCTGGCTTTGATGTGCCATTTTTAGGCGAGATTCCGATTGTGCAAGGCATTACTGAAGCTGGAGATAATGGCGCGCCAATTGCATTGAACCCGGAAAGTCCACTCGCTGCAGTCTTCGCTGAGATTGCTGGCCGTGTTGCACAACAGGTATCAATCAACAATGGCGTGACTGCAAATTCCTAAATTTTTAGTAAATTTAATTTTTAATTCAAGTAATAATGAATCTAACCGAACAAGTGGAGCAGGCATTGGATACCATTCGTCCCTATCTGATAGCAGATGGTGGCGATGTGGCAATAGAAGAGATTACGGCAGATAATGTTGTTAAATTGAAGTTGCTTGGCAACTGTGGCTCCTGCAAAATGAGCTTCATGACCATGAAAGCCGGCATTGAGCAGGCCATCATGAAAGCTGTGCCTGACATTACTGGCGTTCAAGCCATTAACCTGGCTGAACCTGCTTAAAGCATTTAACATATTTTAACGATAGCAGATCGTTATTCGAAGTACTTTTGTGTATGAAGTATATTTTATCCCTGGTTATTCTTGTTTTTTCCCTGGGTGTTTCTGCGCAGCAGCAAGCAGCTGAAAAAAGACTGATTCAGTATTCGGGGATTATCACTGATGTAGACAGCAACCTTGTGGTTCCCTATGTCACCATTACCAATGTATCGACCAAGCAGGCCTTTTCTGCGAATTATAAGGGTTACTTCTCTTTCATAGCCCATCCTGGAGATATTCTACAGTTTTCGGCGGTAGGCTTTTCCAAGGTAGAGCTTACCATTCCCGAAGAAGTTACGGAGAATAAGTTCACGCAGATGGTGAAGATGAAAGCGGAGATTGTTTATCTGCGTACGGTTCAGGTATCACCATGGGCAACTGTGGAAGAGTTCACCAAGGACTTTATGGCCATGAAAATCGCGGATGATGATTATGAGATTGCCCGGAAGAACCTATCGGGAGAGAGCATCAATGGCATGATCCAGACGCTTTCCAGGGATGCGGGAGAAATTTCCGGCATCAACTGGCGTCTGAACCATGATCGTGCATTGAATAAGAATATGACCCAGACCAATCCGCTATTAAACCCTTTTGCATGGGGTAAGCTGATGCAGATGATCAACAATGGTGATCGCAGCAGGCGGTCAGATGATTAAATCGCTATAAGTACAAGCAGCGCCTTGCTGCTGTATTAACGTCCTTTCTTTTGCTGGGGAAAGCGCATTTTGTAGTCTGTGCGCACGTTTCCTTTGGAGATCGCATCAAACTTAGACTTTAGCATCCTTTTACGTAACAGACCTAGTGTGTCGGTGAACAGTTTACCTTCAATGTGGTCGTATTCGTGCTGGATTACCCTGGCTGGCATGCCGGTAACTTCTTCTTCATGGAAAGCCCAGTTTTCGTCGTAGTAGGTAATGCGGATGTTCGGTTTGCGGTACACGTCTTCACGGATATCCGGAATACTTAAACAACCTTCATTAAATGCCCATGGTTCACCAGTTTCTTCAACGATCTTAGCGTTGATGAACACTTTCTTGTAACCTGGATTGCCATTTTCATCTTCACCGGTATCTACGATGAATAAACGTATAGGAAGATTTACCTGCGGTGCAGCCAGCCCAACACCACTTGCAGCATACATGGTTTCGAACATATTCGAGATCAGCTGCTGTAAGTCAGGATAGTTTTTGTCAATTTCTATACAAACTTTCCTTAACACAGGATCGCCGTAAGCAACAATAGGTAATTTCATTGGTATTTCTTTTTATGATGACCGCACACAAGTGGTAACACCAGGCAAAAGGCCAATGGTGCCGCTTATTGCGCGTACAAAAGTACGAATATTAGCTTAAAGGATAAAAAGTTAGGCCGCTAAGATTATTTTCAGCCAACATTTCATTGGCGATTTCAGCCATATCATGTGTCGACACGGCCTGAATTTTAGCAAAGACCGTCTCAAGGCTATCGATCTGGTTATAGTCCATCAGGCTTTTTGCCATGGAAATGATCAGGCCAATTCGGTTTTCTTCACCCAACGCTATCTGTCCGATGTATTTGTTCTTCGCACGTTGCAGTTGTACTTCAGTCATCGGGTTTTCCCTGAACTTTTTAAACTCTCTGAAGATCAATGTTCTGGCACGCTCCAGTTTCTCCTTGTCTGTGCCGAAGTAGAGGGTGAAAATGCCAGTATCACTCAGCGGACTGTAACCAGTTTCAATGGTGTAAGCAATGCCATACTTCTCCCTGATCTGCAGGTTGAGTATAGAGCTCATTCCGGTACCACCAATGATGTTATTGAGCAGAAGTAAGCCTGTTTTATACGGATGGTGCAAATCGTAAGCCTGACAGCCCAAAACAACATGTGCCTGGGAGATTGGTTTCTCCGACACGATATCGACAGTTTCAGCCTTTGCTGGTGCTTTACGGTTGGGTTTGTAGGGATTTGCAGGAATACCTTCGTAATACTTGGAGCCGGTTTTGATCAGCTTGTTAAGGGAATAATTGCCGAGTACGGCAATCACCATTTTGTCCGTATGGTAGTTTCTGGCCATGAAAGCCTGTATGTCTGCCCTAGAGAGTTTTGAAACAGAGTCCGTAGTACCCAGGATATTTCTTCCAAGCGGATGACCAGCAAATACCAGATCCTCGAAATCATCATATATGGCCTCTTCAGGCTGGTCCAGATACGAAGCAATTTCATCCAGGATGACGCCTTTTTCTTTCTCCAGTTCCTCCTCGGGAAAAGTGGAATGAAACATAATATCATTGAACAGCTCCAGCGTACGATCCAGGTAAGGATTTAGGAAGGAGGCATGGATGCAGGTATATTCTTTGGTGGTATAAGCGTTCAGGTCGGCACCAACACTTTCCAGTCGGTTCAGGATCTGGTTGGTGCTTCTTTTTTCGGTGCGTTTGAATATCAGGTGCTCAATGAAGTGCGCAAGTCCAGATTCGTGTGCTGCTTCATCTCGAGATCCGCTGTTGATCAGGATGCAGGCATGCGAGATCGCAGATGCGCTGGGTACATGGAGTAATCTAATGCCATTTGGCAAGGTGTGTACGTTGTATTCCATTAAGGTTCAAAGATAAGGATAAAGCCCCGAAATGTGATTTGCTGTTTCGCAATATGCCTGTCAAATTGACAATTTAACAGATTGGAACAAGGCTTGATATGCCCCAGGTATTAAAACCATTAATTTATTATGAGCATAGAAGAAAAAGGAAACATTTCCATACACACCGAAAACATTTTCCCGATCATTAAGAAATTCCTGTATTCAGACAATGAGATCTTTTTGCGTGAATTGGTTTCGAATGCGGTTGATGCAGTGCAAAAGATTAAAAGATTGGCAGCACTTGGTCAATACAACGGCGAGTTGGGCAACCCACTTGTAGAAGTTGCAGTTGACGAAGAAAAGAAAACCATTACGATCAGTGATAATGGTTTGGGTATGACTGCTGAAGAGATCAAGAAATACATCAATCAGGTGGCTTTTTCTGGTGCAAGTGAATTCGTGGAGAAGTTTAAAGATGCTAAAGATGCCAATGAGATCATCGGTAAATTTGGTTTAGGCTTCTATTCTGCATTTATGGTGGCAGACCTTGTTGAAATTCAAACCTTATCATACCAGGACGGTGCTGAAGCAGCGAAATGGGTTTGCGACGGAAGTACAACCTACGAGATCTCTGAAGGCAGCAGAACTACACGCGGTACAGATATCATTCTGCACATCAATGCAGAATCGGAGGAGTTCTTAAGCAAACACAAGCTTGAAGAGATCCTTGATAAATATGGTAAATTCCTGCCTGTTCCAATCAAATTCGGTACAACAACCGTACAGGAGCCAGATGGCGATGATGAAGAAGGTAAACCGAAGACCATATCTGTTGAGGTGGATAAGATCATCAATACCACTAACCCAATTTGGACCAAAGCTCCTGCAGATTTGTCAGATCAGGATTACCTGGATTTTTACAAACAACTTTATCCTTTTTCTGAGGACCCATTATTCTGGATTCACCTGAATGTAGATTATCCGTTTAACCTAACCGGCGTATTATATTTCCCGAAGGTGAAAAACGACTTCGATCTGCAACGCAACAAGATCAAATTATTCTCCCGTCAGGTGTTCATCACCGATGAGGTAAAAGATATTGTGCCTGAGTTCTTGATGTTGTTACATGGTGTAATTGACTCACCAGATATTCCTTTGAACGTTTCCAGAAGCTTCCTGCAAGCAGATAGCAACGTGAAGAAGATCAATAGCTACATCACCAAGAAAGTAGCAGATAAACTTGCTGAGCTTTTCAATAAAGACCGTAAAGGTTTTGAAGAGAAATGGTCTGACATCGGCTTGTTCGTGAAATATGGTATGGTGAGCGAAGAGAAATTCTATGACAAAGCAAAGGATTTCGCCTTGCTAACCAACACCAAAAAAGAGAATTTCACCATTGAAGAATACAAAGAGAAGGTAAAAGATTTCCAAACTGATAAGAACGGACAGGTTGTTTTAATCTATAGCAACGATCCTGCAAAACAGGATAGTTTCATCCAATCGGCAAACAAGCATGATTACGATGTATTGATGTTAGATTCGCCTATAGACAATCACTTCATCAACTCTTTAGAACAGAAGCTTGAGAAGACCTCGTTAAAACGTGTGGATTCTAGCGTTGCGAGCAAGCTGATTGAAAAAGATGATAATCTTGAGTCTGTATTGACTGAAGAGCAGTCTAAGACCGTTAAGGAGGTGTTTGAAAAGGCAATTAGCAAGCCTGGATATAACGTAGAAATTGTAGCATTAAGCCCTGAAGAATTACCAGTAACGGTAACCATGGATGAGTTTATGCGTAGAATGAAAGATATGGCTGCTATGGGCGGTGGTATGGGCTTCTACGGTAGCATGCCGGATAGCTATAAAGTAGCCATCAACGGTAATCACAAGCTGGTAAGCCGTATTCTTCAGACTGAAGATGCAGCAGCACAAGCGAAACTTGCTAAACAAGCAGTAGACCTTGCTTTACTTGCTCAAGGCATGTTGACTGGTGCGGAACTAACGGCCTTCGTTAGCAGAAGCGTTGAGTTGATCTAACCAGCAGTAGCGGTTTTAGTAACTTTTAATCATAGCAAAGGCCCTTTATTGGGGCCTTTTGCATTAGGGATATGTTTCATAGGTTTTAATATCCTCGTTTTGCCTTTCTTACAATGCTGAATGCCAGCACAGCAGAAAGTGCGACTACAGCAACCAGTAGGGTTCTATTTAAAGGTGCAGGCGGTAAGTGCTGTACACCTTGTTTGTTTGTTTTAGCCGGTTCTTTCACATATCGGCCGCTGCTAGGGATGGCAACTTCTTTGAAGTTATTTACCAGGTTATCCAATCCGGCAATTAATTCCGCGCCATACATGGGCATACCATGACCGGTTGCTGCCACTTCCGGGCGCAGGTCACGAAGCTTTTTCACGGAAAGTGCCGCAGCCAGCCAGTTTGGTGTAAAGTACTTAGGTGGTCCACTTATTTCCTTGCGCTGTGAAATGATGGACATCACAGACTCTTGTTTTGTGGTCACAAATGCATCTCCTGCAATTAAAACCTTATCACGGCCGCGGTATAGCGAAATGTGCCCAGGCGTATGTCCAGGTGTATGGATATAGATCCAGTCCGGCATGTGCGGAATTGTGCCTTCTTTTGAAAGTGCATGGATCCTGGTGCCCAAATTTATGGGTTTCTTAGGGTAGAGGAAGGCCATGGAGCTCATCATACCGCCACCTACAGTTGAATCTGGTGGTGGATAAGAGGAGTGACCGGTTAGGTAAGGCATCTCGTAAAAATGCGCATAAACCTGCACCTTCCAGGTCGAGAGCAGATCATGTATGGCGCCTACATGATCGAAATGTCCATGGGTAAGTATAATCGCTTTAGGAGGTACATTTTCACCGAATAAGGAAGCCGCCATCCGCTTGATGCGACCGCCGCTACCCTGTAAACCTGCATCGATAAGCACCCACTCGTTATCACCTGTTTCGACCATGTATATGTTCACAAACACGATTCGCATTCCCCAGATCCCAGGCGCGACCTGGAAATATTCTTCCTCTTTCATAGACAGACAATTAGTTAGATGGTTATTAAACAACAAAACTTCATACTGGTTTTAATTTTACATTTCAATTGATCTGCAGGCCTGGTTTTACGAGCACTACGCCACATTGCCATAGCAATAATTGATATATTTGTCAGAAACTTTGCGCTATGTATAATACAGCCTTTCTTAAAAAACATTACTTCAACATGCTGCTGTTAAGCTTTGTGTTGTTGATGGTTTTTGTGCCTTCTGCAAAGGCTTTCATGCTGCGGGGTTTAATGGAGATTGGTCTATTTAAGCCTGGTACATCAGCGTTAACGGCTGAACAGCGTGTGGCTCCGGCAGCAGATTTGAGTGGAATACGTTTCAAGGATATCAACGGCAAGGTGGTTGATCTCGGCGATCTCAAGGGTAAAGTCGTGTTCCTGAACTTCTGGACCACTTGGTGTCCGCCTTGCCTGGCTGAAATGCCTTCGATACAGAAGTTGTACACGCAGTATAAAGACGATTCTGATTTTGTATTCCTGCTGGTCGATGCGGACAGTAAATTGCCAGAAGCACAACAGTTCATGCAAAAAAAGAAATACAGCATGCCTGTTTATGAGTTGGCTAGTAACATTCCCGAACAGCTTTTTAAAGGCAATTTGCCAACCACCATCGTGTTTGATAAAAAAGGGCGTATCAGCTTTAACGAAGAAGGTGCAGCCAATTACGGCCACAAGAAGTTTATAGAATTTATGCTGCAGTTGAAAAGCAGCCAACAATAATTAACCAGAACAGCTCATGCAACAACCATTTGATATCATTGTCGCAAATACGCATTACGCCGTTTTCCCTGAGGGAAACGATACTTACGCGATCTACAAAGACGGAAAAGAATACATGCAGATCCAGAAAGATGAGGAAAGCCAGTGGCTAAAGCTGGACGATGAAACAGCCTTGCCACAATTCGAGCCCAATGAAGAGGTAAACCTCATTGGGAAGGAAATTTCCGAATACAAGGAGGAAGATGAAGAGGATGACGAAGACCTGTTTGAGGACGACGAGTACTAGCTTCGCCCAAGAACCCTAACCTGTCCAGCGTTCCCGGTCCAGGCTTCGGTAGTGAATGGCTTCAGCCAGATGTTCCAGTTCAATCTTTTCACTGCCAGCAAGATCGGCAATGGTCCTGGAGACCTTGAGGATGCGATCGTATGCCCTGGCAGATAGGCCCAGCTTCTCCATCGCCCGTTTAATCAAGCTTCTGCCCGCATCATTGATGTCGCAGATGTTGCGTACCATATTCGGACTCATCTGTGCGTTGTAGTGGATGCCCTGAAGCTGTTCAAAGCGCCGGTCCTGAAAGGTCCTTGCGCTCATCACCCGTTCCCGGATCACGGCGCTTTTCTCCGCTGCCTGCATAGAAGCCAGTTCATTGAAGTTTACCGGCGTAACCTCCACATGCAGGTCTATCCGGTCCAGCAAAGGACCCGAAATCTTACTTAAATATTTCTGAACAATCCCTGGGCCGCAAATGCATTCCTTCTCCGGATGATTGTAAAACCCACATGGACATGGATTCATGGAAGCTATGAGCATGAAACTTGCGGGATAAGCCACACTCAGGCGCGCCCTCGAGATCGTCACCTGCCGATCTTCCAGAGGTTGCCGCATGACCTCCAACACAGAACGTTTAAATTCCGGCAGCTCGTCGAGAAACAATACCCCATTATGCGCCAACGAGATCTCGCCCGGCTGAGGATTCACGCCACCCCCTACCAGTGCCATGTCAGAAATCGTGTGGTGCGGGCTGCGGTAGGGCCGCTCGGTCATCAAGGCATCCAGTGCATTTAACTTACCCGCTACCGAATGGATCTTTGTGGTTTCCAGTGCTTCCTGTAGGTTTAGGGGCGGTAAAATGGTGGGTAATCTTTTCGCGAGCATCGTCTTCCCCGCACCGGGAGGTCCAATCAGGATCAAATTATGCCCACCTGCCGCCGCAATTTCCAGTGCCCGCTTAATGTTCTGCTGACCTTTTACATCCGCAAAATCCTGTTCGTAGCTGCTTACATTGTGGTAAAACTCATCTCTGGTATTTACAATCACAGGCTCGAACTGCTGTTTGCCATTGAAGAAATCAATCACTTCAGCCAGTGTTTTCATGCCATAAACATCCAGTTCAGACACGATTGCTGCTTCGCGTGAATTATCCTTCGGTAAAATGAAACCTTTAAAGCCCGAGGCACGAGCTTGTATGGAGATCGGAAGTGCGCCTTTTATCGGCTGTAAGCCGCCGTCTAAGCTGAGTTCTCCCATAATGAAGTATTCTGGCAGTAAACGATCTTCTAGCTGCCCTGAGGCAGCCAAAATGCCGATCGCAATGGGCAAGTCATAGGCCGAACCTTCCTTCCTGATGTCTGCGGGTGCAAGATTAACCACGATCTTCTGCCGCGGCATTCGCAAGCCGGTGGTCTGAATAGCGCTTTCTATGCGCCGCAGGCTTTCCTTGATGGCGTTATCGGGCAGGCCAACAATGTGGTATTTATTGCCACCGCCAATACTTACTTCAATGGTAATGGTAAGTGCATCTACACCAAAAACGGCGCTTCCAAAGGTTTTAACAAGCATATACTTCTCTTAGTATATGCCAGTTTATTCCAATCTGGAAGCGCCGTTGTAATATATTTTGAAATACTTAGAACTTGCCTTGTGGCATCTTAGGCATGCCGCGCATCATTTTAGCTGCTGCAGCAGGATTTGAGAACTGTTTCATCACCTTACGCATGTCTTCAAACTGCTTAATCAGCTTGGTAACCTCTTCAACCTTGTTGCCAGAACCTTTCGCAATACGCAAACGCCTGCTTTGCTGAATCGCATCCGGGTTCTCTCTTTCGTATTTTGTCATAGATTGAATAATCGCTTCAATGTTCTTGAAAGCATCATCTTCAATCTCTACGTTTTTCATCATCTTTCCAACGCCCGGGATCATACCCATCAAATCCTTCATGTTACCCATCTTCTTGATCTGCTGAATCTGGTTGTAAAAGTCGTTGAAATCGAATTTATTCTTGCGGATCTTTTTCTGTAGTTCCGCAGCTTCTTTCTCATCAAACTGCTGCTGTGCACGCTCAACAAGGGAAACCACGTCACCCATACCCAGGATCCTGGAAGCCATACGCTCTGGATAGAACACATCAAGTGCTTCCATTTTCTCACCAGTACCGATGAATTTAATCGGCTTATTCACGACTGATTTGATTGAAAGTGCCGCACCACCGCGGGTATCACCATCAAGTTTGGTTAATACGACTCCGGTAAAGTCAAGGCGGTCGTTGAATGCTTTAGCCGTGTTCACCGCATCCTGACCAGTCATTGCATCCACTACGAATAAGATCTCGTGAGGCTTGGTTTGTGCTTTAACCGCAGCAATCTCGTTCATCATTTCTTCATCAATTGCCAAACGACCGGCGGTATCGATAATGATCACGTTATTGTTGTTCCTTTTACCTTCCGCAATACCTTCCAAAGCAATGCCTACCGGATCTTTAGAGGCCAGGTTCGCAAATACCGGAACCCCGATCTGTTCGCCAAGGATCTGAAGCTGATCGATCGCAGCCGGACGGTAAACGTCACCAGCAACCAATAGTGGCTTTTTGCCTTTGCTCTTCAGGAAGTTCGCCAGTTTACCCGAGAATGTGGTTTTACCCGCACCGTTCAGACCGGCAATTAGTATGATGGTTGGATTGTTCTTTAGATCAATGTCGGTAACCTCACCACCCATAAGGGCTGTAAGCTCATCATTCATTACTTTGGTAAGCAACTGACCTGGAGAAACCGCTGTAAGTACATTCAGACCCAGTGCTTTCTCTTTAACCTCGTCAGTAAAATTCTTGGCTGTTTTGTAATTTACATCGGCATCAAGTAAGGCCTTGCGGATTTCTTTCATGGTCTCTGCCACGTTGATCTCCGAAATACTTCCCTGACCTTTTAAAACTTTAAATGCACGATCTAACTTATCCTGTAAATTTTCAAACATCTCTTTTAATGCTTATTGTTAAATTTTTTTGTAGCCTCAAAGTTATTAATTTTTGAGCGTAAATGCTTTACACCCATTTATCTTTTATTGCCAAGATCGGCAGCAAGCATCGTATTTGTAACCCGGTACAATACTAAATCTCGCTTGTACCTGAATCATATTCAAGATGCGGAACGGCAAACCGAGCGTCAATATTGTCTCCTGACCAAAAAATATATAGCACTCGTGCAACATTCCTATTCCATTGCAGTCCTATGGGAAATCATTTAAATGAAATCGCTTGTTCCAGGACTGTTCCTTTTTTTGTTCTCTATTACCCTTTCTGCCCAAACGCCGGGTGCAGAAAAGAAATTGCCAGCAAGGCGAACCACTAGCAGCCCCAAAATAGATGGTATATTGGACGATGAAGTCTGGAAAGATGCCCCAATCGTAACAGGATTTATCGAGAATAACCCGATTCCCGGGCGAGTTGAATCTGCAGACCGTCGCACGGAAGTGAAAGTCTTATATGATGATAATGCGATTTACCTGGCCGCCCGCATGTTCGCCAAACCGGACAGCATCGCGCACGAACTGGTATCCCGCGATCAGATCGGTAATGCCGATTTTTTTGGCGTGTTCCTGGACACTTACCTTGATCGAATCAATGGAAATGGGTTCATTGTCACCGCTGCAGGCTCGCAATTCGATGCTAAATACTCCCAGGTAGGCGGAGAAGACGAAAACTGGAATGCCGTATGGGAGAGTGAAGTGAAACTCGATGAACAAGGCTGGACGGTCGAGATCAAGATTCCTTATTCTGCATTACGCTTCTCCAGCAAGGATATTCAGAATTGGGGCATCAACTTCATCCGCAAACGCGCGATGGAAAACTCACAAACCTTTTGGAATTTCGTAGATCCAAAAGTTAATGGACTGCTAAACCAGAGTGGTACCATGGTTGGCCTTGAAAACATTAAAGCGCCCTTGCGCTTGTCTTTTTCACCTTATGTATCTGCACTAATCAATCACTATCCGAATAATGTACCCGGTGTAAAGAATACCACCACCTCCTTCAATGGCGGTATGGACGTAAAATATGGTATCAGCAATAGTTTCACACTGGATATGACGCTAATCCCCGACTTCGGCCAGGTACAATCCGATAACCGTATTCTGAACCTCACGCCTTTTGAAGTCAAGTTCAATGAGAACAGGTCCTTCTTTACCGAGGGTACAGAGCTTTTTAACAAGGGCGATCTATTCTACAGCCGCCGCATTGGCGTTTCGCCAACCTATTTCAAAGATCTGAATGGGCAACTCCGTGAAGGGGAAACCATCGTCAAATCACCGCTGGAAAGTAAGGTGATCAATGCCACAAAGGTATCAGGGCGTACTGCAAAGGGGCTGGGTATTGGGATTTTCAATGCCGTAACCAATTCCATGAATGCAGTGG
>Ga0265798_10003738_pt1 | contig 21434 bp, 19 predicted proteins | sample P3T30metagenome_FD_192430 | JGI IMG/M metagenome (GOLD analysis project Ga0265798, IMG submission 192430) | Plant litter microbial communities from East Loma Ridge, Irvine, California - P3 T30 | ecosystem: Environmental > Terrestrial > Plant litter > Unclassified | place: USA: California... | reverse complement strand
CCATCGGAGCACCCTGAGAGCACGTCGTATAGACCCCCAGATACATGTTAATCACATGATTCAAGCTAACGAATTGCTACTTCTTCCTCAAACTATTACTAAAAGGGCACACGTTTCAATAAAAGATAAAAAGAGTGCACGTCAGTGCCTGCCCCTCAAGCGGGTCACTAATCAAGCTAGATCAGATAGTAAGCTGTCTGATGTATGATATAAGGGCATATATCCCCTAGCTTAGGGTGTATAATTCTTTGCTGCACCCGCCCTCGGAGACTGTGCGATGCATTCGCCGCCCGGGTAAAATAACTCATTCAGCTCGCATGAAGCCACTTCAGCTGCCGAGTGAGTAGCTTATCAGCTACAGCAGCTGCAACTCAGAGATCCCGAGGTCTCTGAGCTGTTGCGGGCGCTGACCTACTGTCTAGCTGAAGGAAGTAGTAGACCAGAACAAGCAAAGGTGGACTGCCGGCGTAATGAACAAGGAAAGGTCAAGGTGGAGGTGAATGAGGTATCCAAGGAACGGCGTCAAGTATGTTGGGAAAAGGAAGTATGGGCATGTGTGAGTATGAGTGTTAGCGCCGGAGTGAAGAGGTTGTCGAGAAGGGAACAGGGAGAGCGGATAACAGTTATTGTTCACAATAAGTCCGGCATCAAAAAAAGTGTCGCGAATACCTTGAGGATCTGAGTAGACACAGAATCGAACTGGCGATTCAAAAATTCGAGCAAAAGAGAAGTTTTTGGAAGCGCTGGTTCCACCAGCCAAGGTGGGCGAATCTTACTCCTTCTCTTTCTGTTGAGGTTAGTGATCTCTCCAGCATTTAATTGCAATATATAGCAGTCTATTGCTCACTGTCGAGAGAGAGAGCATATCGCACACGCGCTCGACTGGAGGCTTGCTCCGGTCCCTTCCGGTCACCTTGATACTTCACCACCCTAAGTGATTTCGGGTTAGGCCATATTTACATCTTTCACGCCGCCGTCACGTAGTAATCAAAGCAGGGCAGGGTGCCAGAATTCTCCGTTTACTTGTGCAGAGAAATTGTGCTGATCTACTTACCCAACTCCACGGCAAAAAAAATAATTCAACACAACCGCCACCGCGATCATGTCGTTGATCGCATCCGCGACAGCTCTACTAAAGCGCCCCTGGATCGATACTAGAGATACGTCCATCATAGTCGACCCTAACATTGAACCAGCTGTACTCGCGGCTCTGCGCGATGAGCCAGTCCAAGATCTGATCCACTCTCGTGCTGAAATCGAGAAGTTTGTGCGCTTTAATTATGGTTTCAAAACAGTGCTGATGAGACTCAGATCTACTGAGGTTATGTACAAGGCGACGAACGGCAAGGACATCACCATATGGTGTCAGGGGTGGCTTCGCCGTCCACTCGATCTTCCTACACACCTGCACGAATTTGGCAGGTCTGCCTACATCTCCGCTAGTTAGTACACAGCTTGATCTCATGAGCCTATGACAAGAACCCTGACGTATTTTCAGTCCAATCAATGTCGTCTTCTACGCCTGAATCAGCTCGATCCACGTGCTATCTACCTCGCCATCCGCTATTGGTACCTCCGCCGCATCGATTTGCAGAACCCTTTGGAAATACTAAACGCAACTTGCATCCAAGATTCGAAGGAGAAGCGCCGTCCAGTCCGAATTTCGCCTGCTCAAAAGATCCTTCTAGTCATACAGTTAGCGATCGTCGCTCAGACCTTTGGCGATCTCGAGCTTGAGCAACTTGTCACGAACAAACTCCGCAAACGGCTCCAGGCAGAGTCCTGCTACGACCCGGTGGTTTCGGCGACCATTCAAGCAATCTACGCCGAAGAATACAATGCCTTTCCCAGTATACGTGGTCTGAGGCGTATCGTTATACTTGAAGGCTGTCGTCGTGGCTTCGGACGCATTTTTCACTCGACCGGCCAGGACTTGTCACGCCTCGCGGCTAAGAACCTCACGTTTTGCAGGGACTTCGCCGAAGTGGAGGAGATGGATACCCATCGACCATCCAAGAGGGCTAGGCGGGAGGCTACAGGCGATGATCGTAAGAGGGATTAAGGATTGAATGGATAGGCGGAGGGTATGCGCGCAAACATGGCGCGGTCTTTGTGTCACGTTCTGGGCGATGTAGCCATCTGGTAGGGGCGAAAGGACACGAAGGGGCAAGCGTGAGAGATAAGTATATTCCTAAGGGCTGTATCAGATTGACTTTCCATGGATCGCAGGTAGGAGTTTCATGAGACGACTCTGAGTCGAAGTGAGGTTGGAGTGGATATGAACAAACGGGAGAAGATTATGTCATCACTGCCTATTGAACTAAGTACATCCTTCCCTCCCATGCCCTCAGCTCTTGTTCAATACTATCGTCCACACTGCTCACCAGGAGCTCTTTCTTTGCATCCTTGACCGCAGTTGGAAATTCCAGCTTCTGCACCTTGTCCGTGAAGTTGCAGATGCAGACCGCCTTCTTACCCTTCCACGTCTTGCTGAAGCAGAAGAGGTCAGGATTCTCCACATCCAGATCATCGTACTCGCCATGAACAAGGAGGTCGTTCCATTCCTTCCTGAGCTTCAAGATACGTTTCCAGAACGCAAGCACAGAGGTCTTGTCTGATTGTTGTTGCTTCGCGTTGCAAACATCCGCATCTTCGAGCGGCCGCATCCATGGCGTTGCTTTAGAACCAGGCGGGCTGAAGCCGTTGTGGGCCGCTGTCGACCAGCTCATTGGCACGCGAGAATGGTCACGCGCAAGGTGCTGTAGCGACATCTTGGCGGCTTCCAGAGCGGCTGGATCATTGTTCGACCGTTGAGCTACCATTTTGTAGTAGTTGGATGAGTCGACATCTTTGTATTCGCTCATGTCCCAAGTCTCAGGGAAGTTCGTCATGCCAATCTCCTGGCCTTGGTAGATGAAGAGTGTTCCTGACAGTGCCGCCATCATAAGAGCGAGCATCTTTCCACCAGCAACACGATGTTCGGGAGCATCAGATGTGAAGCGCGTGATGGAGCGGGATTGATCGTGGTTCTCGAGGAAGACGGTGGTCCAACCATCCGAAGGCGAACGTATCAGATCTTGGGTGCGGGCAATAGCCCTTTTGAATTGCGGAAGAGTCCAGTTGCGCGGCGTTGTTTGGAACTTGTAAGGACCTTGACCGACATCGACGACATCCTGCGGATGTTAGCTGATACATGTACCGGACCTGTATGTGTCAGAATTGACTTACAAATTGGAAGACCATGTTCAACTGCTTCTCCTTTGCCGATACATACTCCAGTACGCGCTTCATGTCAGGCGTATTAGGACACTCGCCCACAGTCATAGCGTCATATTTTTCCAATACGGCGTTCATCTCAGACAGAAATTCTGCCATTCTGGGTCCATTGCAGTACTGATAACCCGCAAACTGCCATTCTGACGTTGGATCCGTCACTGGAGCGTCCAGCATTTCGCCTTTGCTGTACATGTTGACGGTATCAACGCGGAAGCCATCGACGCCGCGCTCCAACCAGAACTCCATGGCCGACTTGTAAATTGCTTGGCGGGTCTCTGGGTTCTCCCAATTCAAATCCGGCTGCTCGGGACAGAAGAGATGGAGGTAGTATTCTTCTGTATGCTCGTCCCATTGCCAAACGCTCCCAGTAAAGTTGCCGACCCAGTTGTTCGGAGGCTTGCGCTCACCATCGACAACTCGCGCTGGTCTCCAGATGTACCAATCGCGTTTGGGATTGTCTTTGGACGACCGGGATTCTTGAAACCATTGATGCTACTGTAGGTCAGTATAATGTTATCCTTGAAAAGGTAAATAGGCTTGCCTGATCGGAAGTGTGATTTACGACAAGATCGAGAATGATGCGCATGCCGCGATCGTGTGTCTCAGAAATCAATTGCTCCATATCTTGCAATGTGCCATATGGGGCATACACGTCCTCATAGTTTCGAATGTCATATCCCATATCGACCTGCGGGCTGTCGTACATAGGGCAAATCCATATTACATCGACCCCTATCGAATGAATGTAGTCCAGTTCTGAGATGATGCCATTGAGATCTCCGATACCGTCACCGTTACTGTCTTTGAAACTGGCGGGGTAAATCTGGTATACCACGCCGTCTTTCCACCAAGGCCTTTGTACGACAGTCATGCTGAGGTGGTATCTGGTGGGACTCGAGAAGAAATCTCAAAGTGCAAACAGAGTGTGCCACACGTGTTTGGTAGTCGAAGGATGAACTAAGTGGGATGAAGGGCGCAAGAGCTGAAAAGTAGCATGCGACTCGCAGCTTCTTTTATGTGTCGCGCTTACCCAAGCAGTCGCAAATACTACCTTCGTCTATGGTCGCGAAAGACGTTTGGCAGTTGTCAATCGCATGTGGGGTTCCCCACACGGAAGGATTATCGGCAGGATGCTATTCGTCGAAAGCCGGTCCGCCTTAATGTCATGGGGATCCATCTCCACGACTCAATCACTACGCCTCCTTCTTTCTTCGCGGTTGTGAACCCAACGTCCCCCGCAATCGTCCAAGGCCACTAGCGAGGTCAATGATGGGGAGGCGAGAGATGAACCGACATCGAGCCAGTGACATCCTCACAATCCCGCCGATGCCCGCATCGCGGCAATAGTTCTTGATGCAGCTAAGATCATGCTTGGATCTGGGCTTGACCATCATCGCGCACGGACTGCCTTGGACATGAATCTTCGATGCCGGCCCGACTAAGACGCCTATGAAGAGTCCAGGTGATGCTTCCTAGTATTTTCCCTACCCCAGATACGCAGTAGCTTGAACAACCGTCCCGCATGCGGAGGGCAGAACTGCAAGGCCATGGCTTCGACATTCGAGCTGTGGCGTTTCTCCATGCACTCTGTCCCCGACCACCATGTTCGTGGCATCAAAGCTAGCGAGCACACAACAGAGTATCGCGGCGTTGCGCCCATGCCTCTTGATTCTATAAAGACACCTCGTTGCACCCGCTGAACAGGAGCATCATCAAGCTTTGAATTCCAGTTCCACGGTTCACTACGAGTCATCTGCACACCAGAGTCTCGAACATTCTTCTGCCCAGAGTTGGGTCTTCTTCATATATCTCGCGCATCACTGTCCTTGACATCGCCGCCATGTCTCGACGAAACAGCAGTGTCGTGGCCGTCGACCCCGAACAGCAACGAAAGATGAGCATGACGTTCGCCGACAATGTTCAAACCACGGCCGATGCCAACAAGGCAACCCAATCCGAACAAAATATGACCCTGATGCAAGGTCTACGACTATATCCCAAAGCAGTGGCATGGTCCGTCTTGCTCTCTGCGGCCATCATCATGGAAGGCTTCGACAAAGTGCTCATCGCCAACTTGATGGCCGTACCAGCCTTCAAGCAGAAGTTCGGCCAACCCATTGGCGGCGGAAAATACGAGGTCACGGCAGCATGGCAAGCTGGACTCACGAACGGTGCCTATGTCGGTGAAATGGCTGGTCTACTATTGAACGGCATCATTGCAGATCGTCTCGGATACAAGAAGACTATGATCGGGGCGCTCTTCTTCGTAAACCTCACCATCTTTGTTGTGTTCTTCGCGCAGAACATCCAAATGCTACTCGCAGGTCTCATTCTCTGTGGTATACCATGGGGCGTTTTTCAGACACTCACCTGCACCTACGCTGCCGAAGTCTGCCCCGTACCATTGCGACCAATCCTCACCACCTACGTCAATCTTTGCTGGGTCATCGGTCAATTCCTCGCATCTGGTGTGCTCAAAGGTGTGGCAGAACGTCCAGACCAGTGGGCATACCGCATTCCCTATGCTCTCCAATGGTTGTGGCCTATCCCTTTGATGATCGGAATCTCTTTTGCGCCCGAATCTCCATGGTGGCTGGTCCGAAAAGACCGCGACGACGAAGCGAAGAGGATGCTTCTGCGTCTGACATCACCTGCTAAGCACCCTGACTTCAATGCCGATGAGACAATCAGTATGATGCGCCACACCAACGAACTCGAGAAGGCTGCTTCTGCTGGTACTTCATACTTGGACTGCTTGAGGGGAACCGATCTCCGCAGGACCGAGATCGCATGTATGACATGGTCAGTAGCGCAACGTTCAATTGCATGTGAGACACACGCTGACTTTGTACCTTCACAACTTAGGTTCACACAGGCTTTCTGTGGCGCGAGTTTGATTGGATACTCAACATACTTCTTTCAACAGGCTGGACTTTCAGATTCGGATGCTTTCTCTATGAGCCTGGGACAGTACGCTATTGGTGGTGTGGGTGTTTTCATTGCCTGGTCCTTGATTCCCAGAGTCGGCCGCCGAACTCTCTACGTATGCGGCGACTTTGCAATGGTCTGCCTTCTGGTCATAATTGGCGGTCTTGGAACAATCAACAAGGGAAATATCGGGGCTCAGTGGGGTATTGGGGCCATGCTTCTTATCTTCGCCTGCTGCTACAACATTACTGTCGGACCTATTTGTTACGCCATCGTGGCAGAGATCCCTTCCGTAAGTACAAAGCATCTTGTAATGATGTGCCCATAAGCTAACCGATCATGCAGACCCGCCTTCGCCAAAAGACGGTCGTTCTTGCCAGGAACTTTTACAACTTAGCATCTATTGTGGGCAACGTACTCACGCCCCGCATGCTGAATCCAGGTGCCTGGAACTGGGGCGCCAAGGCTGCTTTCCTCTACGCTGGAACATGCTTCTGCTGCTTCCTATGGGCCTTCTTCCGTCTCCCGGAACCCAAGGGCAGGACTTACGGCGAGCTCGATATCTTGTTCGAAAAGCGCGTTCCCGCCAGACAGTTCGCGAGCACTGTGGTGGACTCATACCATATCAGCGATGTTGACAGCGATCTTGGAGAGAAGAAAGGTGCCGCGGCACATCTTGAACAGGTTGAGTCGAGGAACTGAAAAGCAGTGCGTGAACTTTGAGCCCGGTGGGTGTTACGAGTGTGTTGTACATAGCTTGATGATGATCCCGCGAATCCTTGTTTATAGGTAGCGCTGCTCCTTGATTGTATACATCATATATTCCTTCCCATCACGTTTCAAAGTATGCATAAGTTATTCAACACGCTCAATCATGGGGCTAAATGCGACATGGCGCTGACATTTACATGGTTCCTGATGTACAACACACTTAACGAAATATGTGTGATAAAAAGTGTCACGGGATGGTGGGCTCAATCTTTCAATTTGTATTTTTCTCGCCGAAAGTTCACTGTCCTCAGCTCCACAGCAAAGCAGCCTACAACTGCGTAGGATACTTCGTCGTCTCAATTTTCTCTGGGTACACTAGTCCACCTTGCTTCCTGACCTCATCCATGACCTCCATGATCAGAATGCTCTCATCAAGACCGAGGAACTTGCCCTCCTTCCTACCGTTGATGAGAGCATCTGCAGCCTCGTCCGCCTCCCAGAACATACCCTGACCCTCGCCTTCCGCTTGTGTACCGCCACCGAAACCGTTATACCAGCCGCTGCCCTTTCCTGGTCCCGGGATGGGCCATTGCTTCTCCTCGACCTTACCGTCCGAGTCAATGATCTTGGTCCTGGTAGGGCGGAAAGAGTGAGGGAAAACTTGGATCTCGCCCTTCGGACCTTGAATACGGCAGCAAGGCGTATCCATGTTGTTGCCCGGCGAAGTTGCAACGCGAAGCGATGTTGTAGCTACGGCGTGCGCCTCGCCACCCGCCTCTTTCGACCGTGGGAAGCTCAATATCATTGTGCTGTGCTCGTCCGCCTTCTGAGTGGGTTCGTAGTTCTTGACAAATGCGAGGAGCTTCGGTGGCTTGCGGTCCTTCTCTGGCTGTGTGTGATAAAGCGTCTGGAACACCCAGGTCAAGGCATAGATGCCGAGATCGAGAAGAGCTCCGCCAGCAAGATCTGGATTGACCATGCGGCTTTTGCCATCTGCCATGTTCACTTCAGGGTCCAGCGCCATGCTATTGTCGGAGAGAACGCGTGCGACTGGGCCAATTCGTCCCGAGGTGATCTGCTCGCGAACGTAAATCGACAGAGGGAAGTAGCGTGTCCAGACAGCCTCCATCAGGAAAAGGTCCTTCTCCTTCGCTTTCTCAACCAGCTTGCGCGCCTGCTCAGCGTTGACGGTGAACGCCTTCTCACAGAGCACGTTCTTGCCTGCTTCCAGGCATAGCATGGCATTCTGGTAGTGGTGCGAGTGTGGTGTAGCGATGTAAATGACATCGATGTTGGGATCCTTTACGAGCTCCTCGTAGGAGCCGTATGCCTTAGCATCCGATGGGCTTCCCGTCTCCTTTAGGAACTCTTCGGCGCGCGATTTCGACGAGGAAGATGCTGCAGCAACAACGGTGTGCTTGAGGTGCTTGACGCCGCGCGTAGTCGGGTCGACAAGAAGATCTTTGGTGCTGTGAATAGTCAGCCATGAGCTCTCTGCGGGGTTGTGGAAGGCGCTCACAAGGTAACGGCAATACCGCCAGTGGCTAGGATTCCCCAGCGAATGGTCTTCGGAGACGACATGATTAAAGTTGCTTGTTTTTGAGAATGCCAAAAGCTTAACACTGAAGTGGTCAGAACCTGGGGGGTTTTGCAAAATGTAGTACCGCTGTTCTCAACATCAACGTCATACTTGAGGGCCAGCGAAGTCGGGTTACCCCATTTGCAACCATTTCAACCCCACTCTTGCATCTCGACTACAGCAGCCGGTGCCTAAGGGGTTAAACGGGCCGTGAACAACGCCATGTGTGGCGACATGCGAAAGTGTGTACCTTTGTGATGGTGCTGGATGGCGAGGTCCGCGGGTGATGAAACTCGGACATTGTTCGGAGAGAAGTAGCGCCTCTCAACGACGCGAGTGAACCACATCCCCGACATGGTCTTTCGAGCGCAAGTGCATCTTCACAACACTTCTTCAAGTTATGAATCCATGTTCGCGTTCGTATCGACATATGACACGAGCACAGGGTAAGACGGCGATCCCATCCACGTCAACGTCGCCCAAAGTCCAGGAGTAACTGCTCCGACGCACAGTTCTCGACAAGATCTCGTTTACATGAAATCAAGACAGAACTTGTTTGCGCTGGTCGGAAGTGGTCGTGGAGAGGGTCTCTGAGCTTGATCAACATTCGCTGTCGGCTACATACTGGTCAAGATGGAGGAAAACAATCGAGAAGAGCACGAGGTCTGATAAATGCTTGCTGGGTGCTTATGGCACGTTGCCATATCACTGGTTCCTGAATTGATTGCCTGTGTCAACTGGTTCCGTCCACAAACACATCGTACTGGAAAATGATTTGAGCTCTCAAAATGTCACTCAACGCTCACTCACCATCATTAGGTCAAATGGCAACTTCAATCTTCTTTAGGCTGCCAAGTGAACTGCGCAACCAGATCTACGAACAATTTGTCGTCAATGAAAAAATTCAGCGCGACACAGTCGCTTCAGATCCCGACAGCTGTTCCTCAGATGCTTCAAGCACAACCTCCTTTGAATCAATTGCTGAAAAATTCAAGCGGCAGCGGCGACCCCTTTGCCCACCTTCGATCACACATGTCTGCAAAAAGATGCGTGAAGAGGCACTGTCTATGTACTACGCAGAAAACATCTTCTATCTACCACAAGCAATCTATTCGGCTGATAGATGCAAGCACGTCGCCATATGGGCACAAGGACGTTATGAGCTGGACGTTATTACGAAGTCTAAATCACATTGACAAAACTGACGAGAGCCCAGCGAGATGCCGAGCGATCTCAACAGCCCCATCGGCGTGCTGACTTCGTGGCTGCACGACATCGGCCTGCGCCAAGTGATCCACCTACGACATATCGTCATCCCCATCGCAGACGAGTGTCCTGAACAGTTTCCCGAAAATCGTAGAGATCATACTCACCCAGGTCTCATCGTGATCTATCCTGGTCCCACAGGTAAGAAGTTCAGCGAAGCACGAGTGGAGATACTCATGGACTCAAACTTCGTGCGTTTCTATAAGCCTGCAGCGACCTCGACTTGGGTCTTGGAAGATGGTGAGCTCGGACGCGAATGGGGAACTGATGGCGAGTCTGCGGGTTGTGCACCATTCCATCATGCACTCTATAGGTTCCTCAGCGCGCAAGAACCAGAGGTGCATGGTGTCCGAAGAGTGGCAACCAGATCGCCCGATGAGGATGAGTCTGAATCTAAATCGCGGCCAGAGCACTCCAGGAGATCGATCGACTGGGCGGAGCGCGAGTGCGGTTTCGATCTCCGACAGGAAGTCGTGCCACCAACGAGCTTCCATCCAACCACAGACCTCTTCACTGTCCTCTCTATCCTGGAAGGCGCCTTTATGACGCACTGCACTTGTTGTCTCAAGGACCCATTGACGACGGCACCTATCCGGCGCTCACGCAGAGCTAGCTACGAGAAGCCGTACGACAAACTTGAGAAAGATTTCTCTTTCAGCGACTACGACTCCTATCGAGAAGCTCACGGCGCTCTAAAGACTTCCATACCTGGGATCTGGAGGAGTGGCGAGATGACCAGTCTGAGGTGTCGGCTCAGGAAGAAGTCAAAGCGGAGGGAGGGATGGAGGATACTGGACGCGCTTCTAGCATTGGACATTGACTACGAGTATGCTGCGGCCTGCTCATACCATGGCTTTAGAACAAGGTGGAAGGAGGCAAGAAGAGAAGCTGGCGATCCGGTAGCAGAGCCAAAGTATGAACCGATGGGGGATGTAGATTCAGATGATAGTGATGTGTTGGGACCTTAGAGTGATGAGCTTACCTTGATCTGTACAAACTTTGAAAGACACGTTTTGCATCACCGAGTCAGGGCTCCACCATGAGACCACTTAATAACATCCAGGCTAATTGAACACCTCATTGTGATGAAGACCAAGCCTAACAGTCAGTGGAAAGAAGAGCAAGCACAACATCACAGGCAGAAATCAAGTGGCAAGAGTGACCACACAATGGTTGAGTCGGCAAGTCACCCAAGTGAAGCCTCCATTGTATTGTGATCGACGACCCGCTCGTGAAAGTCGAGGTCAAGCTCCATTGATAGGCCGCAAGTTCAATGCTTGCTTTTGCTAAGTACACCGTGGACTCCGTAGACCCACACCGACCGGAAATGCTGGTAATCGTGCAGAATCTTCAATTCGTTCCCTCCTTCGCCTATGTCTTAACGCGCTTATCGGACAATGCCCTCGAAGCGGTTCTTGTACCACTTGACGGTCTCGGCCTGGTTGACCTTGTGGGAGGCGCCGATCTTGCTCTTGCACCGCCTGCGCTTGGCGACACGCTCGCCAGGGCGGGTCATGCAGACGTAGAAGTCCATGCCGTAGATACTGCTCTGATTAACATTCATTCTTTCCACACAAATCTCAGTCCACATACCCGATGCTAGGGTCGTACTTGATGCCCAGGTCGATGTGCTCGCTGATGCCGAAGCCGAAGTTGCCGGACTCGGAGAAGTTGCGCTTGCGTAGCTCGTACTCTTTGACCTTGAGGCCACGCTCGAGGATCTCCTCTGCCTTGGGGCCGCGGACAGTGACGTGGACAGCGATCTTCTCGTTCCTTCGGATACCAAAGGTACGGACGGTGTAGCGGGCCTTGGAGTAGACGGGAGTTTGACCGCTCAGCTGCTCGAGCACCTTGGCCGCACGGGTGAGACGATCACCAGACTCGCCGACGGAGATGTTGAGGACGAGCTTCTGGATGCGAAGCTCGCGCATGGGGTTGGAGGCCTTTGAGTCGGACTGGCGGGGCTGTTAGCATGCGCATGGCGGTGGGCGTGTCGTGATTGTGTGCGTACCATTGTGGGTGCTGCGTGTGTTAGTTGGCAGGTGAGGTGTTGTCGGCTGCTGAGAGACTGAAGTTGCAGTCGCGAATGAATTTGACTAGTCTCTGTGGGCGTGCGTGCGGGCCTTAGCGGCGTCTGCATATGGCTTGGCGCGCATCTTTGCGAAAGCTTCCAGCACCGTCAACACCACCGAAGCTCCGCAAGAGACACCCCGCCGCACGCCAAATACCGGGGACAGGCCATACAAACACCTTTCTACACCCCATTCCCAGTTCCAAGTCGTCCTCGGACGCGCAACCCTCGACATGTCTGGCGCCGCAAACAGGCAGGGAAAGATGGTGAGTAACTCTGCCTCGCAGCTCATGTCCTTGACCTGAGAGAAGACGCGCATAGAAACTGACTGACGCCCGATGATGTAGCAAAATCTAGTAAGCGCCCCTGTCCCACCCACGGCTGCAACCAGCTCACAGACTGCAGATCAACTACCGCATGAAAGTCACACTTCAAGATGGCAGGCAGATGGTCGGGCAGATGCTCGCATTCGACAAGGTTAGTAGATGGTACTCTGACTTCACAAGGCATTGGCTCATACAACTGCAGCACATGAACCTCGTCCTCGCAGACACAGAGGAGTTCAGACGGACGCGACGACGGGGCAAAGCTGCGCCTGGCGCCGCCCAGCAGGTCACCGAGACCGAGGAGAGACGCGCCATTGGACTCACCATCATTCGCGGCGCACACGTTATCTCGCTCTCAGTAGACGGACCGCCTCCCGCCGACCCTGCTGCGCGTCTTGGAGCGACGTCTGGCGGACCTACGGCTACTGCGGCATTGGCAGCTGGACCTGGCGTAGCGCGGCCTGCAGGACGAGGTCTCCCAGTCGGCCTAACAGGACCTGCGCCTGGCGCTGGAGGACCTGGCCCTGGTTTTGGAGGAGCATTCCCGGGCGCACCTCCATTTGGTGGACCACCTGGCTTCGCCGGTCGCGGTGGACCTCCCGGAGGACCTCGTAAGACTTCATCACTCTTGTAAGACAAATCTGTGTACTGACCTCCCACAGCTGGTTTCCCTCCCACAGGCGGACCTCCTGGCTTTGCTGGTGGACCTCCCGGCGGCTTCGGCGGACCTCCAGGCTTCCCAGGTCGGGGCGGACCTCCAGGGTTTGGTGGAAGATAAGCAGATCTCGATACTTGAAGAGAAACATCTGGACGAATCGAGGTGGAAAGCTGTCCCAAATGGGCTGCATTAGAGGAACATCAGCCCCCGCGACACACCCGTACTTGCGACTGTACTGATGGTAGACTGGCAATGTATCAAAGTCTTGGAAAACTGATGGCGAGGAGACAGCGCAGTGCACGGCATTGCTTACGCATCGATAGTCAGCTGCGAACAATGGCACGATTCAATAAGCTGAATTGACGGCGCCATCTTCATGGCTTCTTGCGAACACCAATTAGTTTTGTAGCTATCTTAGAGCTACAAATTATGCCCACGACGTCTTAATTGCTCCACGCCCCGATCGCAATTTCAATATGGAAGCTTCTGTCTCCCATGCATTTAGCCAATTACATTCCCGTATATGCACTTACAAACCACACGTGACATCCTGCCCGTCCCCGTTGTCGCAAACCTGAGTTCGCGGCTATATTTGCGGTCCGGCTCCGACCTAGCTCTTGGCGCCCGCATCTCGCAGTCAAGTCAAGCTACCACGAGGAACCGCAACCACCGCGTTTCTTCCCCCTCACGGCCGCCTCTACACACACAAGCCAAAAGTCGCCCGCCATGGCCGCCGCAATAAAAGCGCTCAACGCGAAGATTCGCTCGAACAAGTACACGGACTACTTCTGCTCGACACGTACGTTTTTTGTATAGAATCCCCGGACACGGAAGCGCATCGCATTGGGAATGAGGAAGAGGTGGAAAAGTGAGCGGGAATTGAATTGAATTGTGCGAGGGAATTGGAGGGGACAATACACAGACACCGAGAGTAATGGCTGACAAGGGCGGCAGACTTTTGGGGCCCAGCGAGTAACTTTGGCATTCCCATCGCCGCAATCGCAGACATGAGCAAAGATCCAGAAATGTAACCTTTCCTTTTCCTACCCCTCCCCTTCATACATAACTTACATCACGTGCAGTATCTCCGGCCGCATGACCGGCGCCCTAACCCTCTACTCCGCCACCTTCATGCGCTACGCCTTCGCCGTCACGCCCGCAAACTACCTGCTCTTCGGGTGCCACGCCATCAACTTCAGCAGCCAGCTCGTGCAGGGGTACAGATACTTGGGGTACTGGAACTGGGGTGGAAGGGAGAAGGCGCTGGCGGAGAAGGCGAAGGCAGGGGTGGGGGAGATAGAGGGGAGGGTTAAGGAGGGGGTGGAGAGGGTGAAGAGTGCGGTGGGGAAATAAATGGAGCGGGAAGAATGAGGGCGGGAGAAAGGGAGGACGGAACAGTAGGGCAGAAGAGGCAAACACAGACACATAATTTGTCAATAAGGTCATGGCTTGAATGTACAAAAGTTGAGGTATATGAGATCTCAGAGATTGAGTGAGGCGTTACATCTCCGTACACCTGACAGCACAACACGCAACCCGAACGGTGACTCTGACACGAAAATCCCCATCTTGCTGAACCCAAGGACTAGGCGCTAACGAACATCCACTGCTTTTAACACGCATCACCGTCACGCCATTGTGACTCAGGAGCACAATCAAGAACGCAAGCTCATGCAATTAAATCAGCATCTATATCCAAACAACATCTATCTACATCAAACTACTCCTCCCCCCAATCTCACTCCCGCCCTGCCCACTCGGCAAATCCCCATCCCGCCCCTCCACAAACTCCCTATAAATCCGCATCAACCTGTGTCTCTCCTGATTACTTATGCTGCTCCTCGTCGTGCCCAGAGAACTATCAATATGCTTCCACTGAATCTGCGGATCTTTTCGTTCGCCATCGTCTTCCGCGATTTGGCTGTCGTCCTTGTCGTTGCTTGAATTGGGGCGTTGTAAGGCTTTTTGTTTCCGGCGCAGGGCTTGTAGGGCGGCGATTCTGGATGCGATAAGGGCGCGCTCGGTGAGTTGGGATGAGGGGATGGGTGTGTTGGAGTCTGTGGATGCGGCGTCGCCGTAGCGGAAGTATGTGAAATCTGGGATGCCTTTCTCCTTGCCTCCACTTGTGCCATTCTTCTTCGCACCAGCATCCTGGCTCAAATCTGTATCGCCGAGTACATCATGAATAGCTTCGAGCTGCGCATTGTACACCACAGCCTGCAAATCCGCGCCTGAATATCCATCCGTGCGGCGCGCTATCTCGCGCAGATTCTCGCCTGTGTTGTCGGATTCAAGAAGACTGGGTGCGAGATTGAGTTTACGTGTTACGGCTTTGAGAATGTCGATGCGTTCTTCTAGGCCGGGCAAATCGCAGAGTAGACTCTTGTCTAGACGTCCTGGGCGTAGAAGGGCGGGGTCGATGAGGTCGGGTCGTGATGTTGCGGCGAGGACATATACGCCACTGAGGCCTTCGGCACCGTCCATTTGTGTGAGCAGCTGGTTGACGACGCGGTCTGTTACACCGGTGCTGTCATGTCCGCGCTTTGGCGCGATAGAGTCGAATTCATCGAAGAAGAGGACGCATGGACGCGCTGCTTCTGCGCGCTCGAACAGGTCGCGGACGGACTTTTCGGAGGCGCCGATATACTTGTTGAGGATCTCGGGGCCTTTGACGGAGATGAAGTTAAGGCCGCACTCGCCGGCTACGGCTGAGGCGAGGAGTGTCTTTCCGCACCCTGGATAGCCATAGAGCAAGAGACCAGAACGTAATCGAAGAGGGCACTGAGCGAAGATAGGGGCGTACGTTGTTGGATACTGGAGGGTTTCTAGCAAGGTCTGACGTGTGGAGTGCAGGCCGCCAATGGAGTCCCACTTCGTAGTCGAGGATTGTAATGTGACATTCCGCAGGGATGCCGGTGTGAAACCGGTCAAAGCAGACGTATAGTCGTCTCGACTGAGCGTGATGGTGTTAGATGAGGAAGTGATGGAGCGAATGAGGGCTTCGTTGCGGGCGCGGGAAGTGAGGAGGACAAGATCACCGGGCATGTAGCCGTCTGTCTGACCAGCAAGATCGAGGAAGTCGATGGCGGAGTCGACTACAAAGCCAAAGTCTTCTTCACCATCGTGTATGCTCCCATCACTTGGCACACCAAAATGTGACGTGCTGGGTCGGCTGCTCGATGGAGACGACGGAAAAGCGTGACCATTCGTGTGCTCAGACGTTGTTGGTTCCGGCTTCGCATCCTTGCGAGCTAGCATCTCCATTACCTTCCTTCGTCCATCTTTATTTGGGGCCTTCAAGCTGACAATCTCGCGTACGATATGTCCACCAACGATCACATTGTTGAGTGCTTCCTTGCCCTGTGCTGTTGCCAGTAGTACAACGCCCGAATCGATAGAGCAGTATTGGCGTACGATAGAGATGATACATTCGCTGACATGTCGACTTCGTCCGTTCTCATTGCCAACCTGAAGCTCGGTCTCGACTGGACAGAGCTTGTCTAGGTCGTCAAGCACGACTACAGCATTGCCGCCGGACCTTGCACCCCATGACGCGGAGGCAAACAAGCGGTTGAGGGTCTCCTTGATGGTCGCTACTCTTGTTTCATCCGTGACGAGTTTGCTGCATGGGAAGTAGATGACGTTGAAGAGGAACTCTGTCCGAAGCTGATGAGCTAACAGCTGAGCGCACTGCGACTTGCCTGCTCCAAGACCACCAGTGAGGAGTACAGAGGAGTTGTGCGTGAGATGCGACCGCAGCTGTTGGATCAATGGATCAATGCCCACCAGGTTTGGAATGGTGCTGGGCAGTGGCTCGCCTTGCTTCCAGCCCCTAGACCAGCTGGAAGGTGTTGAAACTTCCTGACCGAGTTCGATAGGGGGTTTGCGCTCAGGGAAAAGCACCCAAGAAGTTCCACTCGTTGGCTGTGGCGGATCAAATCTCACGAGACCTCCCTGCCATCCGAGCTGCGAGTCTTTCACAGCAGGCAAAACCATGCCATCTGTGACTGGGCCGTCCAAGAGACCGTTCTTCTTGCCGTACATGGCCCTGATCTTCTGAATTGCAGTCTCTTGCTCCTGCTTGGATTCACCGCCAAACTTGAGTGACGCATTCCCTTGCGAGGCGTTCGTAGAGAACGGAATGATCTTGATTGACTTCACAACTGGGTCGCGTGACTCTTTTGATCCTGCAGGCTTGATGGCAGACGGTTTTGCGGTTTGGACCGGTGCACCTTCAATGCGGACCAGCCCACCAGCGAACCCCTCAAAACCCAAGACTGTACAGAGATCCGTTGACAGAGCAACATGCCGGCTGTCAGGCGCGTCGTCCCAGACTGCGGTTCGTGCAACCACTCGGCCTGCAACTTTCTCCTGTTCTTGCTCTTTTGACATGTCCACCGGCTCCTGTAATCCTGCAGGCTTGATGATGGCGACCGATACCCATGTGGCGCCACGAAGTGCTTTGGTGAGGAGAATGTCCTTGTCTACCCACACCTTGAGACCATTGGCATCCGCGTCGTCTTCCTCATCGAACCACTCTTGGGCCACACTGCGGTCCACACCTCGGAGAAAGACAGCACCCCTGCTAGCATTGTCATCACGACCGCTGCGGCGCCTGATGGTACTTGTGGTGCTTTTACCGCTCTTCCTCGAAGCAGCTCCCACGCTCCTACTCTCTCTACCCGGGCCCCTCTCCTTCTGACGTGTCTTCGGCGCGACAATGACTTCAGCGTCTGGGGAGATCTTCACGAATGGCGATGTGGTTGGCGGTGCCGGAGCAATGGAGGTGACGATGATGTTTGCAGTGGTTGTCGGGGAGAGATGGAGGGTCAGAGGATGCGGTGTCTGAGCCTGGGGATTCGGGAGGGCGCGTATCTGGGAGAGGAAGTTGAGTTCGAGGAACTGGGCGTGCAGCTCGATCATCTCCCAGTCGACGGGAGTCAGTGGCTCGATGTTGATGGTGTGCGCCTGCGGAGGGTCGAGGTGCAGCTGTATGCCCACTTTCTGTCCTTCGGCAAGCCCAATGAGGCGCGCAAACGTGGTGTCGACCTCCACCGCGGCTATGTCCTGCTGGCTGTTGGCCTGATTGCGGTTGAGGCTGTCTCGTCCTACTACAGACGCAAGCCGGCGCTGGCTCTGCATGCCCGTCCACCCCACGAAGACCGATTTCTGGGGAGCAGCATTCCTGGCATCCGATGCGCCTGGTGGGGAGGGCTGGCGGTAGGAGAGCTCGACGACGACATTCTGCGCGACTGCACTGGCGTTGACGAGCACAGAAACGAGCGTGGAGGGGAGGTTGACGAGGCAGTTCTTCAGTGACTGCTTCAGGGCGACCTCGGCCTGGACGACGTTGGCTGACTTCTTCGGCGGCATGTTGGTGTGAGTGAAGTGAAGTATGGACTGCAGCTACGGCACGTCTAGTGAATGTCAAGCTCGCGGTGAGCCGAGGCTACGTCGGCGCCATTCCCTGCGAGGATTGACGGTGCACTGCAGCCAATCGCCCGTCCGCCCTGGCTCTAGCCCGCCGCTGCTGAAGACGCGCCCGCCGACGCGCTCCAACGCGAACCAGCCCCATGCCAGTGCCAGTGCCAGTGCCAGTGCCAGTGCCCCAAAATTGCTACCGCGACACCTCCCCGCCGCATCACCACCCCGATCTACCGCGCATCATTCTCCCACTGCACCCATAGAGACACCCAGCAGCCATGGCGCTCCTGTCCTACCGCGCGCCGGTCAACTATGACGAGCAGGAAGGCGTGTAAACAACCGCTGCACCACGCGGGACCCTGGCTAACGGCGCATAGGTGCCTTCGTCGACTTCCTCAAGAGCTTCAAGTCGTCGTCCACCGAAGCCGCCGACCAATTGGAGGGGCTGAACCTCAATGGCGAGGGCGAAGAGGAGGAGTACGACATGGTGGATGATTCAGACGACCCAGCCCCAGGCGGCGCACGCGCGCGCAACGGCCAGTCGAAGATCAAGTACATGAATCAGCTGCAGGAGGTGGCCAATCGCGAGCGCAACGAGATCCTCATAGATCTGAACGACGTCGAGGCTGTGAGTAGGGACGGTAGCAGTGGAGGGGCGCACAGCTGATAGGAGCAGTACGAGCGGGCCACCACCGACGACGAGCACAACTATCGCCTGATCGAGTCCATCGAGCAGAACGCCCACCACTACATTGAGACCTTCTCGCGCGCCGTCGACAAGTGCTTGCCCCCACCAACGAGAGACCTGAAGTATGCCCTTCAATACATCTTGGGCGATGCAAAGACTAATCCACCGCAGCTTCAAGGACGATGTGCTGGACGTCATCATGACCCAGCGCTCGAAGCGCAACGAGAGACAGCAGGAGGACCAGGGCATCGACGACAGTGCGCAGGCTGCACCAGAGTCGCTGTTCCCCGCCGCATTGACACGGCGATACACGCTCAACTTCAAGCCCAGAATACCTTCTGGCTCCAGCAGTCAGCGCGTGACCAAGGCCCTTGCTGTCCGTAACGTCCGAGGAGAGCACCTGGGACATCTCATCACCGTCCGAGGTATTGCCACAAGAGTGTCAGACGTCAAGCCTGCTGTGCTTGTCAATGCCTACTCTTGCGATCGCTGCGGTAGCGAAGTCTTCCAGCCAGTGACAACCAAGCAGTTCACGCCACTTGTCGAGTGCCCATCTGAAGACTGCAAGAACAACAAGACCAAGGGCCAGCTTTTCTTGTCCACCCGCGCATCCAAGTTCCTGCCCTTCCAGGAGGTCAAGATCCAAGAAATGGCTGACCAGGTGCCTGTTGGACACATCCCAAGACAGCTTACCATTCACTGCCACGGAGCTCTCGTACGCCAGATCAACCCTGGTGATGTTGTTGACGTGGCTGGTATCTTCCTGCCAACACCCTACACAGGCTTCAAGGCCATCCGTGCCGGTCTCCTTACCGACACCTACCTTGAGGCGCAGCATGTCATGCAGCACAAGAAGGCGTATGATGACATTGTCTTGGCTCAGCCCACTCTGCGAAGAATGAACGAGCTTGAGCGCACTGGTCAGCTGTACGAGTACCTCTCACGGTCGATTGCGCCCGAGATCTTCGGTCACGTCGATGTCAAGAAGGCACTGCTTCTCCAGCTGATTGGAGGTGTCACCAAGGAGGTCGGCGATGGCATGCGCATTCGTGGCGACATCAACGTCTGCTTGATGGGTGACCCCGGTGTGGCCAAATCGCAATTGCTCAAGTACATCACCAAGGTTGCGCCTCGCGGTGTCTACACCACAGGCCGTGGTAGCAGTGGCGTCGGTCTTACCGCTGCTGTCATGCGTGACCCAGTCACAGACGAGATGGTGCTCGAAGGTGGTGCCCTTGTTCTTGCTGACAACGGCATGTGCTGTATTGATGAGTTTGACAAGATGGATGACAGCGACCGAACGGCAATCCACGAAGTCATGGAGCAGCAGACCATTTCCATCAGCAAAGCTGGCATCACCACAACTCTTAACGCCCGCACATCCATCCTCGCAGCTGCCAATCCTCTGTATGGCCGCTACAACCCTCGCATTTCTCCCGTCGAGAACATCAACCTTCCCGCCGCGCTCTTGTCCCGTTTCGACGTCCTTTTCCTGATTCTTGATACCCCTGCGCGAGACTCGGACGAGGAGCTGGCGCGTCACGTAACGTACGTTCACATGCACAACGCTCACCCCGAAGCAGCTGGTGGTATTGTATTCAGCCCCGCTGAGGTCCGACAATGGGTCGCTCGCGCTCGATCTTACCGGCCAACGGTCCCCAAGGAGGTTTCTGACTACATGGTCGGTGCGTACGTCCGTATGCGCCAACAGCAGAAGCGCGACGAGGGGTCGAAGAAAGCTTTCACACATACTTCACCTCGTACACTGCTTGGTGTCCTGCGTCTGGCACAAGCTCTTGCGCGACTGCGTTTCGCTGAGGAAGTCATCTCAGAAGATGTTGACGAAGCTCTGCGCCTCACCGAGGTCAGCAAAGCCAGTCTGTACACCGACGACAACCGTAGGGATGACCACACGCCCAGCAGTAAGATCTACCACCTCATCAAGACGATGGAAGCTAGTGGAGCTGCTGCTGTCGGTGATGGCACAAGGGGCGAGCTTGATCTCCGCAGGGTCAGGGAGCGTGTGTTGGCAAAGGGTTTTACTGCGGATCAGTTCGAGCAGGCCATTGATGAGTACTCCATGCTTGACGTAAGTTCACATATTCGCAGACGCACCAGACTTTCAATGCTAATCGCTCGCAGGTCTGGCAAACAACCGGAGAGGGCACACGCCTCGTTTTCATTGAAGCGGGCAACGAGGACCTGGACATGGATGACGAATATGCCTGAGCTACGCAATGATACAAGTGTTGGGTGTTCTGGGTCATGGCGCATGAAGGCGTTGAATATCTGGAGGTGATTGAAACAATGTCTCGCCTTATCAATGAGCGAGTAGCCATAGCATGCGTATTTCAATAAAGCAATTCCAAAAGTGTATCTCCTTTCGCCACTGTCGGTGATCGCCTAAGGGACCTGGGAGTTGGGGTTTGTCGCCAAGGCTGTGATGCAAGTCGACATCATCGCGATTCGGCGTGGCCTGGGAGCTCCAACTTCGAGCTTCACTGCTT
>Ga0265798_10003736_pt1 | contig 21441 bp, 20 predicted proteins | sample P3T30metagenome_FD_192430 | JGI IMG/M metagenome (GOLD analysis project Ga0265798, IMG submission 192430) | Plant litter microbial communities from East Loma Ridge, Irvine, California - P3 T30 | ecosystem: Environmental > Terrestrial > Plant litter > Unclassified | place: USA: California... | reverse complement strand
GAAATCGCTCATCTCGCTGTCCTGGTTGTCATCTCGTTTGGACGCGAATTCTGAATACCAGCCGCGAGTGAAGTTATCACCTTTGAATTGTGGATAAGTCCGGTCATGTGGCAAGTCTTCTGGGTAATCTGGCAGTGGGACCTCGCGGGGCGGCATGAACTCGATCTCACGCTCGGCGTCAGCATGCTGAGTCTCGGGCTCCGACTGCAGTACTTTCACTTTCGATCTGCGCATGCGAGGGCTCGTGGGCTTGGCTGATGGCTGCTCCTGCACAGGTCGTGCCGCTGGAGTACGAAGGCCATTTCCTTTGGCGTTGGTGGTCTTGTTGCCGAGCGGCGCTCTATTGCGTGGACCTGCTCGTCGTTGTTAGCAAGGTCGATGTCGGTGCTGATCATGGGCGGTACGTGAGCATACCAGCTGGAGTCATGAAGGCGCTAGGATCCACCTTGCCACCTTTGCCATCACCAAACAAGCCATCCTTTCCCTTGCCGCCGGTTTTGCCAGCACCGAAGGTTACGTTCTCATCGTTCAGGGCGACTTTGAATGGTGTCTTTGGGGCCTTGTAGCCGGGTGTTTTGGGAGCGAGACTGTTTACACCTTGATTCTTGGCTGCGGTAGCTTGCTGCTGCTGATAGACTGCATTCTCCTGGTTGGTCCTCGCGGCGAACATGTCGTCGTGTGGTGTGTGTCAATGCTGTCGCGCAATGGGCACCCGCTTATCACATGTTTTGTTGTTGTCGCGTTGGCCGTTCTTCACATCTCGGGCGGACTGTTGACAAACAGAGCGGGATCGGGACCCTGCGTCTAAGAAGGAGCGGTGGGACCAAGGCAGTTGCTGGCCGCTTTGGCCATGAGGCTCCCACTTATGCTCCCCTACCGAACAACAATCTAGACAGCTGACTCTGACACTGCACATACACAATCCGCTCGACTTGCTCTTCATCCACACCCTAAATCTTCCAGCCACCAGTCACATACCGCCACAATGGACGCCATCAAGCAGGTATGTTTTTCCAACCCGTCGCTGACCTACCCCTCAGTGCCAATCAGGGAGAACGTTCTGGCTTACGGCTGGCCTGCAACGGGTCTCACCAGTGCTTCCCATACTGACTGACAATCTCCAGCGCATGAACGCCCTCAGGGCCGAGGCCGACGAGTCTGCCGCCAAGGTCGAGGAGCTCTCCGCCAAGGTCAGGACGCTCGAGCAGGAGAACCTCCAAAAGGAGCAAGAAATCACTTCCCTGCAGCACAAGAACGGCGTGCTCGAGCAGGAGGTTGACAAGCTCGAGGGTCTGCACAAGGACGCAAAGGCCGCAGTCGACGAGAGCGCACAGCACGGCACGCAGAATGAGTCGCTGCAGAGAAGACTCCAGCTGCTCGAGGAGGAGGCCGAGGAGAACGACAAGAACCTGAGGGAGACCAACGAGAAGTAAGCTTGCGCCTGATGGATCGTGAGATCTCCATGGACATTTTGAAGCTGACAATTCCACACAGGCTCCGTCAGACCGACGTCAAGGCCGGCCACTACGAGCGCAAGGTGCAGGCACTTGAGCAGTCCGCCGACCAGTGGGAGAAGAAGTACGAGGACATGGCCAAGAAGTACAGCGACACCAAGAAGGAGCTCGACGACTTTGTTGCGGAGATTGGTAACATCTGAGCGCCATCCAACATCAATACCACTCAACACCCAGGGCACACTTTCCCATTGCATCCAAGTGTGCTAACATTGCATGCGTCTTGCCAGCCTTCTACAACCCAAAAGGAGCGCAGCCTTCGACCAAGCCCATCGCTGTCGAAAAGGGCAAAGGCAAAGGTTTCTTGTGATCGGCGTTCCAAAGGGTCAGTGGGCTGCCATTGTCCGTACTTCACTTACTGTGGCATTGAACCGCCTGAGAGATAATTCCCTACGAGAAATTGCATTATAATACCCTGAAAGACACCATCCCTGGCTGTTAGGCAATAATGGAACAAACGCTCAAGACACATCACAGAGGGAGAATCGTCGTTCACATGCATGAAGACACGCTCGCTTTCTGGCGGCATGTTCAACCGCTATTTCTTTCCTTTTCTACTCTTGGCTGTCTTCTCTTTGGACTCGTTGGCTTCACGACGAGCCGCCGCCTCCTTGTTATTCCGCTTCTTTTGCTTATCCCGAGTCGTCTTCCTCTCTGCTTTCGTTTCGTATCTGAAATTCCTCTTCTTCTGTTTCAACTTGCCCTCCTTCGTTGTGGGCCGTTTTATTGGCTTCGCGAATGCTGTCTTGTCCTCCTCGGTTTTGGGCACATGTGCTTCTTTGTCGGCCTCGTCATCGCTGCCACCCATGGCTTCTACTGTGACCGTTGTGTACTTGTCTTCGTCCACATACTCGTCCTCCTGTCCGTCGATGTCGTCCACTGCTCCGAATCCTTCGAATGTAGCTTCCTCGGCATCGTCGTCGCTCTCAGACTCCGAGGGCATGTCTGGATTTTGTTTCCGCAACTCGGCGTTGAATTCTTTCAAATGTGTTTGTAGGTCGGCTTTGCGCTGCTCTCTCATCTGTCGCATGTCTCGTCAGCTTGCTGGCACCGCAATAATCACCGCCACAAGCATGCGCACCTCTTTCCTCGCCTGCACTGTGGCCTCCTTCATCTTCTTCTGCGCGACCTCACGGCCATGTTCGGCTCGTTGCACTTTGCGCTTGTGGAAGCCTGTGAGATATTCCTGACGTGCATCTGGGTCGAAGGAAATCGCATCCACCGCCTTTGCGTTGGTCTTGTGAATCTTGCGTTTCCTATCTATCGGCGGCATTTTTGTGAAGATGTGGTCGTGGTTATCGCAATCTGCAAATGGTCGATTCTTTGGAGATTTCTCAAATCTCAAAGGTTCCCCATGTCGATCTCGGCTTGTGAGAGTCGGGGCCTTTTGAGAGACATGCGACGGGAACGCGGCCGCAGCTCTGCCGAACGTCACTTTGGGTTGCTGGTGTCTGGTTGGACATGCTCTAGCAACACGCCTCGAGATCTTCCCCGTCTCTTGCAGTTACATTCACATCGCCGCCATGTTGATCAGGTCGATAGGAGCAGCGCTACTAACCGCGGGCGCCGCCCATGCCTTCACCGCCAGCTCGCCCTTCCTCATGCTCTCCACCAAGCCGTACGAGACCCCATCAGCCACCGCGAGGCAGACAGACGTCTAACATCACCTTATAGGTCTAGCGGAGAGTTCAAGAGCGCGATAGTCAGCACTGCGGATACCGTCACCGATGCTATCCTGGAGTCTGTTGGAGACTGCGCTCAGTCAAAATACTTCATAGTGCGTCAGCCTGGTCTCGCCCTCGCGGACCTACAGAACGATGCTAGCTCGTCCATAAGCGCACGGGCGGATAGCGTGCAATACGAGCAGCGCGTCGAGATTCCTAGCGTCATGAGGACTGTCGATGCGGATTCACTGGTTGAGACGATTGCGAGCAGATGCGGCACGACACGAGACGAGTCTCGCAGTCTTGAGCAGTTGTACACCAGCGAAGAGAAGGAAGTGACTCTGATGACTCTGCCATCTTTGGAGGCGCACAAGAGGAAGGAGGGTCTCGAGGCATTGTGTAAGTCTTCACCTGATGACGCCCATGGAATCGATCGAGGTCTGACCGCGTATCGCAGACAACATCCTTGACAAGGCAGCCCCGAAGCTTACCGACGACCACATGATCATTCTTCTTTCGGCACCATCCACCGGCGAGCTCGCCGAGAATCTCTACGAAATGGACGAGCCTTACCCCACAGCGATGCACCAGGGCCTCAAGCGCGACATCAAGTACGAGCCGCTCAAGTCCAGCAACCGTTCCATGCAGGATGGTCTTCCTCTGTTCGAGAAGTACCAGTTCCTCTCACCTGGTAAGTTACTTGATCAATACGCTGTGAATCCCTCCGCTAACTCGCTCTTTTCAGGCATCTTCATGGGTCTCACCATCAGCCTGCTCCTCTTCGTCATGCTGTGGGTTGCCGTCTCTGCCATCGCCGGTCTCGAGGTCTCCTATATGGCTTTCAGCAAGGAGATGGGCCCTGCTGCGCAGAACAAGGGGAAGCAGCAGTAGACATACCATGCTTGAAGGGTTTGATCAGTGAAACATGCATGGGAGAACAGGAGGGAAGCGGACTCCCGACTGTGGAGTTACATACTGGTTGCAGTTGGGGCATTCAATCGGGATCTGTGTTTTGTACGTTTACTATGGATACCTCACCTTGTAGATCACTTGAGAATTTCTTGCGCTTTTCGGATGTCATACACTCCAGGCCGTGATAGTCAGCGTACAGCACTTTCGAGCGTGGCCCGAAGTCTCTTGATCTGGTTCATCACCAGCCCAGCAGCATCTGTAGGAAAATGCCGGAAAACGCAGTAGATGCATGTGGACAGGAGCAAAGCAGATAAACATGGGTATCGTGAGTATACATGCGCCAGCTCTAGCCATCGATCTCTTTCAACTCGTTTACAGCTGTTCAATCCCAGCGACCAACTGCTCCAGCTTCTCGGCATCCCCAGTCAAAGTATCCGCCATCGCCTTGGAGAGGAAACCCAGCCTCTTCCTCCCTTCCTCCAATTCCATCTTAGCACTCTCGCCCGCAGCTCTCTCAATCAACGACCTCGGCAAACCAGCCAGCTTCGCTACATTCAACCCATAGCTGCGGTGCGCCACGCCCTCCCCAACCTCGTACAGGAAAGTGACATCGCCCGATCCATCTAAATTCTTCTGCTCGTTGAAGCGCATGTGGACGTTCTTCAGCTCGCCATTGAATTGTTCCGCCATGCGCGCCAGCGTCTGGTAGTGCGTGATGAAAAGCGTCAGGCTCTTGAGATCGGAGACCATGTGCGCTAGAACAGCCTGAGCGATGGCCACGCCGTCGTGGGTCGAGGTGCCGCGGCCGAGTTCGTCGAGGATGACCAGGCTGCGCGGGGTTGCTTGTTTGAGAATGTCGCTCGTCTCGGACAACTCGACCATGAACGTGCTCTCGCCCTTCATCATGTTGTCAAAAGCGCCCATGCGAGTGAAAACGGCGTCTAACAGGCCCATGCGGACGGAGTCGGCGGGGACGTACGAGCCGATCTGGGCCATGATGGCAATCAGCGCGACTGAACGCACGTAGGAGGATTTGCCGCCCATGTTCGGGCCGGTGATGAGGAGTGCGCGGGCCTGGTCTGAAGAGAGGTGGACGTCGTTCGGGACGAAGGCGTCGAGAAGGAGTTGTTCGACCATTGGGTGGCGGCCGCCTGTGATGTCCACTCCGATTTGATCGGTGAATTCGGGTTTGCAGTAACCGGGTTGCGTCGCTATGTCGGCGAGCGAGAGTAGGCAGTCGAGAGTGGCGAGAGATTGTACGCAGTCGCGGAAGGCCTGATACTTTGATCCGAGCTCGCCCAGTAGATCCGAAAAGGCAGCGTCGCATGCGTTGGCGAGTGCTTCTTTGTGCTGATCTCTTTCGCGGAGGTAACGGACGACTTCGGGAGGGTGATATCGCGAGTTCTTTTTGGTGCCGCTGATCTTGATCCATGAGGCTGGCACGTTCTTCAACTGAGTGTTGTCGAGCTCTATCAAGAACTCGATGCCTGCAACTGTGACATAGTCGACCTTTTTGCGCTTCAACTTCTCCGCAGCAACCGCTTTGAACTCGTTCAAGTCTTGCTCAACCATAAGGATGCCAACCTTGTGATCTTTGATGTCGTCGGTCTCACTCCCCTCGCGGAAGAAGTTATATTTGTCGTTCTCTTTGGCATCTTGCATGCTGATGCGCTCGAGATATTCGACCACGTCGTCGCCAATCCTGGGCAAAGCCACAACCGCATCGCCGAGAAGGGATGATTTGAATCCCGAGTCTGCAGGGGAGGCGACATGAGCGAACTCCTGTGCTATCATTTGCAGGGTCTGCAGAACGGAAAGCAGTTCCGGCCGACTGCATTTCTTGTAATAGATGCGAATCAGAGACTTCTCTAAATCGCCCCTTGTCTTGCCGAGTAAAGTCTTGATACGGTCAACAGTCATCGTCGCCTCACCGTCTTTGAGCTCTTCAACCGCCGCCACTCGCTCATCGAGCTTAGCACGATCCAGTAATGGACGACCAACCCACTTTCGGAGGAGGCGCTGACCGAAACGGGTTTGCGTTCGATCGAGTGTCCAGAAGAGACTACCGCGCTCAGAATGGTCCGTTTGGTTGAGGTATATTTCCAGGCTGTTCAACGTGTTGCCGTTGAGGAGCATATGCGATCGGGCGCTAAATGACTGGAAGTACTTGGTGAGATCGAAAACGTGCTCCAGGCCGTACTCTTGCAGATGCTCGATCATCGCGGAAAGGCATATTGTTGCATTCTCTGACAGCTTGTGAACTTTGTCCAGCAACGTTCCGCTCTCTTTCGAAGACTCGACCTGTGACGATGACGGATCTGCGGCGGACATCTTGTCTGCATAGAACTTGGTGATGTGACTGTAGGACTGTGCAGCCATCGTCTTGGGCTTTTCCTTGCGCTCAACACGTGCATTGTCGCCGAAGATATTCGTTTTGGACGCTGAGAGATGTTTGATGAGTTTATCCGTTGCTTTCGAAACCTCACCAATAATGAGGTATTCTAACGGAGCAATGTGTAGAATCCTCGTCTCGAGCTCGCTTCGCATCCAGCCGTCTTCAAAGTCGTCGTAGATGATGTCGCCAGTCTGTGGTTGTACGGCTACCAGACCGATATGAACCTTCTCGTCAGATCCCCAACCCTTGGGGGCTGTTTCGGTCAAACAAAGCAGATGACCTGTTGCGGGAGTATTCCCACCAGCATCTGATGCTGAAGGTTCAAGACTTTCCTGGTCATCGATGTAGGTACCCTTCGTGTACAGGTTGGTCAATCCACGTTCGAAGGCTTTGCCACGGTTGTCGCCCGCCGCTTTCAAAGCTGCAGTCTCCAGCTGACGCACCACGCCGACCTTGTGCCCAGCAGATACCAGTCTCTTCACGTGGACGTGAAGTCGGTGGACAGGCACGCTCGCAGAGGCGAATCGGTTGATATGCGCTTCTGAGGGATGTTCATCGAAGCGGAACTTTCCGGGTATGCAGACGATACTCAGCTCCTTCGCCGCTGTACGAGCATCTTCGCCGAAGAAGCGGAACTTGTAGCCAACCTCAACGACTAGCAGAGTGTCTTGATGATCGCGCTTGATCGCAAGCACTTGCTTCTCCAAAGGAGTGAGCTTGTCTTTGGTCTTCGCCGCTGCAGCACCTTTCCTTCCCTTGGCTTTGGGAGCTGGCTCAGGCTCATCATCAGCCTCACCGTCCTCATCAGCATCTTGACCTTCTGCAGTTTCCTCAGTGATGTGCCGGTTGCGACGCTTGATCTCTGCGATACTGTCCGGTCTTCCCAACTTCTTCTTGAACTTCTCATGTAACTTTTGCTTCAGCCTCTTCGTCTCCTCGTCATCTACAGCCAGTTCAACTTCATCGTTTGGCACAACTGCAGGGGAACTAGAGAACATGTACTTCGATGTCCGTTCCGTCGTTTTGAGCTTCTTGGCTGGCTGGTCTTGACCGCCTGGGTGATCTCTTGGGTCTTGCACACCTGGAAAGGCATCGTCTTCGTCATCTTCCACCACGCGCCGCAGCTTCTTCGTGTCCGGCAGTCCGTCATCTTCATTGGGCTCATTTGAGTCGCTCAATGCACGCTTGGTTCCCTGCGATGACCGTCGTCGGCTATTGGTCGATGCCTCGTCGTCGCTGACAAACAGCTCGTTGCTACGGTCTTCGATGTCTTTTGTGGCCTCGCTGCTCGGTAGTGAAGTTGCATCCTGTGTCGTCTTGGGCTTGACAGGCTGTGCTGGTTTAGCAGAGAAGAAACTCGATATCGACTTTTGTTTCTTATCCGCTGACTGCTGGGAGCTGGGAATGGCCGGCGAGCGTGCTGTGACCATGGCTGCGATTGTTCCAAGACCGCTGTGCAAAGCGTTCAGTCCATTTGTGAAGACGAGAGTGGGCACGTCATTAAATTGATGTTCACGGAGGACGCGAAGCTGGAGAAGGAACGCGACCGTGAATCTGGGGAAGCTTCATTTTGATGTGAACCTTGGAAGCCCTTGGCCGTTCCTTGTCAGGGTTAGAGTTTGGGGTTGTATACACTCGAGAACATTGGACCGATATCTGTATTTATCTGGTACACAATGCTTCAGGGCATGTGATTAGACTAGTTGCATTACAACTATTTAATCCACGATGTGCCACTGAAAGTAGCGAAACAGTCGACATTGATAGTGGGAGTTGCTTTTATGTTTGACTCTTCTTTTGAGTTGTTTTTGGGCTGTGAGTCCGAAATTATTGATATGGTAAAGGCCAGCATAGACGCCGTCGTGTGCTCTCATCTTGTTGCTTAGGTCGACTAGAGCTACTTCCGCCCTTCGTGAAAACAAACATTATACACTTTGCCTTGTTCTGTTCGCTCTTCGTACCTACAAAAGAGCCATGATCAAACAACAACAACCCCAACATGCGATGCGCGGAACGTGTTTCGCAGAGTCCCAAAAGATCCTCTAGGATAGCCAATCGGTCGTCGAGATAACCTTCAAGGTGGATCTATACCGGTCGGCATGCCAGCTACCGTAGAAATAGCATTCATGAAAGGTCCATCGAAGAGGACGTTTGGGAGTTTTATCAAAACAGGGCCAAGGGTAATGTCCATTGATCGAACGAGTAGGGGTATGCAAAAGGCCCACTAATGGTCCATGGATGACGATTAACGACAAACAGTGGAAATCATGAAATCATGCGCACCACTGTCAACTGTGTTGGTCGAGGACCATATACGTTTGGACGAGAGCAACATCGATGCGGCTATGGACATGCAGAGCAATAGTGGCCAATCAAGGAACCAAGATGTGAGAATCCAAACTTCGCTAGACGACACGCAGCAGTGACAAAACATCGTGATTTCAGATTCAGCAAAGACTTACGAGTACAAAACTTGATCCCATTCGCCAGCCAGGCACCTGACTGCATGCGCTAGTGGAATCTCGCGGCCCCAACCCTTATGTTTGGAGATAGCTGGATTCTCGACAGTCCGGTCGTATGTTCGTGATGTAACTCGACAGGTGATTATGAGCTATTCGGCAGCAACAAGCCGCGTAGATGGAGGCATCCAAGCAAAGGCTCATGACAGAGATACGTGCAGATTTCCGGCCATCGAGCATGTAAGCAGCCTGCATTGTGAGACTCATCATGACCAACGGAATGAGCTGGCTTCATAGGTACAAGCATGAAGCTCACTCTTCTTCCGCGGGATAGAGGTGGCTGGCAAGCAGCTTGTTCATGGTGAACATGTGCACTTTGTCCTGCTTGAACACAGCGTACATTTTATCGTCACACCGGATTTGACGCTTGTCGTTGGGATCTTGTAAGTCACGCTCCTTGACATAGGCCCAGATCTGCTTTACAGTCTGTGGCCGTGAGAGAGTGGGCTGACCAAGCATCGCTGCCAGTGGCTCAGAGAGATTCATGGGTTTCTGGGGAGTCGTTAACGAAATCATCTCCTTGACGTGACAGGAAAGACTTACGTGGAACCCTCCCTTCTTTTCCTTTTCAGGCTTCTCGGAACCGCTTGCCAGATCGCTATCGTCCGCAGCACTGACTTTGCTGGAGCTCTTCTTCTTAGGCTTCTTGGCTTGCTTTGCGGCAGGCTTCTTCTTGGTCGCTCCTCCGCCGCGTGTTGCTCGCTTCTCTCCGTTGATCTCCGCTTGTAGGTTCCTTGCGAAAGCTTCGTCGCTCTCAGCTTCGGATTTTGACTTCTTTTTGGCCTTTTTGGGTGGTGGTGAGTACGCGACGTCACTCAGCTCGCTCTCCTCGTCCTTTTCACTGGCCTTGCGTTTCTTGGGAGATTCCTCATCGCCTCCGTTGTGATATGCGCCGTTTGCAGTCGGTGCAGGTTCCGGTGCTCCAGCTGTGACATCGCTTTGTACTTTGTCGAAGCGCTCCATGATGAGCTCCTTGATGGCATCCTGCAAAAGCTTAGTGATATGCTCGCATAATGGTCGAATCGACCAAGCATACCTTTTGCGGTGTCAGGTCATAGTCCACCCGTTCCTGCAGTCCATTGCGAATGCGCTTCGCGGAGATGGTCTCCAGGTCGGCGTTTGCAAGGATCTCGTCGATGATTGCCGCATACGAAGCGCGCTGCTCGGCAGGGACTGCACAGAGGTGGTCAGCTACATGTGGTGTCTTGGTGCAGCTCATACTGGTAGGTCGTGACTGCGCGCAATGGCGCGTGCAGTGTCGCGTTGCAGTATAAGTACAGATGACTTACGCTTGGAGGCCATCGTTACCGTATATGTACGTCGATCGGCGACAAAGATTCGCAGGAGCAATCAACCAGCAATCAATGGACCTTGTCGCGCTTAGCAGGCTTGACGCAGGCCGGTACGATGTATGTCCGGGCGCAACGCAGAATGCCGCTGCAGAGTTGGCTTGAAGAACTGTTTGTGCTGGTACCGAAAGAGATCGCGGTTCGGTCTCGCGGCAGGTCAGATGCTGTCACGTGGGAGATGTCAGGTAAGTGAAGCTGTGCAACTTGGAAGTAGTCTGATGGTACTGGGCGACTAAGTTAGTCTGGATCGCAATTATCTCATCCATCGCATCGCATCGGAGGATCCCCGCAAACCACACCGCGGCCCGCGACAGCCGCGTGCCGAAAGACTGTTTGGCCCTCTTCTCTTGGCCGACTGCATCCGAGTTCTGCCTCAGGCGGCAGTAATCGAACCCCACAGCAAATTTGGTTCATCTGAGTCGGGCGACGGCGAGCAACTCAAACGAAGTGCCAGACTACAGCCACCGCCTTTGCTAGCACACATACAAGCACATCTCGTCTCCGCGCCGACGAGTATCACAGACAATATGGCGCCTTCTTTCGAACAACTAGACCCTGAGCAGGCCGAGTACGACGGCGAGGAGGAGATCGACTTTTCTGGTATGCCACGCTGCCGACAAGAATGCTGGATGCGCGACGAGAATGCGACACTGACAACATGCAGATCTCCGCGAGCAGTATGACGTCCGCATGGAGGAGGGTCTCGACACTTTTGTCGTGATCGATGGCCTCCCCAAGGTCCCCGAAGACAGCAGGCCCAAGCTTATCAAGTTCTTGTTGCGCAAGCTCACCACCGCTGGAAAGACCAAGGAGGACAACGTCTTCATGCCCATGGACGAGGCCACCCAGCAGACTGGAGGCTACGCTTTTGTCGAATACGAGACCCCTGCGCAGGCCGTCGCCGCAGTCAAGGCCCTGAACGGCACCCCTCTGGACAAGAGGCACACCATCGCCGTTAACAAGCTTACCGACATCGAGCGCTACGGCAGGGAGGGTCGCATCGATGAGGACTACAAGGAGCCGGAGATTGCACCTTTCGAGGAGAAGGAGCACTTGCGCTGGTGGTTGGGTGATCACGAGGGCCGCGACCAGTTCGTCATGTACCGTGGCGAGAACGTCGGTGTCTTCTGGAACGAGAAGGAGGACCAACCCGAACAGGTCGTGGACAGGCAGGCTTGGACTGAGTCGTTCGTACAGTGGTCTCCCAAGGGCACTTACCTCACATCTATGCACGCTCAGGGTGTGCAACTCTGGGGAGGCCCCGGCTGGTCAAGACAGAAGCGTTTCATGCACCCCGGCGTCAACCTTGTGGACTTCTCACCCAACGAGCGCTACCTCACTACCTGGTCTCACCGCCCGATGCAGATCGACGAGGGCCACCCCGTTCTGGGCGCCGACGAGGACGGCAAGAACTACATCATCTGGGACATCGCTACTGGCAAGCCTATCCGCTCCTTCGTCACCCTTGATCTTCCCGGCCCCACCATGGACGCAGAAGGCCAACCCATTAAGAAGAAGCTGCAATGGCCTGCATTCAAGTGGTCTGCCGACTCCAACTACGTTGCACGCATGAACCCTGGCCAGGGTGTGAGCGTTTACGAGCTTCCGCGCATGAACCTTATGGACAAGACTAGCATCAAGATTGAAGGGATCATGGACTTTGAGTGGGCCCCTGCAACTCCCCAGAGAGCCGACGTCAAGACCTACGAGCAGCTCTTCTGCTACTGGACCCCCGAAATGGGCAGCAACCCCGCCAAGGTCGGTCTTATGGCCGTTCCCACCAAGGAGATTGTCCGTACTAGGAACCTTTTCAACGTCTCTGACGCCAAGCTTCACTGGCAATCCAACGCCGACTTTGTCTGCGTCAAGGTCGACAGGCACAGCAAGAGCAAGAAGAGTCTGGCCACCAACCTCGAGATCTTCCGCGTCAGAGAGAAGGGCGTGCCCGTTGAGGTCATCGACAGCATCAAGGAAACCGTCATCAACTTCGCCTGGGAGCCCAAGGGTGACCGTTTCGTCCTCATCACTGCCGGCGAGATCACACCTGGTGCCGCTGTTGCGCCCAAGACCGCCGTTAGCTTCTTCTGCCCCGAGAAGGTCAAGGGTAACGGTGTCGGTAACTTCAAGCTTATTCGCACGATCGACAAGAAGAACAACAACGCCATTCACTGGTCGCCTAATGGCCGTTTCGTGGTTGTGGCTACCGTTCTCAGCCAGCAGTCTTACGACTTGGACTTCTACGACTTCGACTTCGAGGGCGACAAGGACGAGAAGGACAAGGACCTTACCGCCAACCTTCAGCTGCTTACTACCGCGGACCACTACGGTGTGACCGATATTGAGTGGGACCCCTCTGGCCGCTTTGTGGCCACTAGCGCCAGTGTCTGGAAGCACAGGGTAAGTGGCGACTCGAACACGTTTCACTCGTGAATACGTGCTAACAAATTTCACAGATGGAAAACGGATACCACCTTTACTCCTTCTCCGGCCAGCTTCTTCGCGAAGAGCCTATTGAGCAATTCAAGCAGTTCGTTTGGCGCCCTCGCCCCGAGCGCCTTCTTAGTAAGGAGGAGATGAAGACTGTGCGCAAGAACCTCCGCGAGTACTCACGCGCCTTCGACGAAGCCGATCTTGCCAAGCGCAGTTCCGCCGACAAGGCCGTTGTCGAGGAGCGTCGCCGCAAGCTCAACGAATGGTTGGCTTACCGCGAGCGTACCGTCGAGGACCTCCTCGACGAGCGCCACGAGCTCCGTCTCCCCGAGATCAGCGACGAGCAAGCGGCCCTGCAGGTCAGCGACGAGGGCCAGGTTGTCGAAGAGATCTTCGAAGAAATCCTCGACGAGTCCGAGGAGATCATCGAGTAGAAAAGTCTTGTTTTGGGCGTAACACGCGATCGATGATGAAGGCGACGGATGATCGCCCGGATGCATGGCGTTTTTTCTTGTGTGTATCTGTCTGCGATTGGCAATGGTGGGGAATGATGCATGAGATGTGCTCTGGATGGCTGCATGTGGAGGGAAAGGAAAACAAAGGCAGTCATATCAAGATTGGGTGTGTTCCTTCATCCGTTACGTTTCTTCCTCCGCAGTGATAGAATGCCAATATGAATATGTTTAGACCTCATAAACTTGATCCAAGGCGAAGTGTATGAAGTAGGATGTTGGACCTTGCTTGCGATGACAACTCTGGTACTAGCGACAGGCAGACAGGGTCAGGTTGCCTTGTAACAATGGTACTCCAACGTGAACATGGAATCCAGTCTCTTGTAGACTTCCGCATTGCTGTGGCTCTCGGCGAACACATAGACTGGCCTACGATGGTAGCTTGTCCCAATGAATTTGCCCCGAGAGCGTGGCTATACAAACCGTCTCATGTACCATCCTATGCATGAATATCAATCGGCACTTTATCCAATCGAATGCTTACCTATAGTAGTGTGCAAATCGTGTCGGCAAAATGCTGAAAACATTGAATTTCTTGGGTCGTCATCGTTTTATCGGATTCTTCAGAATGACAATCTCGTTGCGAGAGATTTGTTAAATCACATATGTCTATGCGTTTCAAATCCCATCATCAACCGCCAGATCGCAAATCGTGTGGCGATCGTCCGAGGTAATTTTTCACCATGCGACGGTTACAATTTGTCCTTTGGCCATGTATATCCGATCAGGCTGAACTGGACTGTTTCGAGTTCGCAATCTGTAAAGAGAGTCTTGTTGCAACTGCTGCAGACGTCTGCCTTGCATGTGAGTTTTGGCGAATGACATAAGTCTTTTCCGGCAGACCATGTTGATCGTATACTACATCGGAACGGATCAGTCACGCTCGACTTGTGACATATATCGTAAATGTATCTGCCATATTGAAAGAAGATGTATTTTGTGGACTCGACCAAGCTTGAAGTCTAAATCTGAAGCCTGAGGCAGCATCGGGGCTCCGCCAAGACCAAAATTGACCCGCGCACCAGCGTCTTGCAGCAAGCGGGCTTTGGTGAAGACTGCGCGAAAGTTCGATTCGACGACCGCACTTCCATCGACGACATCGACCAACGACGACCGCCACGATGCCCCAGGAAGTCAAGCAGAAGTCCGGCATTGCCATCGGCCTTAACAAGGGTCACGTACGTCCACCCCGAAAACAATCGCCGCACCCGAATGGAGGAGGATGAGAGAAAATTGAGATGGATGCGGATGTGGAGAACAAGGACACAGGCTGACCAGGCTTGCGTGTATACAGAAGGTCACCCCTCGCCAGGTGAAGCCACGTGTCTCGCGCACCAAGGGTCACCTCAGCAAGCGCACCGCTTTCGTGAGGGACATTGTCAAGGAGGTTTCTGGGTACGCTCTTTCCCACCGCCACCGCTTGGCCTCGAGCCAGCTGGAACCGACGCCACCACCAGGACTATACTAACCTAGCATGAACAGCCTCGCCCCCTACGAGCGTCGCGTTATCGAACTCCTCCGCAACTCCAAGGACAAGCGCGCCCGTAAGCTCGCGAAGAAGAGGCTCGGCACCTTCGGCCGTGGCAAGAGAAAGGTCGACGAGATGACCCGCGTCATCGCCGAGAGCAAGCGTGCCGGCCACTAAGCGTTTGCTTTTTCGTTTGATGACCATGGGAGAGGTGTGCAACCGGGGTGGAACCTGCTACATGTATCCGGCGTCAATGGCAACGGCACTTCCTACAGCGGGCCAGTCTACGGACGACCGCGGGGAGCCTTTTGATACAGCGGAAATGAACATGCCTTACTGAGCGTTTGATACTTTGAGACAGCAGCAGGGGAAAATGCACGCTTCTTTCGAAACGAAAGTGATCCGGCTTGAATGCCTCTTTCTTCTTTCTCTCATTTGTGTTTTGGCACCTTTGCAGCTACAACTCTCTTGCGAGGATACTGGACACCATGACACTGGCAACGACAGCTATCCCGCTATTGCAACACACGATACTTCCTCCAGGCAATGTTCCACAGCGACATGCATCAAATCATTGGGTGCTGGACACCAGCTCTGCGCATTTGGCGACCACGCAAATAACGGACAGGCCACACGATGCGACGTTCTCGCAAGAATTAAGCCGAATGAGACTGCTGGCCAGCCATAACAATGCATCACAAAGTCTGCCGAGCGACATGAACGTGATGTAAGTCTTCATGCAATACACTCTTTTGTGAGTTCTACTTGTAGTCTATCGTCAATGCTCGAAATCGCACTCGCCGTGCAAACCACATAAAGTCAACTGAACTAGTTGCCACCTTCAAAGCCTTCGATATCGTGATGATTGCTCTACTCGCCCTGCTCTTCACCAAACTTCTCAAGTTTGCCCATTGCTTTCTTCTCGCCAGTATCACCGACAAGACGGATCCTGTCGATCCTCGTCTTGTCAATCTCACCATCACCGTCAACAACGAAGATGACTAAGCTTGAGATGTTCTGGAATTTGACGAAGCGCAGCTCGACATTTGCAGTACCAGTCGTGGCATCCCAGCTGTCTTCGCTGAGTTCGATCTTTTGAGTAGCGGGCTCATCATCTGCCTCGTCGAAACCCAGAGTGTGCGAACGGTTAGTGTAGAGTTGAAGAGAGCCAGGGCGGCTTGTGGTCATCTCGCCGTTCTCGCCGGCAGTAGGCAGCGAAGTGATTTGCAACGTGTGAAGTTTCATGGTGCTCTGGAAAGGCATGAACAGCATCATCTGGGCGTCCGTGTCACTCTCAATCCAGTCCTTCTTGCCCTCCGCACTCTTGCCCTTTGCACCCAACGAGCTAGGCTTGGAAGTATCAAAGATCGTCCTTGCACCGCCAAACTCGCTGTCCAAGTTCAGGAAGTCCAGATTGAGCTGGTCCACGGCTTCGGTGACATCTCCGTATCCTCTGGGCAGGCCTGCGCCGCTCCAGTTCTTGCCAGAACCGCCGCCTGAGGTGAACGGGTCCTCGGACCCACTGCTGCCTGCTGGCGCGCTGCTCGCTTCCTGCGCCAGCTGCTTGACCGCCGCGTCCAGTGCCTTCATGTCCGCTCCCTTGATCCGCTTGCTCTCGCGCCCGGACTTGAAGACCATAAACGTCGGCATGGCCGTGATGTTGTACGTCTGTGCGATCTGCTTCTGCGAGTCGACGTTCACTTTGGTGAAGGCCAGGGTGCCCGGGCGCGACAGCTGGGCGGACAGTTGCTCGTAGATGGGCGCGATGGCTTTGCAGGGCCCGCACCAGTCGGCGTAGAAGTCTACCACTGTGATGCGGTTGGAGGAGAGGATGGTGGTGAAGTGCGCGGGCGAGTCGATGTTGATTGTTTGGGACATTTTTTTGGTGAGGCGTGGAGGGGATCGTCCCTCTGTTGTTACTTGTGGTCGGTTGGCAAGTGGTAGTGGGTTGTTCAAGAGTATGTGTGTTTTCCTGTAGGTTCCTTCGAGTTTTCTGCTCTGGCGTATTCGATGTCGATCCACTTTGAAGTCAGGTGTTCAATCTGTCAATGTTGGTGGGGGGTTTGATGTCTTCATTCTCGCCTCTCGCTGGGCCCGTCATCGGGCGAGGCTCTAACGCGGGGACGTTCAGCAGGCGCCACCTGGAGAGTTAACTTACAGTTAAATCTACCTTACTTTGGTAAGCTTACAACATCAAAAATCACATCGAAGCAGCTTGACCATTCACATCATAAATTGGCCAGCCGATTACTTCATACCCCACAGTAGGCCACCCGCTACACGTCCTCACTTACACCACCCTCCGAACTAAATGCCTGACCGCGATCTCACAGGCCTGGCGTTGACACCCTCCGAACGTATACTCGTTGTTGCCTTGAGCTATCTTTACGTTGCCCCACGAATACTCGCCCACGGCAAACGCATAATCACTTTCTTGCTCGGCACCTCACAAGAAGCAAGGCGGCAGCTAGCTGACGAAGAGCGCGCACGAAGGAGAGTCGAAGACCGGGAACGAGCTCAGCGTTTGCTTGCAGCATATCGGGAGCAGCTCGAGAGGGAAAGAGACGCAAGAGCAGCAGCAGCAGCCGAAGGAACTGGACATATTGAGTGAGAATGTCTGCCTCGGTATTCGTCGTTGATTCGGCCGCGAGGAGGACGCAGATCAAAGTTACACCTGGCAAGGTGCTGAAGGAAGTCCTGGAGGAGGCATGTCGCGCGAAGAAGCTCAACCCTGATTCATATGCGTTGAAGACACAGAACAACAAGCCGGTTGATCTATCGCAACCATTTCGCCTATCTGGATTATCGGCTGGAGCAAAGCTACAACTCGTACAAGCTAGTCGATCGACTGGAGTCGTCTCTGTTGCATTGCAATTACCGGACGTGGAGGGAGGAGGGAGGTTCACGGACAAGTTTCCAAGCAACACATCGTTGTGGCTGGTGCTACGGAAATTCGAAGAAGGCGTTGCAGGACAGCCTCAAAGGAAACTTAACCTGACTCAACGAGCAGTCCCTTTGGACGGCTCTGGCGCTGGCCGGTTACTTTACGAGCAGCCTTCGCTCAATGTGATGAGCAGGACAATCGAGACTTTTACCGATTTACAAAAGACACTGGCACAACTAGGCATCAACGGCGGGAGTATGCTCATGAGACTGAACTTCAAGAACAGTGGACAGCCACTCGAGGAGGCCATGGCGGAGATTTCAGGGTACTTCACTTCGGTGGAATCCACTACTGAGGAAAGCGGGACGAATGCGACACAGCAAGCGCAAGGCGCTCATGCTTCTGCTATTGGCAGCATGTCGAGCGTTCCAGGTGTGAGTGCAGAGAATGCAGGCGTGCCTGTCGACGGAGCTGCTGGACCGGAGCCTAACGATACTGATGTCGAGATGACATCTGACGGACCCGTTGCACCAGTTGTGGAGAACGACGTGATAGCTTCTTCTTCAGAAACACAGACTGAAGTCCCGGAGCCTACACCCACGCCCCAACAGAGTTTGTACAACGGCGTCGCTGTCTACCGTGCACCTTCCAACGATACGCCCGCCGCTGCTCTCGAACCGGACGACCCAACAACCTTCGAACCCAGCATCGCTCACGCGAAAGCACATCAGGCCGCGCTAGAACGTTCAGGTCGCAACACTCGCCTACTCTCAGACAAGGAGTTGGCAGAGCAAGAAGCTCAACGCCAGGCTTCACTCGCCACCGTACAGAATGTCACTGTCCGTGTCCGCTACCCGGACCAGAGCATGATCGAAACAACAATCAACGCTTCAGAGACGAGTGCGGACGTATACCGAAAGGTCCGCGAGACCCTCACTCACTCAACACAGCCCTTCGAGCTCAGATTCGTCGGCAACAAAGGTCACCAAACCCTCCCCGACAGCGCCAGCAAGCGTCTTGTGCGCGATTTCGGTTTCAGAGGCAAGGTCCTCGTTACCTTTGTATGGTCGCAAGAAGCATCTTCAACCGCCAGACAGGCTCCCGCATTGAAGGACGAATACCGTAGCCACGCACAGGAGCTGAACGTAGACCTTTCGTCGTTCCGCGCTGTTCCTCAGGCTGAAGGCAGCTCTTCGCAGAAGCCGGAAGCCGCGAAGAAAGAGGGCGGCGGCAAGGGCAAAGGCGGCGATTTGGAGGCGAAGATGAAGAAGTTTCTTGGGTTTGGTAAGAAGTGAGCCTGGTGGTTGATGAATTCGATTTGATGATTTGAGCGTTCATAGAATGGCACGCGACGATGCTGCCGTAAGCGTATTGCATGAATACAATGGTTGTAATGGGATCTGCTGTTTCCTCCCGAACGCCCGAAGGGTTCGAGATCGTTTTACCTTGGGAGACTGAGCTTTGCTCGTTGAGAACATCTCTATTCAGCAGACTGATCTGGGAGACCAGGTTAGGTGCCATTACAGTGCGATCTAGACACTTCGATTGGACAATTCGACTTCAAAGGCAGCGTGACAGGCGTTTCAAGGGTCGCAGGAACACAAATGGTGAATGTTATATCCTTTCCCCAACGAATCAAAAAGACGGGACTTCAAGCCGACGAAGTACCGGTATTATTGGAAGTGAACGAATTCAAGCAAATTGCGAAACGGCGTCGATCTCAACGGGGTCGGCACACGCGCACGCACAACATTCATAAGCGAGCGCCACGTTCATCGCCACGCTGACAGAGCCTCATGGATTCTGATCGTGATCGACACGGCTCGGCGGACTTCACGCCCACAGTACGTTTGATTCACAGCCTTGTTCATGCTCGTGGGAAGTGAAATCTTCCTTCGGTATGCGGACATGGCATGCCAGAATGCATAACTTTCCAGGCGGTTACAGCCATGACAATCACCGTGTGTGGCTTGCTTCCGAGATGTGAGAGGCTAAGCATCGTCTTGTTTCGATCCGTCGACAGCCGGATCACAACCTTACTGGAGGCGTGACGTAGCATTGCTCAGCACATTAAATTGCCATGGTTAATGACGCCAGCCGACTCCTCTAGACTAAACTGGCCCCGTCGGTCTCATGCCCTTGGGGTTTTGTCGCGCTACAGTACATCCAACACCCATCGCCGCCTCCCTTTTTCGCGGTTTTATTCGCTTGCTTCTTGCCATTCTGGACGCGATTCTGGCTGCTGCCCTGGCCCTTGCGACACCAATCCACGCCCACGCCGCAGCTTGAACTCGTCTGCTTTCTTGACGAGCGTGTAAACAAACAACAACGCCGAAACACTCTGCGCGTCGCTTCACTACATCTCTCTGTCTCTCACGCGTGACCAAGAAGATGTTCGGTCTCTCGTATTGGTTCATCCCGCTTGTCGCGGGATTCATTTGGCTCGGTATGTAATTTCCTGGCTTTTTGCCCCGAAATGCTCCCCAATACTGATTCCTTTCCAGGCACACTTGTTGCTATGCTTGGTGTGTGGACTGCTCAAGGGTATCCTGAATACCCATGGTCGAATGAAGGGCAGCACATTGTGTACATATCAACGATAGGCGCCACTGGATGGGGCAAACCCTTGTTCATCGCAGGGAGCGCGACGATGATCGTCTTGTTCAACCTGACCTTCCTCCTGGAGCGCTGGCTGCGACACAAGGGTCGCTTGACCAAAAACTACAACATCACGGAGAAGATCCTCTCCGGCTTCGCCGCTGGTTTCGCCATCATCGGTGGTCTTGGCTTGATTCTCTTGACCATCTTCGACACCAGACGCTTCCCGAATGTCCACCAAGCAATGCTTGCCGTCTTCATTGCAGGATACATCATCTCCGCGGTCTTCATCTGCGCCGAATACCAACGCCTCGGCATCCACTTCCGCGAGCACCGCATTCTGCGCGCCAGCTTCTGGATCAAGCTCACTTTCATCTTCGTCGAGGCCGGCCTCGCCATCGCCTTCGGCGTCCTGCAGCGCGGCAGCGAAGTCAACAAAGCCGCCATCCTCGAATGGATCATCTCGCTGATCTACATCTTCTACGTATGGTCGTTCATCATCGACTTCCTCCCCGCGACTCGCACCCGCAACAAGGAGGACCGCTTTGGCCCGCCAATCCGCGCCGACGACGACGAGATGGCCATGAACACTCAAGCTGCCGGCAACAACCTCGGCGGCCCTGTTTACACGGCTGGCGGCCATGCACAGTACGGCGAGACTTCGAGCTACAACAGTGCCGTGCCCATGGCCGAAGCACCAAGGAACGTGCCTGCTTCGAGAAACTTTTGAGCAAGGCTGGTAGATTGGAGAAAAACAGATTTCGCGTGAGTTGGATTTCGAGATTCATGGTGGGATGGAAGCCTTTTTTCTTTCTTTTTTCTTTCTCTCTTTCTTGTTTTGGAATGGGCATTGACGGGGCAAATGAACGAACGGTCGTGTTGATATCCCCGGGACCGTGGGGGGAACTGGGTAAAATATGGGATCTGGGCTTTATATACCAATTTGCTGATTTGCGAAGATGATAGAGAGTTTTACATGTAGCGCTACTGTAACGATTGAACGGGTATCAATTGTCCGTTTTTTGTACTCACTTTTAATGGAGGTAAGGCAGTGAAGTGAAGTGAAGGTAGCAGCGCAAACGCAGTGCCAGCATCTAACTCATACGAATACTTCGGTCCCCGACTTCACGGTCTCGATGTTGACGCTACTCGCTAGATCTTTTACAACATTCTTACCAAATACCATGCTCTGTGCC
>Ga0265798_10003734_pt1 | contig 21449 bp, 15 predicted proteins | sample P3T30metagenome_FD_192430 | JGI IMG/M metagenome (GOLD analysis project Ga0265798, IMG submission 192430) | Plant litter microbial communities from East Loma Ridge, Irvine, California - P3 T30 | ecosystem: Environmental > Terrestrial > Plant litter > Unclassified | place: USA: California... | reverse complement strand
AACCTGCCTGGGACATCCTGCTCGACCTGTTCATCTCGGAACACGAGCAGCGCCGGCTGAGCGTCTCGGCGGTCTGCATCGGCGCACGCGCGCCGTCGGCCACCGCGCTACGCTATCTGACGATGTTACAGGATGCCGACCTGGTCGAACGCATTCGCGACGCCCGCGACGGCCGCCGATCGCATGTCCAACTCACCGCACTTGGTAGATTGCGCATGGCGAACCTGCTGAGTCGCCTGATCGACGCGTAGCCGGGCAGAAGAACGCGAAGGGCAGGTCGCCTTTAAACAGGCGGAACCCGCCCTTCGTCGGGCCCTAGCGTGCTGCCGCCGGATCGCGCGGCGTCACGATCTTCACCAGCGTATTGACCGCCTGGCGGGTCGGCAGGGGGCCGGACGTGGTCAATGTCTTCGCCGCATCGTTCCAACGAAGAACAGCGCTAGATCCGCTGCCCTTCTTGTAACCATTGGTCACGCCGTCATCGTCGTACAGCGTGAAGCTCGCGTCGCGGCCGGGATAGACCCTGATCGTCTCGAGCGCCTGCTTCGTCGCGGTGCTGGGCACTTGCACGCCCATCGGCACGATCGAACCCGCGCGGACGAACAGCGGAATGCGGTCGATCGGCGCTGCGGCCACGATCGTCTGACCACCGGCAAACCGCTGATCCGTCCAATAATCGTACCATTCCGACCCGGCCGGCAGGTAGACCTTGCGGCTGGTGGCGCCCTGTTCCGTGACCGGTGCTACCAGGAAGGCCGGGCCGAACATATATTCGTCGCCGATCGTCGCGACGGCGGGGTCGTTCGGGAAGTCCATGAACAGCGCGCGCATGAACGGCGCGCCCGTCTTGTAGGTCTGATAGCCGAGCGAATAGAGATACGGGATCAGCGCATATCGCAGCTTCAGGAAGCCCGCGAGCACCGGTTCGGCCGCCGCACCATAATCCCATATCGCCGTCGCCGGACGCTGGCCGTGAATGCGCAGCGTCGGCGTGAAGCTGTTATACGCGAACCAGCGCGTGAACAGTTCGGGATAGTCGGTGTAGCTCGGCGACATCGCGGTCGCACCCGCCGGATCGAGCAACGGCGCATGTTCCGCCTTCGGCCCGTTCGGATACTGCCAGCCGCCGGTGTCGCTGCCCCAATACGCCATGCCGGTCGCGGTAAAGCCGAGCCCTGCAGGAACCTGGCGGTGCAAAGTTTCCCAGTTCGCCTGCACGTCCGACGACCAGAACAGCGCGCCGTTGCGCTGCGTCCCAAGATAGGCGGCTCGGGCGAGGATCAGGTTGCGGAAGTCCGGCCGGTCGCGCGCGGACCCTTCCGCGACGCTGTTGGTGTGCACCAGCGGATAGAGGTTGTGATACCGGTCGCCCGACCCGATCGAGAAGAAATTGCCGTCCGGCACGAGATCCGGCTCGGTCTCGTCGAGCCAAAACCAGTCGAAGCCCTGGCTCGCGATATTGTCGCGGATCCGGTCCCAGAACCAGCCGCGCGCATCCGGGTTGGTCGAATCGAGCAGCGCGCCGGCGCGGTCCGAACGGATAGGCAGGCCGTCCACCACGCCGCCGTCCTTGTCCTTCAGCAGCCACCCCTTGGTGCCCAGGAAATTGAAATAGCGCGATTCCTTCTCGAACCGCGGCCACACGCTGATGATCGAATGCATCCCCATGTTCTTCAGCGTGGCGTTCATGCCCTTGGGATCGGGGAAATAGGTGCGGTCGATGTCGAGTTGGCCCATTCGCGTCCAGTAGAACCAGTCGAGCACCATCACGTCGAGCGGAAGGCCGCGCTTCCGGTAGCCGTTGGCGACACCGAGCAGTTCGGCCTGCGTCTCGTAGCGTGCCTTGGACTGGATCAGCCCGAATGCGGCCTTTGGCGGCAGCGGCGTCGCGCCGGTCAGCTTGGCATAACCGGCGTACAATTCGTCGGTGGTGTTGCCGGTGATGACGAAGAACGACACGCGCTCGCCGACGTTCGACTGCCAGTGCGTCGAGTTCGACAGGCCGGGGGAGACGGTGGTCGCCGATGGGTTGTCCCAGACGATGCCGTAGCCCTTGTTGGTGACCATGAACGGCACGCACACCGTTTCGCCCGCAGGCGCGTCGTAGTTGTGGCGGCAATCGATCGTCCGCCCCTTGAGATCGAGCACGCCTTCCTGGTTCTGGCCGAGGCCGTAATAATGCTCGTTCGGCTGCACCGCGAAGCTCGCGCCGACGCGGAACGTCTTCTCGCCGTTGACGGTCTGCGGCGACATCTCCCAGCCGGTCATCTCGGCGATCGTCGATCCATCGGGCTTGCGCACGGCGATCGATACGGGCGGCAACGACGGCGCGAAGTACCGTTCCATCTGCGACGGCGCCTTGGGCCAGGGCTGTGCCTTGACGGTCAGCGCCATCGCGCTGGAGGCGAACACGTCGCCGCTTGCGTCGGTGCGGTGCGTCCAGCCGGTCGCGTCCGCCTTGGTGTTGGGGCCTTCGCCTGGTGGCGCATCGGCAAGCGCGCGGTCGAGCGAGATCGTCACGCGGACGATGTTCGGCGCATAGGGTTCGATCGCGACGAGGCTTCCGTTGCGGTCGAGCGTCGCGAGCGGATCGGCCTTTGCATGCGTCATGATTGCCGACGTCAGGCACGTGCCAATCAACAGGAGGCGCGCGGCACAAGGGAGGGTCGGCATAGTATCGTATCTTCCGTAAGCTCAGGCCGCGCTGGCGCCGTGTTCACCCGCAAGCATGCTCGGCTTGCAGTCGGAATGCCAGATATCACGTGGTCGTAAATCGGCTCGGGATGCGCGAACGGACAGGGGGCAATGTGACGGGTTCGGAAGTGGCGATGTCGCTCGGGGGTAGGCTAGTCGCTGCCGATCAGGCATGGCGTCTGCGTCTAACGAGGTGAGCGAGCAGATGGACGACCGAGCGACGATGCCGCGTATTGCGGGGCCCGAGGATCATGTCGTCGTCGTCGGGGGCGGGTTTTCGGGCGCGCTGTTCGCAGTCAATCTGATGCGCCACGAGGGGCCGCGCGTGACGTTGATCGAGAGGCGAGACCGGCAGCTTGCGCGCGGTGTCGCGTATAGTGCGGCGCATCCCGATCACCTGCTCAACGTCCGCGCGGGGAACATGAGCGCGCTGCCCGACGATCCCGACCACTTTGTCCGCTGGCTGGAGGCGCACGGCAAGGGCGACCGCAAGACCTTCGTCCCGCGCACGACGTATGGCGCGTATCTGCGCGAACTGCTCGACGCCGCGATCGCGGAGTCGGACGGCCGGCTGGTGCATGTCGAGGGTGAGGTCTGCGCGATCGATCCGGTCGAAGGCGAAGGCGACGGCGTGACGCTGACGATGGCGGACGGGCGCAAGATCGCCGCCGATACCGCGGTGCTCGCGCTCGGTAACCTGCCCCCGCACACGCCGCCGGGGTTGAAGCCGGACGCGCTGCCGGCTGGTGTCTATTACGCGGACCCGTGGGCGGCCAATCTCGCCGAGGGGCTGGGCGCGGACGATACCGTCGTGCTGGTCGGAACAGGGCTGACCGCGATCGACGCGGCGTTGCTGCTCGATGCGCAGGGGTTCGCCGGAAACATCCTGGCGATGTCGCGACGCGGATTGTCGCCACGGCGGCATGTCGATGGCGCGCCGGCGCACCGCGGTGTCTCAGACAAACCCCAGGGCGGGCTGACTGACCTCGTCCGCCATGTTCGTGCACGTGCCGCCGAAGAGGGCTGGCGCTGCGCCGTCGACGAGCTTCGTCCGGTCACGCAGATGCTGTGGTCGGCAGCGTCGCAGGAGGTGCGCGGACGCTTCCTTCGCCATCTACGCCCGTATTGGGACGTCCACCGCCACCGACTCGCACCGGCCGTTGCGGACCGTGTCGAGGCGCTCGTTGCGACCGGGCGGCTGACCTTCGCGGCGGGTAAGATCGTGTCCGCCGAAGCTGACGGTACGCAGGCAAGGTTGACGTGGCGACCACGGGGCGAGACTGATCCGGTCGTCACGCGCGCGGCGCGGATCGTCAATTGCACGGGGCCGCAGGGCGACCTGCTGCGCTCGGAGGAGCCGCTCGTGAAGCACCTGCTCGGAGCGGGTGCGATCCGGCCCGACCCGCTCAGGCTCGGCGTCGACGTCGATGCCCAGTCGCGCGCGATCCGCGCCGACGGGACCCCCGATGACCGGATCCACTGCATCGGGCCGATGACTCGCGGCGGGCTGTGGGAGGTGGTCGCGGTGCCCGATATCCGCGTCCAGAGCTGGGATCTCGCGCGCCGCCTGTCCAACGCGCAATGGGTCGGCGGCGAAGGTCTTTGACCGCGATCCGGCGCTTTTTCTCGAGTGATGCGGCGGGCGCCATCGTGCTGCTCGCGGCGGCGATAGCGGCACTGTTCGTCGCAAATTCACCGCTCGCGCCAACGTACTTCGCGACACTGCACCACGCAGTCGGCGGGATGAGCGTCCACCACTGGATCGACGACGGCGCGATGGCGCTGTTCTTCCTGCTGATCGGGTTGGAGGTGAAGAGCGAGTTCGTCTCGGGGCATCTCTCGACCTGGGGCGAGCGCATCATGCCCGGTGCGGCGGCGCTCGCGGGCATGGCGGTGCCGGCGGCCCTCTATGTGCTCGTCAATATGGGAACGCCCGACAATCTGCGCGGCTGGGCTATCCCGGCGGCGACCGACATCGCGTTCGCGCTCGGCATCCTTGCCCTGCTCGGATCGCGCGTCCCGACCTCTTTGAAAGTGTTGTTGACGGCGATCGCGGTGATCGACGACCTGCTCGCGATCCTCGTCATCGCGCTGTTCTACACCGGCCATATAGCGCTGTTGCCGTTGCTTGCGGCAGGCGCCGGGCTCGGCGTGCTCGTCATTCTGAACCTGTCGGGCGTGCGGTCGCTGGTGCTGTACCTGCTGATCGGCGTCGGGATTTGGTATGGTGTCTTGCTGTCGGGTGTCCATGCGACGCTCGCGGGTGTGGCGATCGCGTTGACGATCCCGCTGCGGACCGGGGACGGCGAGCCGCCGCTGAAGCGTCTCGAACACGCGCTCCAGCCCTGGTCGAGTTTCCTGATCGTGCCGGCGTTCGGGTTCGCCAATGCGGGCATCGCGTTCGGCGGGATGGTGGCGGCGGACGTGATCGCGCCGCTGCCGGTCGGGATCATGCTGGGGCTGTTCCTCGGCAAGCAGATCGGCATCTTCGCGACGATCCGCGGTCTCGTGACGTTCCGGCTGGCCGAGGCGCCCAAGAACGCGAGCTGGACACAGGTCTACGGCATGGCGGTGTTGTGCGGGATCGGCTTCACGATGAGCCTGTTCATCGGCGGGCTCGCCTTCGCCGGCGCGCCGCACGCGATGGACGCGGTAAAGGTCGGGGTGTTCGCGGGCTCGATCCTGTCGGGCGTCGCTGGCTGGCTGATCCTTCGCCGCACCGCACAATAATTCGACAATACTACGTGAAACATATGCTTCGCCCCGGCAATCGATCTCGAATTGCTACGTCGCTAGAGCCTAATTGCCAGTCCTCGCGAACCGCCATCCTTTCGGCGGCCCGCGCATGGGGACCACAATGCACATTCTTCGTTTCGTCGCCGCCACCGGACTTCTCGCCGGTATCGCCACGCCCGCGTTCGCGCAGGACACCGCGCCGCCTTCTCCCGTGACCGTCAGCGGTTCGGTGACGCTCGCGACCGATTATCGCCTGCGCGGCGTGTCGCAGTCGGACAAGGACGGCGCGATCCAGGGCGGGCTGACGATCGCACACGAGAGCGGTATCTACGTCGGCGCATGGGGCTCGAACCTGTCCGGCTGGGGCACGTTCGGCGGCTCGAACATGGAGCTCGACCTGATCGGCGGCTACAAGCACAAGCTCGCGAACAATGCGACGATCGACGTCGGCTTGACCTGGTACATGTATCCGGGCGGCGCCTCGAAGACCGACTATGCCGAGCCCTATGTGAAGCTCAGCGGCACGACCGGTCCTGCGACGCTGACCGCGAGCGCTTTCTATGCGCCGAAGCAGCAGGCGCTCGGCAAATGGTATCGCACCGGCGCCGATGCTGCGGCGGGAGTCTACACCGACGCGGGCGACAAGGAGGACAACCTCTACCTCACCGGCGACGGCGCGTTCGCGATCGCAGGGACGCCGATCACCGCCAAGGCGCATATCGGCCATAGCTGGGGCAATGATGGGCTCGGCCCCAACGCGACCAGCGCGGCGCCGACGGGTGATTACTGGGATTGGTCGCTCGGTGCGGACACTACGTATAAAAATCTGACGCTGAACGTGAGCTATGTCGACACAGACATCACGCGTCGCAGTGCTGCGTATCTCCAGCCGAGCTTCTCCCGCGGCCAGGACGGAACCGGATCGATCGCCGACGGCACCGTGGTTGCCTCGCTCACCGCAGCCTTCTGAAAGGAACCCAGCCATGCAGGACCTTCTCTGGATAGCCATCATGATCGGACTGGTGGCGGCGACGCTCGCCTATGTCCGCCTGTGCGACAACGCCTGAGCCCATGAGGACACAATCATGACCCTCGACCTCTGGCTCGCCGCGATCGTCGCGCTCGGGCTGCTTTTCTATCTCGTGGCGGTGCTGATCCGTCCCGAACGCTTTTAGGAGCGCGTCATCATGACATTCGAAGGATGGATCCTCATCCTGGGCTTCGTCGGCATCCTGCTGGCGTTGACCAAACCGGTTGGTATGTGGCTGTTCGCCTTGTACGAAGGCCGTCGCACGCCGATCCACGCCATCCTCGGCCCCGTCGAGACCGGCTTCTACAAGCTCAGCGGCATCGACCCGAAGGCGGAGCAAGGCTGGCGCCGCTACGCCCTCCACATGATCATGTTCAACGCGATGCTGATGGCGCTGACCTACGCGGTGTTGCGTCTGCAGGGCGTGCTGCCCGGCAATCCGCAGGGTCTCGCAGGGCTCAGCCCGCATCTCGCGTTCAACACCGCGATCAGCTTCACGACGAACACCAACTGGCAGAGCTATGCCGGTGAGACGACCATGTCGAACTTCAGCCAGATGTTCGGGCTGACGATCCACAACTTCCTGTCGGCGGCGACCGGCATCGCGCTGGCGTTCGCGCTGTTCCGCGGGTTCGCGCGGCGCTCGAGTGCGACGATCGGCAATTTCTGGGCCGATATGACGCGCGTCACGCTCTACGTGCTGCTGCCGATCTGCGTCGTCGTGACGCTCTTCTACATCGCCAGCGGCGTACCGCAGACGATGGCCGGTACGGTCGACATCACCACGCTCGAAGGGCTCAAGCAGACGCTGACGCTCGGGCCGGTGGCGAGCCAGGAAGCGATCAAGATGCTCGGCACCAATGGTGGCGGCTTCTTCAACGCGAACTCGGCGCATCCGTTCGAGAACCCGACCGCGCTTGTCAACCTCGTGCAGATGCTGTCGATCTTCCTGATCGGTTTCGGTCTCACCTGGACCTTCGGCAAGGCCGTCGGCAACACCAAGCAGGGCTGGGCGATCCTCTCGGCCATGCTCGTGCTGTTCCTCGCCGGCGTCACGATCACCTATTGGCAGGAAGCCGCGGGCAACCCGATCCTGCACAACATGGGCGTTGCGGGCGGCAACATGGAAGGCAAGGAGGTCCGCTTCGGGATCGCCGCGTCCGCCTTGTTCTCCGTCGTCACCACCGCCGCCTCGTGCGGCGCGGTCAACGGCATGCATGACAGCTTCACCGCGCTGGGCGGCATGATCCCGCTGCTCAACATCCAGCTCGGCGAAGTCGTCATCGGCGGCGTCGGCGCAGGCATCTACGGCTTCCTGCTGTTCGCCATCCTGGCCGTGTTCGTCGCGGGCCTGATGGTCGGCCGCACGCCCGAATATGTCGGCAAGAAGATCGAGGCGCGCGAAGTGAAGCTGGCGGTGCTGGCGATCGCCATCCTGCCGCTCGTCATCCTCGGCTTCACCGCGCTCAGCGCCGTGCTGCCGGACGGGCTCGCGGGGCCGCTCAACAAGGGGCCACACGGGTTCAGCGAGATCCTCTACGCCTTCACCAGCGCGGTCGGGAACAACGGCTCCGCGTTCGCCGGACTTACCGCCAACACGCCTTATTACAACGGCTTGCTTGGGGTCGCGATGTGGCTCGGCCGCTTCTTCATCATCGTGCCGATGCTCGCAATCGCCGGTGGTCTCGCGGCCAAGAAATACACGCCGGAAAGCGCAGGCTCGTTCCCGACGACGGGCGCGCTGTGGGTCGGCCTGCTGGTCGGGATCATCCTGATCGTCGGTGGCCTGACCTTCCTGCCGAGCCTCGCGCTCGGTCCTATCGCCGATCATCTCGCGATGATCAGCGGCAAAACCTTCTGACGGGACAAGCCAAAATGGCACGCACCCCTACCAAGTCGCTGTTTACTGCCGACTTGATCGTTCCCGCGATCGGCGACGCTTTCCGCAAGCTCGATCCGCGGCAGTTGATCCGCAACCCGGTGATGTTCGTCACCGCGGTCGTTGCCACGCTGTTGACGATCCTCGTCAATGTCGGCGGCGACGGGCTCTCGGTCGGCTTCAAGATACAGCTGGTGATCTGGCTGTGGCTGACGGTGTTGTTCGGCACCTTCGCCGAAGCGCTCGCCGAAGGCCGCGGCAAGGCGCAGGCCGCGTCATTGCGCGCGACCAAGGCCGAACTGACCGCCCGCCGCATGAAGGGCGACCAGGTCGAGTCCGTCCCCGCCAGCATGCTCCGCGCGGGCGACATCGTCCTGGTCACAATGGGCGACCTGATCCCGGCGGATGGCGAAGTCGTCTGGGGCGTCGCCTCGGTCAACGAAGCCGCGATCACCGGCGAAAGCGCGCCGGTAATCCGCGAGGCGGGCGGGGATCGCTCGGCGGTGACCGCGGGCACGCGCGTCATCTCCGACGAGATCCGCGTGAAGGTCACCGCCAATCCCGGCGAAGGCTTTCTCGACCGCATGATCGCACTCGTCGAGGGCGCCGAGCGGCAGAAGACGCCGAACGAGATCGCGCTGACGTTGCTGCTTGTCGGGCTGACGATCATCTTCCTGATCGCGGTCGGCACGATCCCTGGTTTCGCAAGCTATGCGGGCGGCCGCGTGCCGGTCGCGATCCTGGCGGCGCTGCTGATCACGCTGATCCCGACGACGATCGCGGCGCTGCTGTCGGCGATCGGGATCGCGGGGATGGATCGGCTGGTGCGCTTCAACGTGCTGGCGAAGTCGGGCCGCGCGGTCGAGGCGGCGGGCGATATCGACGTCCTGCTGCTCGACAAGACCGGCACGATCACGATCGGCGATCGCCAGGCGAGCGAGTTCCGCTCGGTCGGCGGCACGCGTGACGAGGATCTGGCCGAGGCGGCGTTGCTCGCCAGCCTCGCCGACGAAACGCCCGAGGGCCGCTCGATCGTCGTCCTCGCGCGCGAGAAGTTCGGCGTGACGACCAGCGAACTGCCGGGGGACGCGGAGGTCATCCCGTTCACCGCGCAGACGCGAATCTCGGGCGTGATCGTCGGGGGCTCGCTGATCCAGAAGGGGGCCGTGGACTCGATCCTGAAGGCCAATCCGGGGGCAGGAGCAACCGCCGCGGCCACCGAACTGCGCCGCATCACCGACGAGATCGCCCGTGCAGGCGGTACGCCGCTGGCGGTCGCACGCGACGGTCGGTTGCTAGGTGCGATCTTCCTCAAGGACGTCGTCAAGGCCGGCATCCGCGAGCGCTTCGGCGAGCTGCGCGCAATGGGCATCCGCACGGTGATGATCACCGGCGACAACCCCCTTACCGCCGCCGCGATCGCCGCCGAAGCAGGGGTCGACGACTTCCTCGCGCAGGCGACGCCCGAGGACAAGCTCGACCTGATCCGCAAGGAACAGCAGGGCGGGCGACTGGTCGCGATGTGCGGCGACGGTACCAACGACGCGCCGGCTTTGGCCCAAGCCGATGTCGGCGTGGCGATGAACACCGGCACGCAAGCCGCGCGCGAGGCGGGCAACATGGTCGACCTCGACAGCGACCCGACCAAGCTGATCGAGATCGTCGGTCTCGGGAAGCAGTTGCTGATGACGCGTGGTGCGCTGACCACCTTCTCGGTGGCGAACGACGTGGCCAAGTATTTCGCGATCATCCCGGCGATGTTCGTCGCGCTCTATCCGGGGTTGGGCGTGCTCAACGTGATGCGGCTGGGTTCGCCGGAAAGCGCGATCCTGTCCGCGATCATCTTCAACGCGATCATCATCCCGATGCTGGTGCCGCTTGCGCTGAAGGGGGTGGCGTACAAGCCGATGGCGGCGGGGCCGCTGCTGGCGCGCAACCTGGCGGTGTATGGCCTGGGTGGCCTGATCGCGCCGTTCGTCGGGATCAAGCTTATCGACCTTCTGGTCGGTGCGCTGGGGCTCGCATGATGATCCAGACCAGTCCGTTGCGCGCACATGCACCCTCGCACCGACCCCCAACACCACCCCGGCGAAGGCCGGGGCCCAGATGGAAAGGTCGCAGTAACGAAGCGCATCCGCAGTTAGCAACGTCACCCAACTGGACCCCGGCCTTCGCCGGGGAGGTGCCAGGTGGCTGGTCGCAAGCTTCGACGTGTGCCCTCACCCCAAAGAATTGTTCACCCGCGAAGGCGGGTGCCCAGACTGTGTCCCTGCCTTCGCGGGGACACATGGAGACGACAGCATGACTTCCGATTTCACCTCCGCGCTCCGTCCGGCGTTCGTCATGACGATCCTGTTCGCGCTGCTGCTCGGGATCGTCTATCCCCTGGCCATGACCGGGATCGGACAGGCCATCTTCCCCGCGCAAGCGAACGGCAGCCTCGTCATGGCCAACGGCAAGGCGATCGGCTCGACCGTCGTCGGCCAAGCCTTCACCACCGATCGCTATTTCCAGACGCGCCCCTCCGCCGCCGGCAAGGGCTATGACGGCCTCGCCTCGTCGGGTTCGAACTACGGCCCGACCAGCCAGGCGCTCGTCGACCGCACCAAGGTCGACGTCGCCAAGCGCCGCGCGGAAGGCGTGACCGGACCGCTGCCGGCCGATCTCGCCACCGCCTCGGGGTCGGGCCTCGACCCCGACCTGTCGCCAGCCTCGGCCTATGCCCAGGTCGCCCGCGTCGCCCGTACCCGCGGCCTTCCTGCCGACAAGGTCCGCGCGCTGGTAACCGCCAACGTCGACGGCCCGCTGTTTGGCATCCTCGGCGAGCCACGCGTGAACGTCTTCGCCCTCAACCGCGCCCTCGACGCAACGCATTGAACGACGACACGCGACCATCCCCCGAGGCCCTTCTGCGACAGGCGTCGCAGGAGGGTCGCGGCCGTCTGAAGATCTTCCTCGGCGCCGCCCCCGGCGTGGGCAAAACCTACGAGATGCTTTCCGAAGGCGCGGAACGTCACCGCGCCGGCGTCGACGTCGTCATCGGCGTGGTCGAGACGCACGGTCGCGTCGAAACCGAAGCGCTCACGCGGGGGCATGAAATCGTCCCACGAAAGGCGATCCCGTACGAAGGCCGCACGCTCGACGAGATGGACCTCGACGCCATCCTCGAACGCGCGCCCACGCTCGTCCTCGTCGACGAACTCGCGCACACGAACGCCCCCGGCAGCCGCCACCCCAAACGCTATCAGGACGTCGAGGAACTGCTCGCGGCCGGCATCGACGTCTATTCGACGATCAACATCCAGCATATCGAGAGCCTCAACGACGTCGTCGCCTCGTTCACGCGCGTCCGCGTCCGCGAGACCGTCCCCGACAGTATCGTCGAGGCCGCCGAGATCGAAGTCGTCGACATCCCGCCCGACGAACTGATCGAGCGGCTGAAGGCGGGGAAGGTCTATCTCCCCCACGAAGCCACCCGCGCCCTCGCGCACTTCTTCTCCAAGTCGAATCTGTCGGCCCTGCGCGAGCTCGCGCTCCGCCGTGCCGCGCAAGCCGTCGATGCGCAGATGCTCGAACACGTCCGCGCATTGGGCGTCGGCGGCACCTGGGCGGGCGGTGAGCGGATCGTCGTCGCGATCAGCGAGTTGCCCGGCGCGCTTGGCCTCGTCCGCGCGACCAAGCGGATCGCCGACGCGATGCACGCGCCGTGGACCGCGGTATATATCGAGACGCCCCGCGCGCAGACTTTCGGCGAGCCCGAGCACCGCCAGCTTGCCGCGGTTTTCAACCTAGCGACGCAACTCGGCGGCGATGTCGCGACTGTCCCGGCGACGTCGGTGGTCGACGGCCTGAAGACGTTCACCACCGAGGCGCGCGCGACGCAGCTGGTCGTCGGCAAGTCCACCCGCTCGCGCTGGTTCGAACTCCGTCACGGCTCGGTCGTCGACCAGATGGTCCGCGAGTCACCGGGGATCGCCGTCCACGTCCTGCCGATGGACCCGCCCACTGCGCCCCGCGGCACGCGCGTGCGGACCGGCGGATGGGGTAGCAAAGCCGGCTACGCCTGGACGACAGCGATGGTCGCGGGCGTTACCGGCGTGGCGAGCGCGCTGTTCCACATCCTCAACCTCGGCAACGTCGCGCTGCTCTATTTGCTGCCGGTGATGGCCGCGGCGAGCCTGTTCGGCCTGCGCACCGGGCTGTTCGCAGGCGTGGTTTCGTCGATCGCGTACAACTTCTTCTTCCTGCCGCCGACCGGCACGCTGACGATCAACAATCCCGAGAACGTGATCTCGATCCTCGTGCTGCTCGGCATCGCGTTCGTGACGAGCCAGCTCACGTCGCGGGTCCGCGCGCAGGCCGACATCGCCGCCGCCAGCGCGCGCACCAACGCCGCGCTTGCCGGGTTCCTCCGCCAACTGACCTCGCTCAACGAGCCGGTCGCGCTGGCCCGCGCGATCTGCGAGGAAATCGGCCGGTTGTTCGGCGTGCGTGCGGTGATCCTCGTCGCGGAGGACCCCGGCCTTGCGGTGCAGGCGGCGAACGGCGCGGACTACCGGCTCGAGACAATGGAGATGGCGGCCGCGCAATGGGCCTATGATACGGGCACGCCGGCAGGTCGTGGGTCGGGCACGCTGGCGGCATCGGAGTGGTTCTTCCAGCCGTTGCGCTCGGGCGAGCGGACGCTGGCGGTGCTCGGCCTTGCGCGTGAGGCGGGTGGCGATCCGGTGCGATCGGACCAGTTGCCGTTGCTGATGAGCCTGGTCGACCAGGCGTCGCTCGTGCTCGAACGCGCGCGGCTGGAGGTCGAGATGCGCGACGTCGATGCGGTGCGCGAGCGCGATCGGTTGCGGCAGGCGTTGCTGTCGTCGGTCAGCCACGACCTGCGCACGCCGCTGACCTCGGTGATGGCGGCGGCGGCGGAATTGCACCGCGGCGTCACGCCCGAGCTGATCGACACGATCGAGACCGAGGCAGCGCGGCTCAATCGCTTCGTCGGCAACCTGCTCGACATGGCGCGCGTGGAAGCGGGCGCGCTCCGGTTGCGGCTTGAACCAACCGATCTCACCGATGCGGTCGCGGGCGCGGTGCATGACACCAAGCGCGTGCTCGAAGGCCATGCGATCGACCTCGACGTCGCGCCCAACCTGCCGCTGGTCCGCGTCGATCCGCAATTGCTCCACCATTGCCTGCTCAACCTGCTCGACAATGCCGGCCGCTATGCCGACCCCGGCACGCCGATCGTGGTACGCGCGGAACACCGCTTCGGAATGCTCCGGCTGTCGGTGATCGACCAGGGACCGGGCCTGCCCCCCGGCCGCGAGAAGGAGGTGTTCGAGACGTTCCGCCGCCTCGAAGGCTCCGACCGCGCGGTCGGCGGCACCGGGCTGGGGCTTGCGATCGTGAAGGCGTTCGCCGAAGCGATGGGCATGACCGTCGAAGCCAGCAACCGCGAAGACCTCACTGGCGCGCAGTTCAGCCTGTGCTTCCCCGTGGCCTTGCTCGTTCGCGACATCGGTGGAGCGAACTTATGAGCACGCAAACGGTCCTGATCGTCGACGACGAACTGCATATCCGGCGGTTGTTGAAGAACACGCTGGAGCGGGCGGGGTACGGCGTCGAGGAAGCGGTCGACGCGCGTGAGGCGCTGCGCATCGCGGGAAGCCGGCCGTTGACCGCAGTGCTGCTCGACCTGGGGTTGCCTGATCGTGACGGGCTGGAACTGGTGCCGCTGCTGAAGAAGCTCGGCGATCCGATCATCCTTGTCGTGTCCGCGCGCGAAGCGACCGACCAGAAGGTCGCGGCGCTCGATCTGGGGGCCGAGGATTATGTGACCAAGCCGTTCGATACGGAGGAACTGCTCGCCCGCCTCCGCGTCGCGCTGCGCGGGCGGGGCGAGGCGACGTCTCGCCCGACGGTCCTGCATGCGCATGGGGTCGAGATTGATTTCGAACACCGCCTCGTCCGGCGCGGCAACGAGGAGGCGCATCTGACGCGGAAGGAGTTCGACGTGCTCTCGGCGTTGGCGGCGCATCCGGGGCGGGTGGTGACGCATCAGCGGATATTGGAGGCAGCGTGGCCGACCGATCATGACCGCCGGATCGAATATCTCCGCATCGTCGTGCGTAACTTGCGGCAGAAGCTGGAGGGGACAGGGGGAGTCGGCACGGTCATCGCGAACGAACTCGGCATCGGGTACCGGCTGTTGGTCGACGCCTGAACCGGGAATATTAGTGTGTTTCCCCGCAGCAGGTCGCCCCTGCCGCGCGAGGTTCCGGCTTTCGCCGGGATGACGGGGTTGCGCACTATGTGAACACTATGGCTCCCTTCGTTATCGATCTCGAACGCTTATGTGAGGGGAAATAGCTGAAGTGTCGCATGACCGACGCCCGCCGCCTCCGCACCGATCTCAGCCTCCGCGCGAGCGGTGTCCTGTCGCTCGCGATCGCCGCCACCGCGATCTACACGCTCGCTCGTCTCCATCAGCAAACCGGCGCACTCGCATTTCTGCTCGCCACGATCGGCTTCCTCTGCGCGAGTGCTGGCGCGATGTTGGTGGTCGTCGGTGGGCATATCCACGACCCGGTTAGGATCAGCGCCCGCTGGCAACGCGCGCGATAGGCTGCGCCCGCGGCGGGACCTGTCGACGCGCGCGCGTGTCGTCTCTATGCTACCGCATTGCAGCATGATGACGACAAGGGAGCGCTCTGCATGATCGGTCGACGCGAAGTAGTAACCGCGCTGGGTCTGTTGGGTGTCCTCCCGCAGGCCGCTGCCGCGATGCGTACGGCGCCCGGCAAGGCCGAGCCGTTCTCCTGGGACGCGCTCCAGCAGCGCGCCGCGACGCTCGCCACCAAGCCATATGCCGCCCCGGCCAAGGTCGCCGCCGCCGCCGCGATCGATTACGACAAGGTCGGCAGCATCCGCTACCGCGCCGACAAGACGCTCGCCGGTGGCATCCGCCTGTTCCCGCTCGGACGCTACGCGCCGATGCCGGTCGCGATCAACGTCGTCGAGAACGGGCAGGCGCGTCGCATCGAGTTCTCGCGCGACCTGTTCGAGGCGGAAGAGGGCCACGCCGCCGCGCTGGGCATCGCCGGATTCCGGGCGATGGCACCGGGCGGCACCAGCGACTGGATGGCGTTCCAGGGCGCATCCTATTTCCGCACCGCCGGCGCGCAGGACCAATATGGCCTGTCCGCGCGCGGGCTCGCGATCAACACCGGGCTGCCGGGCCGCGAGGAATTTCCCGACTTCACCGAATTCTGGATCGAGCGGACCGGCGCGGACGCATACACGATCTACGCGCTGATGGACGGCGCCAGCGTCACCGGGGCGTACCGCATCCAGTCGCGCCACATCGCCGGCGCTGGCGTCGAGCAGCAGGTCTCGTCCGTGCTCAACGTCCGTCGCGACATCGAACGGCTCGGCGTCGCGCCTGCGACCAGCATGTTCTGGTACGGCGAAGGCAATCGCGCCGCTGCGGTCGACTGGCGTCCCGAGATCCACGATTCGGACGGCTTGGCGCTCCTCACCGGAGCCGGCGAACGAATCTGGCGCCCGCTCAATAACCCGCCGCATGATACGCTGGACAGTTTTGTGGACCAAGCACCCAAGGGTTTCGGGCTGATCCAGCGCGACCGGAACTTCGATCACTACCAGGACGACGGCGCCTTTTACGATCGGCGGCCGAACCTGTGGGTCCAGCCGCAGGGTGACTGGGGCAAGGGCGCGGTGATGCTCTATGCGTTCCCGACCAACAGTGAGACGGTCGACAATGTCGTGTCGTTCTGGACCCCGGCCGCGCCTGCGAAAGCGGGGCAGCGGTTGCAGTTCGATTACTCGCTGTCGTGGAAATCGGTCGATCCGACCGCCGTCGCCGCGACAGCGCACGTCGTCGATTGCTGGCAGGGCGTCGCCGGCCGACCGGGCGCCGAGCCGGTGAAGGGCGCGCGGAAGCTCGTGGTCGATTTCATCGGTGAGGGTCTTGCTGGTCTCGATCGCCAGAGCGGCGTAACCGCCAAGATCGATGTCGTCCGCGGCAAAGTGCTCGCCAACGCGGCCTATCCCGTCGTCGGCCAGAAGAACCGCTGGCGCGTCACCGCCGACGTGGCCCCCGATGCGCAAGGGCCCGCCGACGTCAGGCTGTTCCTCACGCGCGGCGGTCGTGCGCTTAGCGAAACCGTCCTGACCCCGATCTTCTGATGCCCGCGATTCCCATGATGCCGGGCGAAACACCGATCGAGATGCCCCCGCAGCGTTTCGACGGCCCGCCGCCGCCTTGGTCCGCGCCTGAGCCGGGCCCGGGCATGGTCGTATCCTCCGACGACATGCTCGCGCGCCGCATCCTCCTCGTGCTGATGACCGGGTTGCTGGCCACCGCGGCGTCATCGGCGGTGCAGGAATCGCTGCTCGCCGACGGATTGAGCTTCTGGGACGCGGCATTGCTCGCGCTGTTCTTCCCACTGTTCGCCTGGATCGCGTTTGGCTTCATGAATGCGGCGATCGGCTTCTTGCTGTTGATGACCGGCGGGCATCCGGGGTTCGTTCCGACGCCGCGCCAGTCCGAACCACTCGAAGGTCGCACCGCGATCCTGATGCCGGTCCACAACGAGGACATCGACGCGGTTTTCGAGCGGATCGCCTGGATGGCGCGCGCGATCGCCGCCGGCGGTGTCGCCGACCGGTTCGATATCTTCATCCTGAGCGATTCCGGCGAAGCGGCGGAGGCGGCTGAGATCGCGGCGTGGGAGCGCCTAGCCCCGACGCTCGACTGCGCGCTCTATTACCGGCGCCGCACCGTGAACGTCGGCCGCAAGCCCGGCAACGTGGCGGAGTGGATCCGGCGGTTCGGCGGCGGCTATCGCTACATGCTGATGCTCGACGCGGACAGCCTGATGGGCGGCAACACGATCATCGGCATGGCGCAGGTGCTTGAGCGGCGGCCTGCGGTGGCGCTGCTCCAGACGGTGCCGGCTGTGATCAACGGCGTGACGTTCTTCCAGCGCTGGATGCAGTTCGCCAGTCGGTTGTATGGTCCGATTTCCACCGCCGGACTCGTATGGTGGTCGGGTTCGGAGGCGACCTTCTGGGGCCATAACGCGATGATCCGGATCGAGGCGTTCGCGTCGAGTTGCGGGCTCCCCGATCTGCCGGGGCGGGCGCCGTTCGGCGGCGTCATCATGAGCCACGACATGGTCGAGGCGGCGCTGTTACGGCGGCGCGGCTGGCGCGTCCATATGCTGATGACCGAGGAGACGTTCGAGGAATATCCGCCGACGCTGATCGATGCGGCGGTGCGTGACCGGCGCTGGGCGCAGGGGAACATCCAGCATCTAAGCCTGCTGACGTCGTCGGGGTTCCACTGGGTCAGTCGGCTGCAATTGCTGATGGGCGCGTCGGCGTTCATCACCTCGCCGGTGTGGCTGCTGATGATCGCGACCAGCGTCGTGCAGGCGCTGATCGGCGAGCGGAATATCGTCGAGGCGCAGACGTCTCTGCAGGTGCTGTTCGTCACGCTGTTGCTGCTGTTCGGGCCCAAGCTGCTAAGCGTGATCTGGGCGTTCTCGAATGCAGAGCGTCGCGCGGGGTTCGGCGGGCGGCGCGGGATCGTCAGGTCGGTGCTGGTCGACGTGCCGTTCTCGATGCTGTCCGCGCCGGTGATCGCGCTGACCCAGACGATGGACCTCGCGGGGATTCTAATGGGGCGGAAGTCCGGTTGGGCGCCGCAGAACCGTGACGCGCACGAGCTGTCGCTTGGCGACGTGATGCCGCGGTATCGCTGGCATGTCGGAGTGGGGGTGGCGTTGTTGCTCGTGACGCCGTTCGCGCCGGTCACGGCGGCGTGGCTTGCGCCGGTGACGCTGGGGCTGTTGCTCAGTCCGTTCCTGACGATTCTGACGGCGAGCGAGAAAGCGGGGCGGTGGGCGCTGTTGCACGGGATGTTCGTCGAGCCCGGCGAGCATGTATCGGTGCTCTCGCGGCCTTCGCTGCCGGCGCATAGCGGCTAGCCTCCGTCATCCTGACGAAAGTCAGGATCCAGGGTAACTAAGCGTCGCCGGTCTTGGCTCTGGATCCTGACTTTCGTCAGGATGACGGCGCGTTTTGAACCGATCTAAGCCCGGTGCCCGCTTAACTCCGCCCCCGCATTCACCGCAAATCGCCGGTTCCAGATCGTCGCTGAGGCCGACACCGCAGTCACCACCAGGAACGCCAGCGTGAAGTCCGTCAGCGCCGGCCGGGTCGCGCCCGTTCCCAGCATCCCGACATGCAGCGATGCCGCCCCCACGCAGATGCCGAGCGACAGCATCAGTTGCTGGAACGTCGCGTAGAAGCTCGTCGCGCTGCTCATCCGCGACGACGGGATCTCGTCGTACGCGATCGTATTGTACGCCGAGAACTGGAACGACATGAAGAAGCCCGAGATCATCAGCACGCCGAAGATTGCCGGGATCGGCCAGTCGGGGCGGAACAGGCCGGCGACCGCATAGCCCGAACTCGCGCAGAGTCCGCCGACGATCAGGCTGTTGCGGAACCCGAAGCGCCTGAGCACGCGCGGTGCGAGGCTCTTCATCATCAGCGAGCCGATCGCGCCGGCGATGGTGATCGCGCCGCTCGCCGCCGCGGTCATCCCGAACCCAAGCTGGAGCATCATCGGCAACAGGAACGGCTGCGCGCCCTGCGTGATTCGGGTCAGCGATCCGCCGATCACCGACAGCCGGAAGGTCGGGATGCGCATCAGCGAGAGGTCGAGGATCGGGTCGCTGCGATGTTTCGCGTGGCGGATATAGGCAACGCCCGCGACCAGCCCGACCGCGATCAGCACGATCGCACGCGCGAGTTCGCCGGTGCGGCTGGTCATCTCGAACCCGAACAACAGACAGCCGAGCGACACGCCCGACAGGATGAAGCCGGGTACGTCGAAGCGCGCCGGTTTGTTCTCGCGCACCTCGCCGATGAAGCGCGTCACCAGGATCACGCCGAGCAGGCCGATCGGGACGTTGAGGTAGAAGATCCAGCGCCAGTCGAGATACGTCACGATCGCGCCGCCGACCGGGGGACCCAGGATCGGGCCGATCAGCGCGGGCATGATCAGCCACGACATCGCCTGGACCATGTCCTCCTTGGCGACGCTGCGGAGCAGGACGAGGCGGCCGATCGGGATCATCATCGCGCCGCCAAGCCCTTGCAGAAAGCGGGCGATCATCATGAACGGCAGGCTGGTCGCCTGGCCGCACAGCATCGAGCCACCCACGAAGATCAGGATCGCCGCGCGGAAGATCGTCCGTGAGCCGAACCGGTCGGCGAGGCGTCCACTTGCCGGGATAAAGATCGCGAGCGCCAGCAGGTACGACGTCAGCGCCGAACTCATGCTGGTGGCGGGGACGCCGAAATCGCGCGCCATCGTCGGTAGCGCGGTCGCGAGCACGGTCGAGTCCATCTGCTCCATGAACAGCGCGCAGGCGATGATCAGCGCGGTGATGCGGTAGTTGCTCGGCGTGTGCGGCAGCGCGTCCGGGTCCTTGGCAACGCGCGCGATCGTGTCGGCGGCGGGCATGATGCCATCGCGGATTTCGCTGTTGATCGAGGCCAGCCCGCGGCGACGCAGCCTCAAGTCTGCCACCCCCCGCCGAGCGCCTTGAAGACGTCGACCTGGCGATCGACCAGCAGCGCATCGGACGCGGCGAGGTTGGCTTGCGCGGTGGTCAGCGCCGCTTGCGCGGTCAGCAGCGAGAGGAAGTCGGTGCGGCCGAAGCGGTAGAGCGTGCCGGCCTGATCCGCGGCGCGTGCGGCGCTGGACTGCGCGCGTCGGAGGGCTGCGTTGCGGTCGCCTTCGCGGGCATAGGCGGACAGTGCGGTCTCGGTCTGGCGGAGTGCTTCGAGCGTGGTCGAGTCGAACTGCGCGAGGGCCTGGTCCGCGGTGGCGCCGGCTTGGGCGATCTGCGCGCGGATGACCGGGCGGTTGGGGAAGCTCCAGCTGATCAACGGTCCGAGCCCGAGATGGAACGCATTGGTCGAGCCGAGCGACGAGACCGGCCCGGTGAACCCGGCCGAGCCGCCTAGACTGACCTGCGGATAGAGGTTGGCCGTCGCCACGCCGATCCGCGCAGTGGCAGCGGCGAGCGAGCGTTCGGCCTGGCGGATATCGGGGCGGCGCAGGATCAACGCGGTCCCGTCGCCGATCGGCAGCGGGCGGGTTAGCGCTGGGGGCTTCGCACAGGTCGCGACGTCCTTGGGATAGTCGGCGGGGGCGCGGCCCATCAGCGTGGCGAGGCGGTAGAGCGCGGCGGTGCGCGTCGCGACCTGTGAAGGGATTAGCGCCTCGCTCTGGTCGACTGCGGTGCGCGCGCGCGTCACGTCGAACGCGGTGCCGCGCCCGCCGCGTTGCAGGCGTTGCGTGACGTTTAGCGTCTGGCGTTGCAGTGCGAGAATGCGGTTGTTCGCGGCGAGCACCGAGTTGGCGGTGCAAGCGGTGGCGTAGCTGCGCGCGGTTTCCGCGGCGACGGTGACGCGGACGTTGTCGCGTGCGGCGGCGACCGCCTCGGCATCGCCTTGAGCCGCCTCGATCGCACGGCGGATGCGGCCGGACAGGTCGAGCGGGTAGGCTAGCGTGATGCCGAGGTTGTAGTCGAGCGTGCCGGGCAGGCTGCCGCCGGTGGTATAGGGACGGTCGAGCGATGTGCCGCCGCCGAGAGCGGTCGACAACGTGCGGCCCGCGGCGACTTCGGCGACGACCGCGTCTGCGCGGCGCAGGTTGGCGTCGGCGGCGCGGAGATCGGTGTTGGCGGCGAGCGCTTCCGTGACGAACGCGTCGAGGCGGGCGTCGCCGTAGAGTTGCCACCAGTGGTCGGGGAGGGGGGTGTCGGCGAACGCCTTCTCGTGGCCGCTGTCGAAACTGCCTTGGGCGGAGGGGCGGTTGACGACTGCGGACTCGGGGAGCGCGTAGTTTGGGCCGGCGGTCGTGCAGGCTGTTAGCAACGTGGAGGCTACCAGGGCAGCCATCGACGCAACCGCTCCCCTCCCTGGAAGGGAGGGGTTGGGGGTGGGTTGGCCTGCTTGAGGCACACCGGTGCGGATTTGTGGAAGCCGACCCACCCCCGGCCCCTCCCT
>Ga0265798_10003733_pt1 | contig 21449 bp, 27 predicted proteins | sample P3T30metagenome_FD_192430 | JGI IMG/M metagenome (GOLD analysis project Ga0265798, IMG submission 192430) | Plant litter microbial communities from East Loma Ridge, Irvine, California - P3 T30 | ecosystem: Environmental > Terrestrial > Plant litter > Unclassified | place: USA: California... | reverse complement strand
TCGAACTGACGGAACCGCGGCTGACGGTGGCGGTGCGCTTCCTGCCCGGCGCCGCGCGCGCCTTCTTCGACCTGCCCCTGCTCGCGCTGCAGGACGATCATCCGGCGCTCGATGACCTGTGGCCGCGCCACGACGCCGAGGCGTTGGCGGCGGCGCTGTGGGAACGCGAGCAGACCGTCGCGCAGCGCCTGGCGACGCTGGAACAGGCCCTGCTCGCGCGCCTGCACGCGAGGCCGCCGCTGCCCGCGGACCGCCTGGCGCGCGCCGCCATCCGCCGCATCGAACAGGCGGACGGCGTGCTGCGCATCGAAGACCTCGCGCGCATGCTTGGCGTCTCGCGCCAGCACCTGGCGCTGCAATTCCGCGAACGCGTCGGCTTGAGCCCCAAGACCTTTGCCATGATCAGCCGCTTTCGCCGCGCCAGCAGCGCTCTGCGCGGGCAGCAGGCCGGGCAGGTGGACTGGACTGGCGTGGCCCTCGACCACGGCTACTACGACCAGTCGCACCTGATCCACGAATTCAAGCTGTTCACCGGCGCGACGCCCGAGCACTTCGTCCAGCCGCGCTAGCCGGACGGCCGACCTTCCATTTTTCCAATACGCCGCCGCCGCGCGATGGCATCATGGCGTTTTCAAAGGAGACCGTCATGATCAAGGGATTACGCACCGTGAAGTACCCCGTCGCCGACCTCGAGCGCGCCAAGGCCTGGTTCACCGAGGTGCTCGGCAGCGCGCCCTATTTCGACCAGCCCTTCTATGTCGGCTACGCCGTCGGCGGCTTCGAACTGGGCCTGGTCCCGGACGGCACGCCCGGCACCGCAGGATCGGTCGTGTACTGGGGCGTGGACGACATCGAGGCCGAAGTCGCGCGCATCGTGGGCCTGGGCGCCACCGAACACGAAGCCATCCAGGAAGTCGGCGAAGGCATCAAGGTGGCGGAGTTGAAGGACCCGTTCGGCAACGTGCTGGGGCTGATCTACAACCCGCTGTTCGATGCGGCGGCCGTGCGCTGAGTTTCATCCCGGTAGTGGCCGGGCGACTGGCCCACCAGCCGGCGAAAGTCCGAGGTGAAGTGGGCCTGGTCGAAGTAGCCGAGGTCCAGGGCCAGCGCGGCCAGGTCGAGGTCTTCGCCATGGGCCAGCCGGTCCGCCGCTTCGTGCAGGCGGAAGCGGCGGATCACCCATTTCGGACTCACGCCCACGTACTCGCTGAACAGCTGCTGCAGGCTGCGCACGTGCAGGCCGGCGCCTTCGGCCAGCGCCTCGACCCCGGTCAGGCCGGGCGTCGTCTCCACCGTGCGCAGAATGGCGGCGATGCGTTCCACCTGCGGGTCCGGCGCAGGCAGGCGGGTGCGCAGCAGCGTGTGCGCCGCCTCGACCATCCCCGCATCATCCTGCGCATCCAGCACCAGCGCCCGCGCCTCCTCGTCATCCCAGGGGAAGACCGCCGACAGCGGCAGCACCTGGTCGCTGATCGCATGCACGGCGCGTCCCAGGAAGCCGCGGAAGCCCCCGGGACGGAACTTCAGGCCGCAGACCTTGCCCGCCTCTTGCAAGGTGTAGTCGAAGGCGCCCGTGCTCACGCCGAACACGCCTGTGCGCACCCGGTCGAACGCGAGGTGCACGCTGGGATAAGGCAACGTGCGCTGCACGAAGGGCGGCTGGCCACGCAAGTCCCATTCGACGATCCATGCGTGCTCGAGAAAGGGCGCCAGCGCGGGCGGCGGCAGGTAGCGCGCCATGCGGAACTTGCTGGCGGCAAGCGCGGGCGCGACCACGCCCTTGGCGCGGTCCTGGACGGGGGCAAGGCGGGTCATCGGTTTCCTCCATGAAGGGGTCGCCGGATTCTAGCATTCGCGTTTTTCCAAGACGGCGGCCGTACCCGCGCCTAGGCTGGCGCTTTCCCCTCCACCACCCAAGCCGCCATGCCACTGACCCTGTTCCACGCCCAGAATTCGCGCTCCGGCGCCGTCCGCTTCCTGCTCGAGGAGCTGGGCGCCGACTACCGCCTGCAGCTGCTGGACCTGACGAAAAACGAACAGCGCGCCCCCGGTTACTTGGCCGTCAACCCGATGGGCAAGGTGCCCGCCATCCTGCACGACGGCGCGCTGGTCACCGAGCAGCCCGCCATCTTCATCTACCTGGCCGACCTGTTTCCGGAGGCCGGGCTGGCGCCGGGACTGCGCGATCCGCTGCGCGGCCCGTACCTGCGCTGGATGGCCTTCTACGGCTCTTCGTTCGAGCCGGCCGTGATCGACCGCGCCATGGCGCGCGAACCCGCGCCGCCGTCGATCTGTCCCTATGGCGACTACGACACCATGCTGGCCACCTTCACGCAGCAACTGCGCGCCGGGCCCTGGCTGCTCGGCGAACGCTTCTCGGCCGTGGACATCCTGTGGGCGACGGCGCTCGGCTGGATCACGGCCTTCAAGCTGGTGCCGGCCCTGCCCGAGATCGTCGACTACATGGCGCGCGTGAATGCGCGTCCGGCGGCGCAGCGGGCTCTCGCCTAATCCTGGTGCACCACCATCGACAGCCGCAGGTCGTCGCCGACCTTCACGCCGAGCTGCTCGCCCAGCTTCCCGACCAGCACCGGGGCCGCAAGCGTCCGGCCATCCTCGATGATCTTGCCGGCCAGGCGGACGGTGCGTGCGTCCCCGGTCTTGTCGAGGATGAACTCGACGCGCCACGGCTTGCCGCCATGTTCACCGGCGACGGCGAACGGTTCGTGCTCGCGCACCAGCAGGCGCGGCGCGCTGTCCTCGCCGTGGATGGCGAGCTTCATGCGCACTTCATAGGTGCCGGCCGCCGGCGCCTGCGCCTGGACCTGCAGGGCACAAGCGCCGATGAGGGCGGCCAGGGTCAGCTTGCCAAGGTAGGTCATCATGTTTCCTTTCGAGGTGGGTGAAGAACTCAAGCCGGTTGCAGCTTCATGCGCAGCTTGAAGCCGCGCGTGATGGCAAAGAAAGCGCCCGGCTTGCGGACGCTTTCCCCGACCGTGACCGTGACCGGATCGCCGGCCCGGGCCAGCAGGCGTGGCGTGGACACCGGGCGGCCGTCGCAGCCCAGGCGCAGGCGCACGTCGATGGCGCCGCCGTCGGTTGGGCTAGACATCGGGCTGAACGACAGCTCGGCGCTGCAGGCATGGCCTTCGGCATCGCGCAGGCCGTCCAGGCGCAGCGGTCCGCGCACCACGCGCTCCAGGTGGCGCGGTGCGCCATCGTCGACGCTGATATCCAGCACGACGCGGTAGGCCTTGTCCGCCGCTGCCGCTGCCGGCACCGGCGTGACGGCGACCGTCACGGTGTCACGCGACGCGCCCCAGGCCAGGCCGGCGCCGGCAACGGTGGCGGCGGCCAGCGCCAGCGCCACGACCAGGCGCGCACGGCGCGGCGCGCAACGCTGGCCCAGGTTGCGGATGCGCTCCTGCAGGGGCGAGGCCGCGCCCATGCCGCAGCCGAGCGGCACGCCCGCATACTGCTGTGTCTTGAGCAGCGCTTCGGCATAGGTGCGCGGGGCGATGCCGGCCTGGCGCAGCACGGCGCTGTCGCAGGCCAGTTCCTGGTCCGCAAGGTAGCGGCGCTGCACCGCGGCGGCCAGCGGGTGGAACCAGAAGCCGCAGCGCAGCAGCGCGGCCAGGGCGTTCCACCACAGGTCGCCGCGGCGGCGGTGCAGGCGTTCGTGCGCCAGAACCGCCGCCTGTTCGTGCTCGCCGTAGCGGCGCGTGAAATCGGCGGGCAGCACGATGCGCGGCCGCAGCAGGCCGACCAGCACCGGGCCGGCATCCGGGCGGCTGCTGGTCCACACGCCCTCCCCTTCAGCGTGCAGTTGGCCGAGCGAGCGCACGAAGGCGGCCTGGCGCCGGCACAGCACCAGCATGCTGGCGGCCGCGCCCAGCAGCCAGACCAGCAGCACGCCGGCCTGCCACTGCGGCCCGGGCGCCAAGGCCACGGCCGCCGCCGCCGCGTCCGCATGCGCCGCCGCCTCCACCGCAGCGGGTATATAGATGAGTTCCTGGTGCACCGGCCAGCCGCACAAGGCCACGCCCAGTGGCACCAGCAGCCACAAGGCATACGCCGGCGGCGCGCCGAGCCGCTGGCGGAGCAGCCGCCGTGCCAGCATCATCGCGCCGGCCAGCAGCGTGAAGGCCAGCGTGGCCAGGCCGAGGCGGGCCAGCAGCAGCACGGCGCTCATTGGTCCAGCCCGTCGATCAGCTTGCGCAGTTCGGCGATGTCGTCGCGGCTCAGGGCCTGGCGTTCGCTGAAGTGGGCGACCAGCGGCGCCACGCGGCCGCCGAACAGGCGGTCCAGCACCGAGCGGCTCTGGGCATCGACCCAGTCGGCGCGCGCCAGCACCGGGGAATACAGGTAGCGCCGCCCCTCGTACTCGGCGCGCACCACGCCCTTCTTCAATAGGCGGTTGAGAAAGGTCTTGATCGTGCTTTCCTGCCAGTCGGTGCTGGCGGACAGCGCGGCGACGATCTCGTCGGCGCTCTGCGGCGCGCGCGTCCACAGGATGTCCATCACCAGCGATTCGGACTCGCTGATCGAGCTGGGGTCGGGCATGAGGGTCTCCGATTACATATGTAATTGACGATGATGATTACACGCGTAATCGTGAACGTCAACGGATTTTTCGAACCGCGTCCAACCGTTCTACCGCAGGCCATGCACGCTCCGCCGAACTGCGCTGGACCGCGCGCGCAAGGGGCATCTATCGTGGGGCTTCCATCACTACGCGAACCATCATGCGCCTTCTCCACGCCCTCCTCCTTGCTTGCGCCTGCTGCTGCGCGCCCCTTCACGCCGCCGACAGCGGCCCGGCCGGCGACGTCGCCGCCATCCGCCAGGTCGTGCAGCAATTCCAGGCCGCCATCGTCGCCCACGACGGCAAGGCCATCGGCGGCCTGTTCCTGCCGAACCACGACAGCTGGCTGTCGGTGCTCGACGACGCGGCCTGGGTCGACATCAAGAAACGCCACCCGGATGCGCCCAAGTTCAAACCCTCGTCCTGGAAGGCATTCGCCGACTCCGTCCAGAACAACCCGAAGTCGCTCGAGGAGCGCTTCTACAAGGTACGCATCGATACCAACGGCGCCGTCGGTTCGGTGTATTTCGATTTCGACTTCATCGAGGACGGCAAGGTGACCAACCGCGGCAGCGAGACCTGGCAGATGGTGCGCGCCGAGGATGGCTGGAAGATCGGTGCGATGCTGTTCTCGATCGGACGCTGAGCGGCTAGAATCGCACGGTCACCAACGCTTCGGAAGCCACGCGTGAAAGAACAGGCGTCACCGCTCGTCCCCGTCCTCGCCGCCCTGCCGGTGTGCGCCTGCATGGCCATCCTCGGCCTGCCGGCGCTCGGGAACATCTATGCCACGGCCTTTCGCGGGCTGTTTTTTTCGGCCTGCATGCTGTGGCTCGTGCCGCTGGCCCTGCTGCAGCGCGCGCTGTGGCGGCGCGAGTGCGCATGGCTGCCGACGGCGCTGCTGCTGCTGGGCGCCAGCTATGCGATGTCGCTGGTGAACGCGGTGCTCGGCCAGCGCCTGGAGATCTATCTCGGCCGGGCCGACGGTTTCCATTGGAACGAACTGGCACGCGGCCTGGATGGCTGCTGGCTGGCGCTGATCATGTTCTGCGCCATCCATGCCGGCATCGTCTACCACCTGTCGCTGCAGCGCACCCAGCTGCGCCTGGCGCAAGCCCTGGCGCACGCGCGCGATGCCGAACTGCGCGCCCTGCGCCTGCAGGTCAACCCGCACTTCCTGTTCAACACCCTGAACGCGGTGTCCGCCCTGGTGACGGCCCAATCCAATCGCGAAGCCAACCGCATGCTGGCCAGCGTGTCCGATTTCCTGCGCGCGACGCTGGCCCACGACGGCCGCCACGAACACGCGCTGGCCGAGGAGCTGGCGCTGACCGAGGCCTATCTCGACATCGAAAAGGCACGCCTGGGCGAGCGCCTGCAACTGGCCATGAAGGCCGGGCCCGACCTGCTCGACGCCGCCGTGCCTTATCTGGTGCTGCAGCCGCTGGTGGAGAACGCGATCCGCCACGGCATCGCCCCGCTGGCCACGCCGGGCCGGCTCGAGATCCGCATCGAGCGCGCGGGCACCCGGCTGCTGGTCGACGTGGCCAACGATGGCGTACGGGCGGCGCACGGCGACGGCGGCGCCGGCATCGGCCTGGCCAACGTGGCCGAGCGCCTGCGCCACCTGTACGGTGACGATCATCACTTCGAGGCCGGCTGGCGCGACGATGCCCGCTTCCAGGTGCGGCTCACGCTGCCGCTGCGCCTCCTCGCCGGCGCGCCACCGGAAAGGCTGGCGGCATGAATGCCGGGACACATGCGCCTATCCGCGTCGCCATCATCGAGGACGAACCGCTGGCCCGGCTCGCGCTCAAGGTCAGGCTGGCGCAGCGCGGCGGCTTCGAGGTGGTGGCGGAATACGCCGACGGCGACAGCGCCGCCCAGGGCCTCCCGCTGCTGCGGCCCGACCTGGTGTTCGTCGACGTCGAGATGCCGGGACGCAGCGGCCTCGAGGTGCTGGCCGCCCTGCCGCGCGGCGCGCGGCCGATGGCGATCCTGCTCACCGCCTGGGATAACTTCGCGCTGCAGGCCTTCGACCTGGCCGCCCTCGACTACCTGCTGAAACCCATCGACGACGAGCGCTTCGACGAGGCATTGGACCGTGCCCAGCGCGCCTTCCCCTACCGCCGCAGCGATGCGCCGCCAGCGCCGCCGCAATGGACACGCAGCTTCACGGTGCGCAGCGGCAGCCGCATCGTGCTGGTCGACTGCGCCGACATCGAGCGCATCGAGGCCGACGGCGACTATGCGACCCTGCACGCCGGCGGCAAGACGCATCTGGTGCGCGAGCGCCTGCAGGCCCTGGCGCTGCGCCTGGATCCGGCCATGTTCCAGCGTGTGCACCGCTCCAGCATCGTGCGCCTGGACCTGGTGGCCGAACTGCGTCCGCTGACCAACCGCGACGCCCTGCTGCGCCTGCGCGACGGCACCCTGCTGCGCGCCAGCCGCACCTGGATGCCGGCGCTGACCGAGGCGCTGGCGCGCCGCACCCATCCGGCCGCCCTGCCGTCCATACCGCAAAACGCGCAGACTGTCGCATGAGGCGCGACCGGCGCGCGGCGCCGGCCTAGAGTGACTGCATCGCCACTCTACGGAGCATCGCCATGCTGGAACTGCGCAAGGTCACCAAGACCTTCGGCAAGAACGTCACTGCGGTAGAAGACCTGTCGCTGCGCCTGGAGCCCGGCGTGGCCGGCCTGATCGGCCACAACGGCGCCGGCAAGACCACCCTGATGCAGATGATCGCCACGCTGACCCGGCCGACCAGTGGCCAGATCCTGTTCGACGGCGTCGACATCGCGGCCCGGCCGCAGGCGATCCGCGCGCGCCTGGGCTACCTGCCGCAGGACTTCGGCGTCTACCGCAACGTGTCGGCCCTCGAATTCATGCAGTACTTCGCGGCGCTGAAGGGCGTACGTGACCCGGCCCGTATCCGGCGCCTGCTGGAACTGGTCAACCTGCACGAGCAGGCGTCGCGCATGGCCAGCACCTTTTCGGGCGGCATGCTGCGGCGCCTGGGCATCGCGCAGGCGCTGCTGAACGATCCGGACATCCTGGTGGTCGACGAGCCGACCGCCGGCCTCGATCCGGAAGAGCGGCTGCGCTTCCGCAACCTGCTGGCCGAACTGGGCTTCCATAAACTGGTGCTGATCTCGACCCACATCGTGTCCGACGTCGAAAGCATCGCCGGCCGGCTGGCCATCATGAAGAACGGCCGCCTGGTGGCCTGCGACACGCCGGAGGCAATCCTCGGGCGCGCGCGCGGCCAGGTATGGTCGGCCAGCGTCGGCGCGGTCGAATACGACGTGCTGCGCGCCACCACCCACGTGCTGCAGGCGCTGCGCCAGGGCGACCGCGTCGCGCTGCGCATCGCGCACCCGAGCATGCCCTGCGATGGCGCCCAGTTGTCCGAACCGAGCCTGGAAGAAGCGCTGATGGCGCAGCGCTACGCCGTGAAGGAAGCGGCATGAACATGCACCTGATCCGCACGCTGGCTGTGCTGGAGGCGCGCGTGCGCCTGCGCCGCACCTCGACGCTGGTGACGCTGCTGGCCGTGGTGGCGCTGGGCTGGCTGATGATTACGGATCCGGCCGGCGGCAGCGCGCTGCTGGTGGTGGGCGGCGTGCGCGTGCGCTACACCAGTTCGGCCCTGGCGCTGGGCAGCGCCGCGCAGGCCTCGCTGCTGCTCGGGCTGGCCGGTTTCTACTTGCTGCGCGGCCGCATGGCCGAGGACATGCGGTGCGGCCTGGGCGGCGTGATCGGCGCCAGCGCGGCCGGCGGCACGCCCTTCGTGCTGGGGCGCTGGTGCGGCGGCGTGCTGTACCTGCTGGCCCTGTGCGGCGCCTCGATGCTGGCCGTGCTGCTGTGCCATGCGGTGCGCGGCGAAGGGCCGATCGAGCCGCTGGTCTACCTGCAGACCTATGCGCTGGTGCTGCTGCCGATGGCGCTGTTCGCGGCCGCCTGCGCGACCCTGTTCGACGGCTGGGCGCCGCTGATGGGCAAGTGCGGCGACCTGCTGTATTTCGCACTCTGGATCGGACAGGTGGCCATGCTGGCAAGCGTGACCGGCGATGCGGCCCCCAGCGCCATCCCCGTCGATTTCACGGGCATGAGCGCCGTCATGGCGGCCCTGTCCGGGTACGCGGACGTGCGGCACGGCATGGTCATCGGCATGGGCGACTTCAAGCCGGGCGTGGCGCCCTTGACGCTGCCGTCCTGGCTGTGGAGCGGTTCACTGGTGGCGATACGCTGCGTGACCGCGCTGCTGGCGCTGTTCCCGCTGTGGCTGGCGCAGCGCTTGTTCCACCGCTACTCGCCCGACCGCGTCAAGCCGGGCCGCAGCCGTTCGCGCCGCTCGCCGCTGGCCCTGGTCAACGGCTGGCTGCGCCCGCTGGCGCGGCTGGCGCGGCCGCTGTTCGGCCTGTCCGCGCGCCTGCCCGGCATCCCCGGCCAGGCGCTGGCCGACGTCGCCCTGACCCTGGTGGCGGCACCGGCCGCGATCGCGCTGCTGTTGCTGGCCCAGGTGCTGGCGCTAGCCATCGATGTTCACCTGCTGCCGGGCCTGATGCTGGCCTGCGTCGCGGTCTGGGGCGTGCTGGTGAGCGACTTGCCCACGCGCGACCTGGACGCCGCCTGCGCCGCCATGGCCGATGCCGTGCACGGCGGCGCTCGCCGTTACTGGCGCCAACTGGCCGCGGTGGCCGTGCTGGGCCTGATGTTCACGGGGGCGGCGGCGCTGCGCCTGGCCGCAACCAGCACGGTGCACGGCGCCGCCGTGGTGGTGGGCGTGCTTGCCCTGTCCGCGTTCGCCGCCCTGTTGGGGCGCGCCAGCGGCGGCGCGCGCCTGTTCCTGGTGCTGTTCCTGGTCGGGCTGTACATCGGCATCCAGGTCGATACGGTGGCGCTGGCCGACGTGGTCGGCTTCCACGGCGCGGCGACGGCGCCATCGGTGCTGGCCTGGCTGGCATTGGGGATGGCGGTCGCCTGGGGCGGCCATCTGAAAGTCAACCTTCAAGAAAGGAAGTGATCGCATGCTGCAACGCGTAACCGGCCTGCTGCTGGCCGCCATGCTGTGCGCCGCGGGCGCGCAGGCCCAGGAAACATCCAGCATCTTCGACCCGGCCAAGTTGAAGGGTCCGGCCAAAGGCGTGCCCAACGAAACGATGGTGCTCGGCACGGCCCACCTGAAGTACCTGCCGGCCGCCTTCAAGCCTCAGAACCTGCAGCCGCTGCTGGCGCAGCTGGCCGCCTGGAAGCCGCGCATCATCGCCATCGAGAACCTGTCCGGCCCGCAGTGCGCCTTCATGCGCCAGTATCCGAAGCGCTACGAGGACACGATCAAGAGCTATTGCTGGAACCCGGCCCCGGCGCGCGCCGCCACCGGCCTGGACGTGCCGGCCGCCACCGCGGAAGCCGAGCGCCTGCTGGCCAACTGGCCCGCCAGCCCGCCCCCGGCGCAGCGGCGCCGCCTGGCCGCCGTCTTCCTGGCCGGAGGCGAACCGGTGTCCGCGCTGGTGCAATGGCTGCGCCTGCCCGAGGCGGAGCGGCGCGCCGGCGACGGTCTCGATGCCGCCCTGGTTGCGGCACTGGACAAGCGCATGGGCGAGCGCAGCGAAGATGCGCTGATCGCCGCGCCGCTGGCGGCCAGGGTGGGCCTGGAGCGCGTGGTCGGGATGGACGACCACACGGCCGATGCGCCGGACGCGGACCCGAAGGCGTCCGGCGCCGCCATCATGAAGGCCTGGGACAATCCGGCGACCGCGAAGCGCAAGCGGGAGGACGATCGCCTGCACGAGAACGTCGGGACGCCGGACGGCGTGATGGCACTGTACCGCGCCTTCAACGATCCGGGCCAGGCGAAGATGATTTATGAAAGCGACTTCGGCGCGGCGCTCGAGGAACCCTCGCCGCAGCAGTTCGGGCGCGGCTACGTCGGCTACTGGGAAACGCGCAACCTGCGCATGGCGGCCAACATCCGCGAAGCGATCGGCTTCCTGCCGGGCAGCCGCACGCTGGTCATCGTCGGGGCCTCGCACAAGCCCTACCTGGAGGCTTACCTGAACCAGATGCACGACGTGCGGATCGTGCCGTCGCAGCAGGTACTGCGCTGAGGAAGCGGGAGCCGGACGCGCATGGCGGACTCATCCGTGTACACTGCATCCACTCCTGTACACCCTATTTGAACCATGCACGTGATACTCAGAGCCGGCTTGCTGGCCGCCTGCCTGTCGACCCTGCCCCCGATGGCCCTGGCCGGTCCGGCGCAAAAGGAAGCCATGACCCTGGTGCAGCGCCAGCACCTCGGCGGCAACCTCAAAATCATCGCCCTGGCCACCGCGCAGAAGACCGAGACCTTTGCCATGCTGGCCTCGAAGGTCGGCGCGCCGCAAGCGAAGACCCTGGTGTCGAAGGAACTGGACAGCCACGCGCGCCAGTTCGAGGGCAAGTGGAACAAGAATCTCGCCGACATCTATGCGCAGCATTTCACGCCGGAGGAATTGAGCTCGCTCGCGGCGCAAGGTCCGAAGTCGAAGTTCGCGGACAAGATGGCCGGGAAGCAGCCGGAGATCGGCGGCGAGATGCGGCGCCGGAGCACGCCGATCCTGATTTCCTACGTCACGGCGGCGATGAAGAGCGCCTTGACCAGGGCCTCGAAAAATTAAGCACCGCCGCTGATCCGTTCAGTCGGCGTCCACGATCATCGCCAGCAGATCGGTCACACCGATATCGACCCCGGCCTGGGTCAGCAGCGTGCTGGCCTGGCCGCGGTGATGGGTCTGGTGATTGAAGAAGTGCAGCAGCAGGCTGCCAAAGGGCTTGCGGAATGCCTGTCCTCGCGTGTTCCGATACACCAGCACCTGCGCCAGGTCGTCTTCCCGCAGCTCGGCCGCCAGCGCCGTGATGATGGCGTCGAGCCGCATGCGCTGCGCTTGCAGGGTGGCGAGATCGTCGCCATACGATTGGGTCAGGCCGGTCGGGATCGGCATGCCGCGCAGCGGATCGAGCGCGCGGAAGGCCGTCGGGTGCAGCGTGAAGCGCGTGAGCCAGATCGTGTCCGCCGCGACCAGGTGATTCATGGTGCCCAGCAGGGAGCCGAAGAAGGCCTTGCGCTCGGCGCGCAGTTCGTCCGGCGCCAGCCGGGCGGCGACGGCGTAGAGCTGGCGGTTCATGCCGGCGTTGTAGTCCGCCAGCAGGATGATGTCGGCGCAATGCGGCACGCTGCACTCCTTCCTGTCAGCGTTTTTCCTTGTCGATCTGCTGCAGCAGCTTGAACGCCTCGCGCTCGATCACCGGCTGCGCATCGGCCAGTTCCTTGCTGGCCTGGACGTAGGCGGCGCGCTTGCGTTCCTTCTTCTCTTCCGGCGGCACCACCGGCTTGGCGCCCGGGAACAAGAGCTGCGTGCCGCTGTTGTACTTGTCGTGGATGACCTTCTGGCCGTACGGGGTAGTGTAGAAGCGGGTCATCTCGGTGGCGGTATCCTGCGAGATGAAGTGCGCCAGTTGCGGCGCCAGGCGCTGGTAGACCTGCGCGGGCGGCGTCCTGTCGATCTTGGCGAACACGGCCTGGCGCTGCGCTTCGCTTGCGTAACGGCTGCGGGAGGCCACGCCGCGCAGGACTTTTTCGACCTGCATGGCGCCCATCAGGTCTTGCACGGCTTTCACGTGGGCGGGCGTGGGCGCCGCCGTCTGTACGGCCGCCGGGGGGGCGGCGGCGAATGCCGGGGCGGTAAAGACGAGCGACAGGCCCAGTGCGGCTTGGACGACAAACTTCATACATCTCCCTTCGAATGAGAACATTATCTCAGTGTACGGTGAGACTTGCTTCAACAGCAATAGTGATTTGTCGTCCCCGGCGATGCTCGAATCAGCGGCGGCGGCGTGCCAGGGCCAGGCCAAGCAGGCCCAGACCGGCCAGTGCCAGCGATGCCGGTTCCGGCACGGCTGCCGGTGCGTCGACCAGCGCCAGCGAGGTCGTCATCGTGAAGTTCGACGCGTTGGTGTGGCGTTCGGCCTGGAAGATATCCAGGTTGTAGGTGCCGCCGCTGGTCATGCCGGCGCTTGCCGCGAAGTTATTCAGGTTGACCATCGCGGTTTCCACAGCATGCACGCCACCGAGGTCGATCGCCAACTGGCCGTTGATGAACACCCACACGTCGTCGTCACCGGTGAAGGTGAAGGTGGAATTCAGCGCGCTGTTGTAGGTGAAATTCGTGTGCCATTCGGTGGTGAAGCCGAAATTGTGGCCCGAGGTCGTTTGTCCCAGCAGTTTGCCGTCGATCGGGAAGAACGAGTTGCTGCTGTACTGGTACAGGTTCGGCGAGATTTCGTTCAGGGTGATCGCAACGCTGCCGGTGCGGTTGACGGTCGCATCGTCGTGATACCACTGGTAGAACGAGGCGGCGCTGTTCACGGTCGGATTCGAATCGGCGGCGTTGTAGACGGGCTTGCCGTCGGCGCCGAGCTTGGTCTGGACGATGCCGCGGTCGTCGCCGAGCTTCGTTTCGAAGTCGGCGTGGCCCTTGACGCCGTTGTAGGTCGTGCCGTAGGCGTTGAAGTCGCGCACGGTGCCGGTCAGCGTGATGACGCCCGCGGTGGCGTCGGCCATGACCAGCGAAGCGGCGAGGATGGCGGTGCTCGAAAGAATGTTGAAGCGCATGGTTGACTCCTGATTGTAATGACAGAACATACAAGCAGGAAACGTGCCATGATCTATATCAACTAAAGATTCTTATTGGAATCAAATAGTTACTATTCATAACATTGTGTTGCTTTGAGGAACTGTAAGATTTTTCGACAGTTTTTGCCGCTACAACTGCTTCTTCTGCTTCACGATCGGATCCTCCGTGTGCGTCCACCCGCTCATCAGGGAATAGCCCACCGCCAGCAGCGTCGGCCCGATGAACAGCCCGACGAAACCGAAGGCGATCACCCCGCCCAGCACGCCCAGCAGCGTCAGCAGGAACGGCAGGCTGGAGCCGCGGCTGATCAGCATCGGCCGCACCACGTTGTCCACGCCGCTGATCAGGAAGAAGCCCCACACCAGCATGAACACGCCCCACCCCGTGCTGCCCTGGGAGAACAGCCAGATCGCCGCGCCGCCCCAGATGATGGGCGGGCCGACCGGGATCAGGGAGGACACGAACACCAGCACCGACAGCAGCAGCACCGCCGGCACGCCCGCGATCATGAAGCCGATCGCCGCCACCAGGCCCTGGGCCAGCGCGGTGCCGAGCAGGCCGTACATTACGCCGCGCACGGTCTGGCTGACGATGTCGGTGACCGTCTCGGCCTCGTCGTTCATGATGCGTTTCATGGCCGCGCCGATCACGGTCTTGAGGGCTTCGCCGTCGCGGTAGAAGAAGAAGCTGACGAAGGCGGCAATGCTCATCTGGACCACGCCGGCGCCGAGCATGATGCCGCCGGCCAGCAGCGCGCGCCGCGCCGGCTCGACCATGCGCTGGGCCAGTTCCATCATGCGCTCGCGGCTGGCCACCAACTGGCGCAGGTAGGCGTCGACCTGGTCGCCGACCAGCGGGATGTCGCGGATCCATTCGGGCGGCAGCAGTTCGCCGTGGCTCAGCGCCGCCTTCATCTGGTCGAAGGCGCCGGCGATGTTGTCGGCCAGGTTGTATGCGACCAGCGCCAGCGGGATGATCACCAGCAGGGTCAGCGTGAGCGTCATGGTCAGCGCCGCCAGCGTGCGGCGGCCGCGCATGCGCGCGCGCAGCTTGAGGTACAAGGGCCAGGAGGAGATGACGACGGCGGCCGCGAACAGGATCGCGGCCAGGAAGGGCCGCAGCACATACAGGCAGCCGACGGTCAGCAGGAGGATGGCGCCGGCGCGGGTATAGTTTCTTCCAGGTCCGTGGTCCATGCCATCCCGATCACCGTATTGACGATATCAGGATAGTAACTGACGAATGTCGTGCACGATAGCATCGGCGCCGGTGCCGTGGCGGACGAACAGGCGCACTCGGCCATCCTTGTCGAAGATGAAGCTGCCGGCCATGTGGTTGATGGTGTAGCTGCCCGGTTCCGCGCCCGGCACTTTCTCGTAGTAGACCTTGAAGTCCTTGGCCACGGCCGCGGTTTGTTCAAGCGTGCCGCGCAGGCCGATGAAGCGCTTGTCGAAGGCTGGCACGTAGGCCGCCAGCAGTTCCTGGGTGTCGCGCTCGGGGTCGACGGTGATGAAGACGACCTGCACCTGGTTGGCCTGCGGGCCCAGCTTCTGCATCACGCTGGCCATCTCGGCCATCGTGGTCGGGCACACGTCCGGGCATTGCGTATAGCCGAAGAAGACGACCACGGCCTTGCCCTTGAAGTCGGCCAGCGTGCGCTGCTTGCCGGTGTGGTCGGTCAGGCTGAAGCCCTTGGCGTAGTCCAGGCCAGTGACGTCGGTGTTCTGGAAGCTGGCCTGCTGCTTGCCCGGCAACTTGTCGCATGCGGCGAGGGCCACCCCGAGGGTGCAGGCAAGGAGCAAGGCGGGCAGCAGTTTTTTCATGTCAGAAGCTCAGGTAATGCTTGAGGTAGTGGTCGACCAGCAGGGCCGCGAACAGCAGCGACAGGTAGACGATCGACCAGGTGAAGGCTTTACGGGCGATCTGGTCGCTGTAGTGCTTGTGGATCAGCCAGCCGTAGCGCAGGAACACGGCGTTCAGCGCGACCGCCGAGAGCAGGTAGAACACGCCGCTCATGCCGACCGCGAACGGCAGCAGCGTGCAGGCGGCCAGCGCGACCGAGTACAGCCAGACCTGCAGGCCGGTGTGCTTCATGCCGTGGGTGACCGGCAGCATCGGCAGGCCGGAACGGACGTAGTCGTCGCGGCGGTACATGGCCAGCGCCCAGAAGTGCGGCGGGGTCCAGATGAAGATGATCAGGACCAGCAGCCAGGCTTCCATCGGCACGCTGTCGGCCACCGCGGCCCAGCCCAGGGCCGGCGGCATGGCGCCCGAGAGGCCGCCGATCACGATGTTCTGCGGCGTATTCGGTTTCAGCAGGACCGTGTAGATCAGCGCGTAGCCGACGAAGGTGACGAAGGTCAGCCACATCGTCAGCGGGTTGACCATGGTGTACAGCACGCCCATGCCGAGGCCGCCGAGGACGGCGGAGAACAGCAGGGTCTGGGTGGTCGACAGCTCGCCCATGGCGGTCGCGCGGCGCGCGGTGCGGGCCATGCGGGAATCGACCTCGGCTTCGATCAGGCAGTTGACGGCAAAGGCGGCGCCGGCCAGCAGCCAGATGCCGATCGTGCCCCAGACCAGCACGTGCCAGCCAGGAAAGCCGTCGGTGGCGAGGAACATGCCGATCACGGCGCAGAAGACGGCGAGCTGGGTGACGCGCGGCTTGGTCAGCGCCCAGTATTGTGCGATCCGGTTGGGCGGTTTGTGGGTGGCGGTTTGGGTAATCATGAATGGCCCGCAGGCGCCAGGGCTTGTCGTGGCGACGAGCGCGGCGCCTGGTGGAGTTGGTACTGTACCTTGAAGTTTAACATGGTCACCAGCAGGACGAGGAGCGCCGCCCCGGCGTTGTGCAGGACGGCAATGACCAGCGGGAAGCTGAAAAACACGGTGGCGATGCCCGTCAGCGCCTGGGCGAACACCACCAGCACGATGTTGCGCGCCGTGCCGCGCAGGCCCGGCACACGCCAGGCACGCCAGGCGGTAAAGGCCAGGACCAGCACCACGACGGCCGCGAAGTTGCGGTGGACCCAGTGGATCGCGGTCAGGGCCTGGAACGGCAGGTAGTGGCCGGCAGCCGTCTTGCCGAGTTCGCGCCACAGCGTGAAGCCGTGTTCGAAGTCCATGTCTGGGACAATTTGTCCATTACAAAGCGGGAAATCGTTGCAGGCAAGTGTCGCGTAATTGGTACTGACCCAGCCGCCGAGTGCCAATTGCACCAGCAGGACGATGCCGGACAGCCAGGCGAGCGGACGCAGGCGGCGCAGCGCGTCCGCATTCGCGTTCACCGGCGCCGGCTTGACCATTTGATCTTCCCTGCCCCCGAGCCACACCGCCAGCGCCAGCAGCGTCATGCCGAACAGCAGGTGCAGGGTGACGATGACGGGCTGCAGCTTCAAGGTCACGGTCCAGGCGCCAAACGCGCCCTGCACGCAGACCCAGACGAACAGCAGGGTCGGCAGCGCCGGCCCGCGCACGGCGGCCTGCGGCGCGCCGCCCTTGCGCTTGCGGCGCCACTGCAGCCAGGACGCCGCCATCAGGATGATGATCATGAGGCCGATGCCCATCGCCAGGAAGCGGTGGATCATCTCGATCCAGGCCTTGAACCGGGTGACGGGGCCGGTCGGCATCAGGGCTTCGGCGGCGGCGATGTGCTCGTGCGCCAGGAAGGGATTGGCTTCGCCGTAGCAGCCGGGCCAGTCCGGGCAGCCGAGGCCCGAGTCGGTCAGGCGCGTGAAGCCGCCGAACACGATCAGGTCGAAGGTGAAGAAGGCGATGACCCAGGCCAGCTTGCGGTACTTGTGGGTGCCGGTCGCGGTCCAGACCAGGGCGAGCGGCACGCAGGCGGCCAGGAAGCCCGTCAGGGCCAGCAATACGAAATTCGAAACTTCCATAATGAACCAGTGAATCGGTGAATCGGCATCAACCGACTGCGGATGCCTTCAGCAGTTTGTAGATGTCCTTGTAGACCTTGCGCGGTTCCGGATTCTGCGGGAAGCGCATCATCAGGTGGCCGAGCGGGTCGATCAGGTAGATGTGATCGTTCGTGGTGGTGCCGGGGTCAAACGGCAACCAGTGGGCGACGGTGGCGGCGTCGGCACGCAGCATGTGGGTGCCGTCGAATTCGCGGATGACCAGGGTCTCGAGCGGTTCGCGGTCGGTGACCAGCCAGACGCGCTCGATGCGCGCCATCTCCTTGCCCTGCATCAGGCGCAGCTGGCGCATGGCGAACAACTGCTTCTGGCAGGCGTCCGCGCAGGCGCCGGAACCGGTCATCAGCATCACCCATTTGCCTTTGAAGCTGTCCAGCGCCACCGGGCGGCCGTCCAGGGTCGTGGTGGCCATCGCCGGGACCGGGTGGGCGCGCTGGTCGATCAGGGTGCCGTAGTTGCTGCGCTTTTCCGGTTTGAGCACGTAATACGTGAAGTAGGAGGCGATCAGCGGCGAGGCGCAGACCAGCAGCACCAGCAGCAGCATCCAGCGGCCGCGCTTCTGTTTCGCTTTCCCTGCGGTCTTGTCGATACTGTCAGCCGTCATGTTTGCGTCCACCGCGGAACCCCGTTATCACAAAAAATAGAAAGGCCATGGAAGCCAGCGCATACCACTGGAAGGCGTAGCCCTTGTGCCGGTCCACGTCGACGCCGGGCGCGGGCCAGGCGCGCACCAGCGCCTCGCCTGGGATGGCCGGCCCGGTCTGCTCGAGCAGGAAGGGCTGCAGGTCCAGGCCGCTGGCGCGGGCAATCTCTCCCACCTCCGCGTTCTGCACGATGGCGCCGGGCGCGAGCCTGGGCGGCGTCCCCAGCTGCATCACGCGCGCCGGACGCCGGACCGCCCTGCCTTCGATGGTGACGGTACCCGCGGGCGTGTCGAACTTCGGTATCCGATCATGCCCGCCCGGATCGCGCGGCAGCCAGCCACGGGCGATTAGCACGTGCTTGTTCCCACCCGCTATTCTAAACGGCATCAGCAAAACGAACCCGCTGCGCCCTTCGAGCGGGCGATTGTCGAGGAACACCGGCCAGTTGGGGATGAATTCGCCGGTGACAATGACGCGGCGGTATTCGATGGCGGCCGGATCCTGGTTGGCGGCGTCCAGCGTCAAGGGCGGCGCCTGCGTGCGCTGCGCCAGCGTGGCCTGCAGCGCCGTCTTCTCCGCCGCGCGCCGCACCTGCCAGTTGCCCAGTGCGATGCCGAGGGCCACCAGCACCAGCATCGCCACGAACGGAACTGTTCTAAATCGGAAGCGCAGTCGCATTACAATGATGATCCAACCTTTCCCCACCAGGGCCCGCCATGAAAATCGTCGTCGCCATCGCGTTCGTGCTCATCCTCGGCAGCCTGGCCTCTGCCTTGTTCTTCCTGATGCGCGACAAGGGGCGCAGCAACCGCACGGTGCAGGCGCTGGCGATGCGGGTAGGGTTGTCGATCACGCTGTTCTTGCTGGTGCTGTTTTCGTACAAGATGGGGTGGATTCAGCCGACCGGTTTGCGTTAGCAAACCGGTCGCCCCTGCGCAGGCAGGGGCCTAAGTTTGCAAGCGTGTCGCCAGCTCAAAGAGAACTTGGATTCCCGCCTGCGCGGGAATGACGTTTTCGAGTTCGCGGTTCTTTTTATGTTCTCGCTGCCGTCAAAGCCAATACACCACAACATACAAGCCCAGCCACACCACGTCCACGAAGTGCCAGTACCAGGCCGCCCCCTCGAAGGCGAAATGGTGCTCCGGCGTGAAATGCCCCTTCAGCACCCGGTACAGCACCACCGACAGCATGATCGCCCCCATGGTCACGTGGAAGCCGTGGAAGCCGGTCAGCATGAAGAAGGTCGACCCGTAGATGCCCGAAGTCAGCTTCAGGTTCAGCTCGGAATAGGCATGGTGGTATTCATAGGCCTGGAAGCCCATGAAGACGGCGCCCAGCAGGATGGTGGCGAACAGCCAGAACGCGGTCTTGCTGCGGTGCCCGAGGCGCAGCGCATGGTGGGCGATGGTCAGCGTCACGCCCGAGGTCAGCAGCAGCGCGGTGTTGATGGTCGGGATCGGGAACGGCCCCATGGTGTTGAAGCTCTCGACCGTGCCGGCCGGGCCGACGTTGCCCCAGTGGCCGGCAAAGTCGGGCCAGATCACCTTGTGGTCGAGGTCGGACAGCCAGGGCATGCTGATGGCGCGCGCATAGAACAGCGCGCCAAAGAAGGCGCCGAAGAACATCACCTCCGAAAAGATGAACCAGCTCATCGACCAGCGGTAGGACAGATCGATGCGCTCGCTGTACTTGCCGGCTTCGGATTCGCCGATGGCGTCGCCGAACCAGAAATACAGCACCACCAGCATCGCGGCGATGCCGGCGAGGCACACGCCCGGCCCCCAGCCGGCGCCGTTGACCCAGCCGGACGCACCCGCCATCGTGGTCAACATCGACATGCCGGCCACCAGCGGCCAGCGCGACGGGCCGGGCACGAAATAATAAGGCGCGCCCGATGTTGAACTGTGGGGTGTGGCCTGCGGCGAAATCTGTGGCGAACTCATTCCGATCTCCTCAATCAAGCATATTGTCGATGTCTTACCTGCCTGGTGGGCACAGTGTGCCCACGCCGGCCACGCCCACCCTACGCGTGCGCGACCACCATCTTCACCACAAATACCAGAATACCGATGAACACCAGCGCACCGATCAAGCCGCCCACGATCACGTGGACCGGGTTCAGGTTGGCCGCATCGTGCTCGTAGTCGCGGCGCTTGCGCACCCCGAAGAAGGACCAGAACACGGCCTTCATGGTGGCGCCGAACGAGGCCGGGCGCGGTTGTTCGCCGGGTTCCACTTCTACTCCTTGCGCGCCGCCACCGCGCCGCCGATCTCGAAGAAGGTGTACGACAGCGTGATGTTCTTCACCTCGCGCGGCAGCTTGGGGTCGATGAAGAACACCACCGGCATCTGGCGCGCCTCGTTCGGACCCAGCACCTGCTCCTGGAAGCAGAAGCACTCCACCTTCTTGAAATGCGGCATCGCCGACTGCGGCGCGTAACTCGGGATCGCCTGCGCCTTCACGGTGCGCGCCTGCGTGTTCACGACTTCGTAGACCACGGTCGTCATCGCGCCCGGATGCACGTCGACGCTGCGCTGGGTCGGGCGGAAGCGCCACGGGCCCTGGGCATTGCCGTCCAGTTCGATGGTGACCGTGCGCGTCATGTCGACTTGGGTGTTGGTCGGCGGCGCCACCGTGCCGTCCTTCTGCGTCAGTACGTTGATGCCCAGGACTTCGCAAACCTGGCGGTACACCGGCACCAGCGCATAGCCGAAGCCGAACATGACGACCGCCATCACCACCAGCTTGAGCAGCATGGTGCGGTTCAGCAGCAAGCGTCCGCTCTGCTCGCGTTGGGCCGTGTCGAGCTGCATGGCCTCAGCCCAGCCAGAGCCGCTTGACGAACAGCAGCACGAAGAAGAACAGTGCCAGCCCGCCCACCCAGAAGGCGGTGCGCAGGTTGCGCTTGCGGTCGACGCTCATGGCCCTCTCCTCACTTCACGATCGGCGGGTTCTCGAAGGTGTGGAAGGGTGCGGGGCTCGGCACGGTCCATTCCAGGCCTTCCGCGCCTTCCCACGGCTTGGCGTCCGCCTTGGCGCCGCCGCGGATGGTCGGCAGCACCACGAAGAACAGGAAGTAGACCTGGGTCAGGCCGAAGCCGAAGGCGCCGATCGACACGATCATGTTGAAGTCGGTGAACTGCACGGCATAGTCGGCGTAGCGGCGCGGCATGCCGGCCAGGCCCAGGAAGTGCATCGGGAAGAAGGTCACGTTGAACCAGATCAGCGAGTTCCAGAAGTGGATCTTGCCGCGGGTTTCCGGGTACATGTGGCCGGTCCATTTCGGGCCCCAGTAATAGAAGCCGGCGAACAGCGCGAACAGCGAGCCCGCCACCAGCACGTAGTGGAAGTGGGCGACCACGTAATAGGTGTCCTGCACCTGGATGTCGATCGGGGTCACGGCCAGGATCAGGCCGGTGAAGCCGCCCATCGTGAACACGAAGATGAAGCCGACCGCGAACAGCATCGGCGTTTCGAACGTCATCGAGCCCTTCCACATCGTGGCGACCCAGTTGAACACCTTCACGCCGGTCGGCACCGCGATCAGCATGGTGGCGTACATGAAGAACAGCTGGCTGGTCACCGGCATGCCGGTGGTGAACATGT
>Ga0265798_10003732_pt1 | contig 21450 bp, 11 predicted proteins | sample P3T30metagenome_FD_192430 | JGI IMG/M metagenome (GOLD analysis project Ga0265798, IMG submission 192430) | Plant litter microbial communities from East Loma Ridge, Irvine, California - P3 T30 | ecosystem: Environmental > Terrestrial > Plant litter > Unclassified | place: USA: California... | reverse complement strand
CCAACATGGGCTCCAATCTGAAAGACACCGCCGGAGGTGCGCCAGCCAAGGTCAAGCCATGCTGCGTAGGACCACCATCTCTATCCCCGAAGCTTTAATGATACTAACAAATTACCAGGTCTGCACTGACCAGAAAGCAAAGCGCGATGAATGCATGCTCTTCTCCACCTCAAACGACGCCCAGAAAGAATGCGCGCCACTCGTCGACCAGTATAAACAATGTATGGCAGGCTACGGATTCAAGATATAAGCGACGGTACGAAGACATGTGTACGATTGGTCAAGGAAATGTATAACACCACATGGGACGGCGCATTGCACTAGATGGTATATGGTATTGGAATGTACAACTACAACTACATGAATCGCAGTGCTTTTCCCTCGCTGCACAACTGGGTATATTTGAGAAATGGCTGGAACAGGTGATGCGATGTGATCTACAATGTCTTGCTCTTCGGTGCGCCGAACAATTCGCTTTTCATTACAAGGCGCCACAGACACCAGAGGTAGCATATGCCAAAGCCGCCAGTTCCGACGATCGCATTGGCGACGACCCATAGATCGGGCTTGTCTTTGGGAGGCGGAAAGAAAGCCTCGGCAATGTGCCAGCCAACCATAGCGACGTAGATGTTGATGTGGAGGATCTTGCTGAAGAGGTTCAGACCGCTGCGACTGCCTTCGTGGTACGCCGAGAATGAGACTGGAGGTAAGCCGAGAAGGTATGCCCAGAGGAGGGAGATGGTGAAGTACGGAACACGGAGCTCGTCTCGCTTCAGCAGTGGGAACATGGTCCAGACTCCCAGCATGTTTGCGAGCCCGACCCATGCGCGCGTGGAGGGCAGGAGACCTTCTTTGCCGCCAAGGAGAAGGGTCATGGGAAGCAGTGGTAGCAGGACGTTTTTCTCATGGACCTGGTACGAGCAGAGGAAGAAGCCCCAGGACACGGCGGCGAAGGCTAGAGGCAGTAAATGCCGTTTGGGCTTGAAGAAGATGATCAAGCAGGGCGGCAATATGGCTGCTGAGGTTGCAAGAAGGGCGAGGCGCTGGAGCGATTCGATCGGGTAACCGTTGAGCTTGTGGAAAGTATGTATCGTGCACCAGATGTTGGCGACCTTGTCCTCGAAAAGACCGCGCGAGAATGGGAAGATGCGATGGATTGACTGGGTCAATTGCAGCGCAAGGGGGTAGTACCAGGCTTGTTTGTCCCATCTTATGGGTAGACTCTCCATGAGTGGTGAGAGCGCAAATTTCTCGAATGATTTGCCCTTGTAGACTTCGTAGGCGATACCTGCCAGGAATGGTAAATATAGAACCGCGAATGCGGCAACTGTGGTTAGAGCAATGGCTAGGAAGCGTAGCACATTGATCCTGGGAAATATGCATATGCCTAGGAGGTATGCGAAGATGGCTGGTGCATAGAAGAGCGCCATCTGCTTGAAGCCGAGGGCGCCTACGAAGAAGACACAGCCCCACAGAGGGCGTCCGGCGACCATGCTCGACAGTGTTGCGACCGCAAATCCAAGCATGACCGTGTTATACTGAAAGTGTCCGTGGTCGATCAGAATAGTCGATGGTTGCATGAGGATGGCGACAAGAGCAATGGAAGCCTCCCAGATGTTAACACCCTCCAGGCGCGAATAGCGGCGGAGGAAGATGACGATGGCCGGTATGTATATGAGGTACTCGGACACGAAGACGGTAGCTCGCATGTAGACTTTGAGGGAGGGGTCGTCGAGGGCTCGGGACTTGTCTAAAGCGAACCATTCTGGGTCAATAGCTGAGCCACTGGAGAGTCAGCAATTGCTTCAGATACACGCATACAATCTACGTACAGAGTTCCGAGCACCCAGCTATGATACGCAGTGAGCGGTGGGTAGTCCAGGCCCCACCACTGCAGGTCGTAGAAGTACCATTGTGACACTGGCAGGTGCTTCGTGATCTCCATCCAATGCCGCTGTGCTTCAAAGTCTCCATGCATCGGCGGCGACTGGAAGCCCGAATACCCCCACAGACTCGTCGTCCATCTGAACAGCCCGACAACCATGAGAATCAGAGGTATCGTAACCCATTGCGAAACAGTGCCCTTGGCTGGCCAGAGGAAGGAGACGAGAGGAAATGCAGGCTTTCGTGCGTTGGTAGACTGATCGAGGTCGAGTGTGCCGTGGGTAACATGCGCGAGGGAACCTTCCTCTATCTTTCTTCTCCTCCGCGGTTTGTGTGCGGCCGGCGAGGCCATTTTGTGTGCTGGTGCTGATAGACAGCTTCGTCGTACCCCTTCAGACTCGTGGTATCAGTCAGCGAAGTCCTTCTTCAGCTTCAGGCTCCCTCCAACAGTGTTGCAATTGTCTCCAAACTCATCGGTTCTCAGTCAAGCGTGAACCACGTTACACATGGCACAAGCCTCGAGAGCTTGTGGAGATAATGGTGCGCTAAGCAAGCGTTGCACTAGCGTGAAGTGCACGGTCCCCAGCCGCTGAAAAGTTCAGCCTTGGCGCGAAAAGCTGCTTTAAAGGAAAGAGCCTGCCACTCGTACCTTCCTCTGCTCACCATCACCACTTTCAACACTTCTTCCGTCGAACATCACAGTTCGATATTTGCTTGAGGCTTTACGAGGGCATTCAGTGACATCTGAGGGCAATACACAGAGACACCTCTGCATCTACCAGAACATTCAAGTCAGTGGGCATCGCGTTGAGTTTCCTTAACACACACACATTCAGCGGGCACGTTCGTCGCTCTTCGGAGCACGACAAGATCAATCTGAGGGCTTTTGGCTACTATGAGGGTTATCGTCTTGTCTTCTCGGCACTTGTGGGAACACATGCCTTGAGGCCAATTCTTCTGTGGGCTCTTGTGGCTTTCCGTGGGCTTGAGGGGACTTTGCTTCGGCGGTCTCGAGAGATACCAGTTGGCTTTTCGCAATTTGAGACATCCAGTTGAAGTGGGCATTGCGCATTCGACCTCCGCATGGAGTCGGCGCTCGAACAACGGGATCCGTCCCGCCTTGTCGCATCTTTCCTTTTTTTCGCATTACTCTATCTGGGTAACTTGTTGCTTGTCGCACCATACTGATACCTTGTAGATCTAGTTCACCACCGCCACCATGGGCAAGACCAAGATTACCGACTCCAAGAAGGAGAAGAAGTCCGAGACCGTCAAGGCCGGCCGCGTCACCAAGCCTGCTCAAACCCCCAAGGCCAAGAGCAAGGACATCGCCAAGTCCGCTGTCAAGGACAAGAAGAAGTCCAAGAAGGCGAAGACTCCCACACCCGAGCCTGAATCCGAGTCTGAGTCCAGCGCAAGCGAGGAGGACGACGAGGACTCCTCCGACAGCAGCGACGAGGAGGAGGTCGAGAAGAAGACACCCGCCAAGGCCGCTCCCAAGGCCGCCGCAAAAGACGACTCCTCCGACAGCGACAGCGAGAGCGAGGAGGAGAAGCCGGCTGCTAAGGCCAATGGCGTCAAGACCAACGGCGCTGCTAAGGCTGCGGCCAAGGACAGCTCCGACTCCGAGAGCGACTCTGACGATTCGTCTGAGGACGAGAAGCCTGCCGCTAAGGCTGTCAAGGCCGAGGTCAGTACTAATCCCATTCATCATCCACGACATCGCTAACTCTCACAGACTTCTGACTCCGACTCCGATTCGTCCGACTCCGACTCAGAAAGCGAGGAGGAGGCGCCATCCAAGAAGCGCAAGGCTGACACCGTCGCCGAGCCCGCAGTCAAGAAGACAAAGACCGAGACACCCGCAGCTGCTGGCAACGGCATCGCCAACCTTTTCGTCGGTAGCTTGAGCTGGAACGTCGATGAGGACTGGCTCCGTCGCGAGTTCGAGGGCTTCGGCACCATCACAGGCTGCCGCGTCATTACCGACCGCGAGTCTGGTCGCTCCAAGGGCTTCGGCTACGTCGAGTTCGCCGATGCTGCTGATGCCGCCAAGGCTCAGAAGGAGATGCACGAGTCTGAGCTCGACGGTCGCCAGCTGAACGTCGACTTCAGCACTCCTCGCGAGAAGCCAGACCAGAACGCTCGCGCCAATAAGTACGGCGACAAAAAGAGCGCTCCCGCCAACACCCTCTTCCTCGGCAACCTGTCCTTCGAGTGCACCAACGATGCCGTCCAGGAGATCTTTGCCGAGTACGGCGAAATCACCCGAGTCTCTCTCCCTACCGACCGCGACACTGGCTCGCTCAAGGGCTTCGGATACGTCGACTTCACAACCGTTGAGGAGGCTACTGCTGCCCTTGAGGCTCTGAACGGCTCAGAGGTTGCAGGCCGCAACATCCGCATCGACTACGCTGCTCCTCGTCCCGACAACGGCGGCGGTGGCTTTGGTGGAGGCTTCGGCGGTGGCCGTGGAGGCGGTCGCGGTGGAGGCCGTGGTGGCTTTGGCGACCGTGGTGGTCGTGGAGGCGGCCGTGGCGGTGGTCGTGGCGGCTTTGGTGACCGTGGCGGACGTGGAGGTCGCGGCGGCCGTGGCAACTTCGGCACCAACCGTGGTGGCTTCGGCGAGTTCAAGGGCCAGAAGAAGAGCTTCGATTAAGTCTCTTCGCACTCGCACACTCTCACACCACAGCATTTCATGTATCTGCTTTGATCATCTCGATGGTAGGTCATGGGTGCCATGTAGTACTGTACAGGTATGATGGAAAGCTTACGCTTCGGATACTTGTTGATGATGCTACGATATCAGATGGAGGGTTCACGTTCATGGATAGGCGTTACAAGGGTAAAAGTGTTTGTTTCTTTCCTACCGCCACTCGCTCTGCTTAGGCTGGGTCAAGGTTGGTATAATCTACGTAGTGTACAATGACAACTCTTGCATTTATTATGTTCCCACGCTCATCTACCTAATGTGACTCCTGTGTCACCTGAAATACGTTCGTTGTGTGAACGTAGGTTCTGGGTCAGTCCAGATGTGCTGAAGTTGCACCGCTCACCTCGAGTCTCGCAAGGAGATGTAGCTCGCGTTGTGACCTGCATACAAAGAGCTTATACCCTTTCACTATGAGTTCACATATCCATATACATATACTATACCGAGAGGCCGCTGTGCTTTTCTGATGAAGATCACCTCAACTCCCCTGACGGCAGTCAGTTGTGGAAGGCCGCATGGACAAAATCTCTACTTGCAGCGCTCCCCTCTTTGTAAGTAAATTTAGGCATTACTGGAGGCGATCATGTATTCGTAAAGCCCGTCCTGTCTGATTTCAACAACACCAAGTTTGGGCTCAGTGACAACGCTGGGTGCAGGTGTGTATTTTGTGGCAGCGAGCGCGAAGCAGGTTGCGCAGAGTGCGATGGGGAGGTGGGTGGATGCGAGGGGGATGAGTTTGATGGGGTAAGGTGGAGGGAGATCGAGAGGTGTGGGAGGATGGATCAGTTGAGAGGTTTGGTGGGGCAGGCTTGTGTGAGGGAGTGAGCAGATGGGGATGGCGTGGGAGCAGGAGGAATATGTGAATGGGAGGTTGAGTGTGCAGAAAGTGGATGTGAGGCTAGGAGTACATGCTGACTCTGTCGGATGAAAATGGAGGATAAGTTAGTTGAGAGGAGGAAGCAACAAGTTGATCCAGAAGCGAGAAACCAAATGTCCTGAAGAGACGAGCAGTCGAATCAAGCTGTGCAGAACGCATCAGTTGTTATTGAGCAATTAGAGCAACGGGCAGACACTTGCAGTTCCAATCCTTCTCTCAGGAATTGCATCATTATCTGCGCTTTTAAGTTCTGCGCCTTTGCGCAAAAATGCGCCTTGCACCTTTACCCGAACACGCGGATACTAACAAGGTGCAAGAACAAGCTCCAAAAAACCGATGACTGTTCTCATGCATGAAGTCTGTGGCGACAACGGCACGCCTTACAAGAACCATCGAGCATCGAGCACAAACTTGAGACCCGCGCCTTTCGGGGAGGGAAGTCGGGTTGCACTTTGCGTTAGAACCAACACTTTACCAATCGCTAGCCGCCCTCAATATCAGCCCTTTAGCCTTGTAAATCACATGTTGCGAGAGCGCGACGTGTTTCTGCCCCCACCGCCGGTGAAGGTAGCTCCTCGCGTAGGCACAAGTGACGCGTACGGCGGCCGCCCAGAGCTTGAAGACACGGTTGTGCACTTTTACAGATGTGAGGGCACGCGACAGTGCGCATTTGTGTGACATCGAAGGCGGAGGAGAGGAGAGAATTGGGCTCTTTTATCTTATCCCAACGGTATACATGGAGGGCCATCGAGCTGGTGTCCATCATGGCGATGATGGGGAGGCGCAGTGAGCTTGAGGCTTGAGGTTTGAGCCACTCATTTCGAAGCAAACAATTAGCGCGGCGATATCATTTGCTCAGCACGGCTTAGGTGGGTCCACCGGTGAGTTTAGACCCAGCCCTGCGAAGTTCGTCCATGGTCCCACGTCCCGTCTGTCGTGAATTGACCGCCTCGGATTGCGTGAGGAACGCCAGGACACTGCGAGAACCAGCGGTCGATGTGAATCGACCTGCGTCCTGTCTCCGCGCGTCGACGACTTAACGCATGCGCGAAACACGTTGACCAACAATCGCCGTCGCTTTCTATTGTGCAGGCAATAGGATAACTCGTATTCTGTCAGACTCTGGTTAGCGTAAACTGCTGCCTGCTGGCTACAGCTTTAGCTCCGCCACAACGTGATCACCTCGACGTTCGACGTCTCTTCTGTCCCTCCTCCCCAACAACCACGCTCATCAAACTCTTTTGCACTCAACAGCCCTTATCCTGAGGCCGCAAACCCCTCCTTTGCGCCGCAGTACCCGCCCTTTGCTGCTCTTTTTGCCGCCCGCGACTTGTCTCACTCCGCTTGCTGTGCCATTCCTATATACTGGCCTCGCCCGCAGTATCGAAGTGCGCGCCCTTCACCTATCTGCCGGACGCTGTTCACTCTCTGGCCTATCATTTCACTGCGTCACTTCGCCGTCCCCACTGGATCAGGAAGTGAATCTGGAGCTGCACCATACGCTTGGTCCATTGGATCGAGAGTCCTGGCTATCTCTATCCCCAAAGCTCCGTGACTCACAACCTGAGGCCGCCTTCCCTTAGCAACCAATCCAAGGCTAGACGAAACCAGTCATCAACATGTCGGCACCCCGCGAGCACCCCCGCCGCTCCCCTAAAGGGCACGCTTCCTCCATCCGTAAAAGTGGCACGTTCCACTCTCCCAAGTCTCCCTCCGCCGAGATCTGTGTTCTCGACAGTCAACCCTCCATGCCCTCTCGCGCGTTCACCAACCCCGAGAGTCTGGAAGCTCTTCTCAATCAGCAGCCCTGCGTCCGTCGTGTCACCGACCTCCTGAAGGAGTTCGACGACAAGCTGGCTGGCCACAAAGTTGATTCATATAACATCCTCGCCGATCCAGAGGTGCTTCCCGTTCCAAGCTTCGTCCTAGACAGCGCAACTCTCGACAGCACCCCGATGGAAGTCGCTTCTAAGGCCAAGCCATCCGCAGCCGAACGCAACCCCCACGAGCACGCTTCTGATAGCGGTCTGGGAACCAGCATCGAGGCGTCGAAATACGGTAAGTGTTCACTGCAGCTGCCCGCAGCTCTGGGCGCCCTACCATCTAACATACATAAAGACGCTATTCGCACCCGCCGGACCAGCGTTCGCAATTCTCTCAACACCGACATCAAGTCAACCCACTCTGCTGTCACTCGCGGATTTTCGGCTCTCGGCGCTTCGCAGGAGAAGCACACGCTTGGCGAGTACGCTTGCAAGCAGATTCACGAGTCTATCATCAAGCCCATCCTTGCTGAAGAGTCGCTTAAGGATTTTCACCCTCTGATCAAGGACGTTCCACGACGCATAGGCGACAAGAGCATTTGCAACCTTCGTGATCTGGAGAAGACACTCATCTTCTTGGCTCCGGTAAGTGGTATTCGGTATCTCTCTGAGAGTGCAAAAGTTAATTGCATTCGTCTCGGTTTTAAGGAGCTCTCGGCCTCATCGACATCGTACCTACGCTTCTGCGAGCGTTCCGTCCAATTGTTGCATGCGACCGTCGACCACCTGCACGACCAAGACCTGCGCCTCCCATCCGACCGCCCGTACACTAACAACTACTTCCTCGATTTGGTCGAACAGATCCGACGATACGCTTCCATCATGGCCGCAACACGACAAAAGGAGTCCAAGGGCGAGGAGCTCAACGACACAGACTACTCACGGTATGATCGCGCTGCGGCTTTCCTCTTTACCCGCACTAATCAAACCGACGATAGCGACGAGAAAGTCACGCTCCGTGGCGGTCTCAGCCACAACGGCCGGCCCATGGAGCTAGTTCGTGAGAAAAACGGGCAGGTCCTGTCTATCGCTGAGGGTGGCCTGGATACCTACAAAGTACCTAAGCGGGCTTTGTCTAGGTCCATGTCCGAGGAGGACGATGAGGTGCTGCGCTCCATGGCCCGTCGACGCAAGTCCGATAAGCCAGGGGACGTCATGCACGAGTGTAGGGACTGCGAGCGGCTGTTCAAGCGACCATGCGACCTCACCAAGCACGAGAAGACTCACTCGCGCCCATGGAAGTGCAACGTAGCCACCTGTAGGTACTCTCGTGAAGGCTGGCCAACAGAGAAGGAGCGCGATAGGCACGTCAACGATAAGCACTCTGCCGCTCCTGCGCAGTACAAGTGCTTATACCCACCGTGCACGTATGCGTCGAAGCGCGAGTCGAATTGCAAGCAGCACATGGAGAAGGCTCATGGATGGGAGTACGTTCGCTCGAAGAGCAATGGTCGCAAGAGGGCTGCGACCAACAACGAGCTTTCCCCATCGACGCCCTCGACACCATTTCTCGGCACCCCAATGTCCGCGAATATGAAGACCCCTGTGACTCCCTTCGCAGTCTCGCCTCAATTACCGCTTGCTGATGACTACAATTACTACAGCTTTGGCACCCCGGCGATGAGCGTGCAAGGCTTCCAAGACGAGTTTCGACGCGAATCTATCACCACCAATGGATCGCACTTTACGAACTCGTCAGGATACTCGCCAGTGGAGCCAACCTCTTTCGAGGATGCGGTCACACCTGAAGACACCACCATCAACCACGGTGATGTTTTCAACAGCTGCACGCTTGGTACAAACTTCACCACCTTCCAGCAGCAGCCAACGCCGGCGTTGAGCACTGGGTTCGACTTCGAGCCTATTTTATACAACAACAACACCGACATGGTCCAGGGCATTCCGCAGCTGTCACCCCTTGGACAGGCCAACATGACTCTGTACTCTCCAAACCTCGACGAAGGCTTTGGAGATGTGGACATGTCCATGGACGCGTTCAGCCGCCCGGGCGAGGACTTCACCTTGTTCGACTCTGTTCAGCCCGGTAATATGATGCTGGACAACACCGCCAACTTCTTCCCCGAGGTGAACCAGTTTGGAGGACAGTTTGATGCGAACTACTCCGTCGGAGACGCTACCACCACCATGGACGATCTCAACTTCTTCAGTGCGCAGTAAGCTGCGACTTGCATTCACACGACCATTAGCGTGCATTTTGCATAGCCATTTCACACATTTCCTGCTTTTACACGGCGGCAGCAGCCCTTTTTCTTGAAAGCTCGGGCGCTCGTTTCGGCGGCTCATGATGTATACGCGCACATAAGAGGTGGAGGCTTATGGAAATAGGCATTGGCATCATCACGATTATATGATCTCCCCTTCTTTCTTCATTCTCTGCTTATATGAGCGCTTGCTGGCGAGGCAACCTCGCCCAATCCCAGAAACAGAAAACCATCACAAAAAAACAAACGACCTTTGTTTTGCGAGATAGGAATTTCATTTCACTGGCAACAAGACTGATTCTGATCTCCCCCCTTTTCTTCCGACGATGGAGTACTGTATAGGCTGGGTTGAGATCATCAGATAGTGTACATTAATATACGACGATAACGAGGTGGAAAACATGTTTGTCCCTGAAAACTGTGAACCTGATCTCGATTCCCTTCGTGGTCGCGATCGTGGATGTGACTCAAGCCTCCCACCCTTTACCATCACCCCATCACCGACATGCAAGGACAATGACTCCTGATACTCGCCACCAAACTACTTTACAGCTGCAGGGACCCGCGCGCAGCAGCGTATCGATTGACATCACAGCATGCCGTTTAGGCGCCTTGGTGCGTACTAGCCCGACGCGCTGAAGCCAATGGCGCGCATCATATCCGGATGGGGCGTTTCAGGGTGCCGACATCCCCTGCACCCTTTCAATCCCCTCTTGTTTCGTGATGCCATTTCCTCGCCCGCCTTATGTGACTTCACGTCGCTGCTGAGTTTCCTGTCACTCCCTTGACAGTTGCTGCCGGTCACTTACCGTCTTCGCTCATTGCTAGGTGCTCTTCGGAGACCGTTACACTCTCTGTACTTGAGATTTGGGTTGCGCTGGTCGTGATTCTGGGAATTGTCGTCATTGTATCTTGTCTTTACTTGCACCTTTTGTTTTGATCGGTTGTTTGTACTTGAGAGGAAAGGAAAGATGCTGGGATTTCATCGTAGGACGAGGAGCTTGATTCCGGTCAAGGAGCTGGGGAAGTATGATAAGGTGTCGCAGGTCGAGGAGCTGTATGTTGAGGAAGAGGAGGAGAGCTATGACGATGCACATGTGGGAGACAAGTCAAGGAGTAGACAACTAATGCTGGTGTACCTTGTATTCCTCGCCGAAGCGTAAGTTCACACTACATGTACGATGACGAACATAGCTAATCTTCACATCGCAGCATCATGGCATCCAGCCTCCAACCCCAGCTCCAAATGCTCGTCTCGTCGTCCGACTACTGCGGCAATCTCTCCACCTCCTACCTCCGCAGCATACTCGACTGCGCCTACGCTTTCGGCGGCACATCAGGGCTCTTCTGGGGCTATCTCGCGGACCGCATGGGCAGGCGGCGCGTCACACTTCTTGGACTGTGGAGCATGCTCGTCTGCTGCCTGGTCGGAGGCTTCGTGACCAGCCTCGCGGGGTGTGCTGTCTTCCGCTTCTTCGCAGGCATGGCCAGCTCGACCATCGTATGCACGAGCTTGACCATGATCGGCGACCTGAGCAGCACATCGGAAGCCCGAGCCAAGAACGTTGCTCGTCTGCCCTTGATTTCACTGTGTGGATCACTCGGACCAGTCATGCAAGCCATGGTCTCAGAGAGCTTGCAGGCCTACGGCATGGTATGGGAGAAATTCCCTACGCTGGGGTCAGAACTCGCATGCAGCACCATGCTCTTCGGCATCGCGCTCGCCGCCACACTCTTCCTCGGTGAAACACTTCCACACCACTCAGACGGACGATCGATGGACATGGACTGCGAAAAAGCAGCGTTCCTCACCCGCGACTCGCACGACACAAACATCACCCTCGTCGACGTCGCGCGCCCCGAACCCATCAAGATCGCACACTTCCTCCAAGCACCGTCTTTCGTCGTCCTGCTGTCTTCATTCTGCCTGCTCTCGCTGCACGCTGCGACGTTCGATGTCTTACTTCCGCATCTAGGGCAGAGCAGCACGCAGCAGGGTGGGATGGGCATTCCGTGCGACTGGCTCAGCATCGTGGTGCTTGTTGTACGAGGCATCGCTGGTCTGGCTGTTGCTTTCGCCGTCCCGAATGCCATGCAGAAGTACGGCCTCGTCAAGCTGTACCGCTCCGTCTCGCTGCTTTTTCCGGCGATGTACGTTGTCACGCCGCTCCTCGCTGTGCTGGTGTCGTGCGGTGCTCTCGCGCCTGTTCTGTCGGTGCTCTCGATTCTGGTTAAGAACACGCTGACATACGGCGCCACTGTGCTTGTTACGCTCCTCGTTCTTAACACCACGCCTGATGCGTTCTCAGCGGGCACGGCGGTGGGCATGATGCAAGTCGCCAGTCTCTTCAAAGCCTTTGCCGTCGCCGTGTCCGGGACGAGTTACTACTTCAGCGACGACGTCAGCGTGCAGACTACCAACTTCGCGCTGTGGACGTGTCTGGCGCTGTTTGGTGGTGTGGGCGCTGGGCTGGCGTGGTTCGTGAGGGAACGGCCGAGTGTGGAGAAGGATTTCCCGAGTGAGGTGTTGTGCTGGGAAATGTGCTTTGATGCGGATGCGGAGAAGCATATGGGTGAGGAGAGCGACTTGGAGAGTCTGCTTGGGGATGATTGAGTGTGTTGTACTTGTACTTGCTTTGCTGTCATGTCGCCATGCCTTGTCTACATTTTCGCATCTGGTACTTTCCACTCTTGTTTGCGCGGCATTGTTTTCGCGTTGGAACTTCATGTATAGCGATTACCTTTCCGTGTTGTATGAGTATATATCGAAGTACCTTGTGCATATTGAACACGTACTTTCGTCTCTTGTCTCTCAACGTACGATGGACTTGTCCTACTGTTAAACACTGAGCAAATGTTCCGCACGCTGTCTCGTGGTCGAGTGAGCAAATGTGCAGCAGTTAAGATCCGCTCGAACCCATTGCCTGCACACGAGATACTGTTCATCCTGGCTCAGCCGTAACAAATTTCCGGCGTCAAGCTTCGCAACACCCTGGCGCGAAACCACTGTGTCCATCCAGGATCCCCATTCATCAAGACTGCCTTCTCTGCAGACTATATTTGTTCTGCTAGTGGCTGCTTCTTACGGCTCTGACGTCTTCCAGCGATGCTCAATGTCCCGGACTTCTAGAAAATGCCGTAGGAGAGAATTTGAAGCAAGAGTAGCTGGGAACCGTCCTGGACGGCTCTTTGATGTGGTTGTCTCCTGCTTGTGGTGACAGGAGGGTCTGGCTCTAGACTACGGCCCACGATATCAAGACATGAACCTGGATAGCTTCGCAAAAGGAAATTCTCTGGGCTGCTAGGCGTTATGTTCCTCTCCGCTAGACATGGTGTGCCATTGAAGAAGTGCCGAGCCCATGTCACGTGGTGGTCCATGCTGTCATGGATATATGAGCCTGGATAGCCTCGCATGAGAAAATAGTTCAGGATGCTGTGGACGTCATGGTCCTCCGCCGCTCGTCGTGTCACGTGGTAGCGTGAAAGGGCATCCATGGATCGTTGCACATCTGAAACACGCCAGCGATGTCGAGATGGCACCAACAAACTTGAACGTATCTTTGCTCGGCAGAGAAGCTGAACATGCTCTGAGGACATCCAGGATGCTGTGAAAGCGATACTCGAGGTGATCAATTGACGTGATTTCTCCACGTTGATCCACGTTGATCCACGTTGTCGGACATTTGGACAACAGGCCCCACTAGTGCTGCAACTGCGGACCCCTGCATGCAAACAACATGCGGCAGTTGTCTATCTTCAGGGGATCGCGACTCCTCAAAAGTACGCGTCTCGGTTTGTTGTTTACGACCTCTGTGTGACACACTCCTTTTACACCACCACCACCCCGCACCTCGTACATCACTCGCACCACAGATATTAGCAGTCAATAGCAATAGCTCACAACTGCAATATGTCACTCCGAAACAGCTATGAAGCCTTTCTGGCTAACCCGTCGTCGGGGGCTCTAGCAGCCAATGCCACGCTGCATTATATCACGACACTCACAAGCATACAAGACGCTACCGCCATCATCAAGCACTTGTCCGTGCAGGAGAAGCTCTTGAAGAAGAAGTCACAGAAGGTCCTGGATGCCGTCGAAGGCAGCCACTCGCTGAGCGTCGACGTGGATACCACGCTCGAGTTCCAGAATGGCGGCGGTGCCTATCTGCCGGGCCTGGACGACAACTTTGTCGCTGATCGGACCGTCACGTTCCCCATGGTATGCAATAACGGAGCGTGTATAGGCTTCGCAGTCCTCCGGCGCTGACTCTTCCGCAGATCCACGTTGTCCACTTCGACGGCGCAGGCAAGATCCAGCAGATTCGGCTCAACTGGGACCAGGGCGCCCTCCTCAAGCAGATCGATGTCATCGGCGCTCGCTCGCGCAACTGGCCCATCCGCGACTCCAAGGAACAGTCGCGCCTGATTGCCTCCAGCTCCAATGCCGTCGCCGCTCCCGAGTCCGCACAGTCGTCACGCCCATCCACGGCTTCACGGGGCGCCGACGAGGTCTCCGTCACCTCGCGCTCCAGAGGCTCGACCAACAACGCCATGAACGACCCGCACGCCTCGTTGTCGCTGTTCCAGCCCCGCAGTGTCGAGGAGGAAGACTCGCAGCCCTCACGGCCGATAACAGCGCGCGTGCAGTCGGCAAAGCCTCCGCCGCGCGAGTACTCTGAGCTGTTCGTCGGCGAGAACTCCGGCTCACCGTCGCCCTCCCCCCAGAAGATCCCCACCAAAGCCGGTGGCGGCAAGAACTACAAGGCCAGCCGCCTGTTCGACGAGACCGAGGAAGACAGCATGTCGCCAGTCAAGGGAGGCGGCGTGAAGACGAACCCCAAGAAGTACGAGCACTTCACCTTTGGCGACAACGGCGAGGACGCCCCCAAGGTCCGCAGCACTGCCCGCAACACGCAGGCCAAGGGCGAGGCCAACTGGGACTTTGAGAGCTTTGCGACACCGGCCAAGACCAAGCAGAAGACGCTGCCGAACAACGTGCGCCACTTCGGCTGGAGCGACGACGAGGTTGGTCCTTACTATCAGCCAGAGATGCAAGAGGTTGCTCCCGTGTCTCTGAGCCCCCTTGAGCTACACAATGCTGACATGAATCTACAGGAGGAGGTATCCCCAGTCCGTCGTCCCATCGTCCACAAGGCCCGTCCTGACGCCGACCCGCACTTCGAGTTCGTCGACGACGGCACTCCAGACGGCCAGCGCAAGCAGGCCTCCACCAAGGGCCAGGGCAGCAACAAGGGCCAAGGCCTGTACCAAGACCATGTCACGGGCACCACAGCCGGCGATGCTGGCGACGCTCCCTACGACGACGACAAGAAGGTCCTGAGCGACGTCACCCAGAACAAGATCAGCAACGAGAACCGCCAGAAGGACTTCGGCGCGCAGTGGGAGATCAACGACAATAGCCCGGCCAACTCCAAGCACGCCGCGCCCAAGAAGGACACCCACAAGGCCACCAAGACCAACTGGGGTCTCTACCAGGACTCTCCCGACGCACGTGGTGGCATCAACATCGCCGGCAACGGCATGGGCGGCCGCAAGGGCACCGAGTTCTCCCTCTACGACGACGATTCTCCTGCGCCTGCCGGAAACGAGAGCAAGAGATACCAGCAGCAGTCCACCACTCGCACCGAGGGAACTGATACCGGTAGCAAGAAGGGCGGCATCAACATTGCTGGCAACGGCATGGGCGGCAAGAAAGGCACCGAGTTCTCCCTCTTCGACGATTCGCCGTCCAAGAACGAGAACGAGAGAGTGAACCAGCAGCAGTCCACCGCGCGTGGCAAGATGGCGGTTGGCGATGGTATGGGCGGCAAGAAGGGCACCGAGTCATTCTGGGACTTTTGAGTGTTGAGCATGGATGACGAACGACGACATGAGCCATTACGATTTGCGTATACCTCCAGGCTTTGCTATCGCTGATGCATGTATATGCCTTTTCTTATGTTGAGAATGGGGACCTATGGGGAAAAGAGCCTATTGGCGGATTAGCGTATCGATGATTGAATAGGAATGAACGATATGCCTCACACATTTGCACCATGCCGTTACTGGCACGAATGTCTTGATAACCGAGCGAAGAGTGGGCGGATAGTTCTGTGATCTAAGACACCGGAGTAATCACAACGAGACGACGCCGGGACAATAGCAATGTTGCTCCAAGAGCGATGCTCTAGACATGCAAACTTCGTGATGGTTTAGTTGCTTCATCATTCACGGTACCGATACTGCGTCGTTCTCTCTCTTTCTCAAAGTCTTCTGAATGTAGAAGTACGGTGCGCTGCTGAAGTCATCAAGATCAGAAAGTGATGGATAGTGTCTGTCGAAGAAGTGATTAAGGAGAATGCTACTTCCATTAACTACTTAGAGTCACGTAGGTATAACTAAAGTATAGCCTATCCTATGTAAGTTAGTTATCCTTACTACGTTTCGTACAGACTTCCTACTTGCTTGAAAGTTATTAAAGATGGACGCGCTATTGTTTTAGATTGCAATCTGTTGTTGTAAGCCTTACTTACACTAAAGTCGGTACATAGCTAGTACTGTCTCCATCGATGACGAATTATTGCTATACATGGTGCCGTGTTATACTAACTCATTTCTGTCTCGCGGGTCCTCGGGATAGGTACACAACTTTCGGGTTCACAGCTTGTCTCATCTGCATGGGTTTCTCGGCCTCTGGACATACCAGCTACGAACGATGCGTGCTGTCGTTTAAAGTGCCCAGCGCTAATGTAGCTGTATAGCTCTTGCTCTTGTAAGATATTCACTAGGAACTCAGAGCGATTACTGCTGGCACCGCGAATCTGAGCATCGAGATTGGAGAGACACAGCATCTGCACGAACCGGCTATGCGGAGTGCGTACGCGTTCAAGACATTGACGCATCAAGATTCGACGACCTACAACATGCTTTGAACTCCTTCACTGCACTCGATCGGCAGGGCACTCAAAGGCTCAAAAAGTCACACATTTGTAGTCCTAAGCAAGCAATGCAAGAAACAAGACGATCTCGCTCAAAGACACAGCTTTTCAGTTCTATCACATTGACCATCAAAGTAACCAGCACAACTGTCTTCGGCCAACAGAACGGCTGTCATCGACCCGTAGGACACGTCAACCACACGTCCTGTCTGTATCATGATTCCTTCCAGAATGCCTTTCCTTTGGAACACTCGCGTACAGTTTCCGCAATCGCAATCGTAATCGTGAAGAAGGCACTGATACATGCAAATCCGGTACACACCACATCACTCCCATTCCCATCCCCACCTCCACCACCGTCCACCGTTTGCCGCACCCGGCCCATCGCGACCCGTACCATCGCGACCCGAACCAAACACACAGCCTCGCGTCTCGACCATGCCCACGCGCGCCGCGCCGTCGATCAACCGTCGATCACACACGTGCGGGGCACGCGATGCCTCCTCCGCGTGGTTCTGACTCGCAGAAGCAAACTGCACCCCACCTTCCCGCATGCATCCAATATTTCAATCATGATTCGCTCGTCCCGATCCCTCCAGAATAGTCAAAAACGTGGCTCTCACGAGTCACGATGCTGCATCGATCGATCCGAGATGCGAATCCGAATTCGAGCTTCATGAAGTATGATCGTTTAATTCTCTTGCGCAAATGCGCATACTACTACTGAGCAGTGCGTACGACGACGCGCTTTCCGTCCACTTTCATCAGGACCGAAGTCCTGGCTCTTGCCAAACAAAAGAAAATGTTCCCCATGAGTCTCGTGTATGGCACCATACAATACAGCTATGGCCATGCTTTTGTGGTAGATTACCGTCCCAGGAAAATTACCGCCCGTACCGTCTGCAGATAGATACCCACTCCCTGGGCAGATTGATGCGCGATGAAATGGATGCGTGAATAAGACTCACAGAAAGAAAATGGAGAAGTACGACATTTGGGGTCCGTATTAGAGTAGACATGTGCAAAGACAGTGTCCGTCTGATCGTGAATCGTATTGGAGAGCAAACTCTGCTTGCGTTGGAGCAAAGAGCTGAACGACAAGATAGCATCGCTGGCACGTGAAGACGTGACGACACGGCGACAGCGGTATTGACGCCGTGCTTCTGTGTAATGAAGTTGTTGAACAAAGCCAGCACATCCGGGAACGCGAAAGGAATATAGTACACGGGCTCGTTGGTGAAGTTGCGGTCTAGCGATGAGCATGCTGCTCATATGCTCGAACGCCGCCGTACTCGACTCCTTGCATCGGCGCAGGAGCAGGCGGAGCCCACTGAGAAGGCTGCGGCTGTGCATGAGCAGGCTGTTGCTGTTGTTGGAGCGGCGGCAACAGATTGTTCGTGGCCGCAGGCACGGGTTGCTGCTGTGCGAGCTGAGTAGTCATTTGTCCATACACATGCGGGCGTGAAGGATCGACACGGCGGAGGGCATCATAGACCGTAGCCAGCTCGCGTCGCAGTGCCTCGTTCTCTGCCTGGGCAATGTGATAGTTCTCCGCTTCAGGTCGCAACCGTTGGTTCTCGTTGCGCGCCTGCTCGTGTGCTCGAGAAAGACCTTTGATGTACTCGATCGCTGTCATACATTAGAATTGCCTGAGCGATGAACCTTGAAACGTACACTTGGTGAGGATCTCCCACTTGGAGGACTTGCTTCCGGGTGAGTTCGGAAGGATGTTGTTCAGCTCATCGAACAAGCCCTTCATCTCGCTTCTTCGCTTCCTCTCGGCCATCTTGTGGCTTACGCGCAGCTCTGGCGTTCGGCTGTAATTACCAGGCTGAGACGGGTCGGCACCCGGTGTGGTGCTCTGCAGGCTTGTGACACTGCGATGCTGCATAGAATGATGATGGGTGGTCGCGATATCTAGGACCAGTCAGTACGGTGATCTTGGAATGATGATAAAGATAGAGGGGCGTGCCATCGTCTAATCGTTGCTGTCCGTAGGGAAGCTTGGAGTCTGTGGTGAAGATACTGCTATTGATGGATGTGGCAAAGCTGTTCTGACGCGAGGGAACGTTTGACCGTTCTGCGCTCGACTCACCGCTGCTTGATGCCCTGCGGTCGCCATGGTTCGGCTCGTCTCCCGGGAAAGCCCAGGCGAAACCCTTCGTGGGTGCAGCTGCCATGGGATCCGGCATTCCGGATACGCTACGAGGGTTCGGGTTGATGACTGGAGCTCTCCTCGGAGGCTGAATGGCTCGGGGTCCCCCGTTCTGGCCGCGCGGTGAAAGAGGTGAGGCGCCATTGGTACGTGGTTCGCCTGTGATTCCTCGCTGATGTTGCAAGTTCGACACAAGTGATACCCTAGAAGCGTTCTGGCTCTCATACGGCGAGGATGGGCTGATGGCGAGATGGGTCATCCCAACATTCATGCGGCTATCCACACTGCTGCGACGTGAATCAAAGTGCGAGCTGCCTGCATCAACGCTGAGCCTGTGGTCGACGAAGGCCTGGTTCAACGATGGAAGAGTAGTGGACTGGTCTTGCGTTAGGCTTGAGATGAGAAGAGGATGCGAGTAGCACGCATACCTGCTGCGAGAGACCAGAAGGATACCTGCTGGATAATGGGGTGTCGGGCACCGAGTTCCGCGACGGCGAGTCCTCAGGGTTGAGAAGGGTGTGAAGTTGGAGTCCCATGTTGTTGTTGGAAACAGTGGATGAGTCTAGTGCACGTGTCAGAAACCATGCCTGCAGGGTCCGAGAGATCAAACGAGTGACAGCTCGAGGTAGACGAATACTCACGTTTGCTCTGAGAGAAGGACCAGTTACCGGAATCACGAGCGTCGCGAGCCTCAATGTCCGACTGATGTCTGAGACGGACTGGACTCTGCTCGGAAGTCAAGGTGCTAGTCAATGAGGTAATGCTCGGGAGGGCCTGTCCTTGGGGTGCCGGCGGACGCTGGTGAGTAGCAGCTCCGTCCATGATCCTATTTCGATGTTGAGCAACGAGGTCGGATCCGAGTGCGTGGGCTGAGGAAAGGTGGGTGGTGGATGGGTGTTGCAGAGGGCGCCAGCGACAGAACGGGCCAATGGGGTGCAAGACAGCGGAATTGCAAAGACAGCGGAAAGTCGAAGCGAGTGCAGATGATCGACGGACGTTGCAGCGTGGAGAGGCCGGTTGGTGCTGGTCACGAGTGCAGGGCGGCGTGGTGAAGGTGAGGTGAAGAGCGCCGGGGTGCAAATGTGCGGCAGCGTGGTAGAAAGATCTTGAGTGCGGAGCAGAGCAGATGGTGCGGAGCAGGTCCTAAGAAGCACGGGAGGCTCCTACCCAAACCGGAGGGCGCGATCTCGCGGGCGCGGTGCCAAGGAGGAGGTCGATCTAACGACGGAAGGTGCGGTGGGTGTACCGTTGTTGCTCTGAAAGGTACGCCGGGGCAATTCGCCGATGACGATGCCGAGTGGTAGACCTCTTTTGGCGTGCAGCAGCAATACCAAGCCAAAGGGGAGACGGCCGCACCGCCAGCTGCAGTCTGACTAGGAGCTTTCAAAGCGTGGCTGCAGTGCGCTGCGAAGACAATGGCCGGTACCTTTAGGAGCCAGTACGAACGAGTTGGTCTTGCCCGGGGCTGAGATAGTGCACTGCGTGTAGAGGGCTGATCCTGGAATCAATTGCTGGGGAGCGCGCTCGCAGCCAAATGGACACGCAGGCGTCGAGCGAGGCGTGCTAGCTGCGAATTGGCCTGGTTCAAATGGGCATGAAGCAGCTGATGGGTGGCGTCGAGGTGTTGTCGTACACAGCGAGCGAGGGCAGACTAGGCGGTCCGGAAGATGCAGTGGCCGTGAAAACAAATTCACGGTAGGCGCGCCGTGGTGTGCGCGTGGAGAATAGAATGCGAGGGTTCGACAAATCTCGGCTCATACCCGTATCGAGTACAGACGCTGAGGACGACAGGTCAGAGAAGGGAGCAGCAGCAGGAGGGTCGTCGCGGCGGTTGAATGAACGCAGCCGTGCCTTGCATGGACGGACCAGAGCGACTCCAAGGGCCTGGAGGGAGTACAACGTACAATCGGCTTGGAGCGACACGAGAAAGCGCAGCGGGCAGCCGCGGGTCTGGACGACTTGTGCAACACTCGGGGATTCGAGATGGAGTAGAAAGAGGATGCAAAGGTTGCAGCCTATGATTCGCAAGCACCTGGGAACAGCCAATTATTGGGTGTTTGCTCGCCAAGGGGACAGCCCGCCAGCACGTGGAAAGACGATACACGAGGCACTTGCTAGATTCCAGCCGGTCTTAGCGGCGGCTACTTGCACGTAATATGGGCTCCCTGGCTCCGCGCGCGAACTGCTCTTGTGAGACGGGCGGCAGTGCAGCACGGCAAGCAGCCTCGCAAAAGAGGCTCTCTATGAACAGCATCGCGGTACAGCAACATCTAGTTATGTGTGTGAACACTGCCGAGATGACCACGGAACGGGAGGCATGGGAGCGCAGAAGCAGGTGGCTCTGGGGGACAATCCTGGGCTGTCATCGACAACTTTAGCCAAACTCAGCTCTGGCGCTGCTGGCCCGCTGCCCGCTGTAAGAGACGCCGCCACGAGTCTCCACGCCCTATGCCCAACTGGCGAAAGCGCCGAGCAGAAGGAAACAAACACGAGTGCCATCTACTCTGTTTTTCCGCCCGACGTGCAGCATGCCCAGTCTGAAACATGCAGACTCGAAAACCTCTCCTGCAGCGTTCAGCCACCGGGCAGTGCTACCACCTGGGGACAATCACGTTTACGCAAAGTGGGGACGCGGTGATCCTACAAGCCCCGCAACGCAGCGACAAGCAACTCGAAAAGCTAAGAGACATGTTTGGCCCACGGTCCACGTTTAATACAACCAACGACACCTCTTTTGACCTCAATTCTCCCTTTTGCGATCTCCTGCTCTGGTAATCAACCTTCAAATGAGATGTCGCACAGAGTACTATTGACCGATATTCTGCCAGAAACGCTGTG
>Ga0265798_10003731_pt1 | contig 21455 bp, 19 predicted proteins | sample P3T30metagenome_FD_192430 | JGI IMG/M metagenome (GOLD analysis project Ga0265798, IMG submission 192430) | Plant litter microbial communities from East Loma Ridge, Irvine, California - P3 T30 | ecosystem: Environmental > Terrestrial > Plant litter > Unclassified | place: USA: California... | reverse complement strand
GTCAACTCCGAGAAAGTCGCCGACGGCCTGCTCGACACCGTGCGCGACTTGCTCCATTCCCGCAAGCGATAACCTTACATGCCTACCAGCCCAATCTCGACCGTCTCCGCAGAACAGCAACACGTCAGCCAGCTCATCGAGCTGATGAAACAGGAACAAGCGCTGCTGGTCGCAGCGGACACCGATGGGCTGGTGGAACTTACTCCCCGCAAGAACACCCTGCTGCAGGAACTGGCTGACTTATCAAGCCAGCGCCACGCCGCGCTGGTCGCCGCCGGTTGCGAAGGCTCGGAAGCCGGCATGGAACCGTGGCTGGCGGTGGGCGGCAACGAGGACGCGCGCGCACAGTGGGAAGCCCTGCTCGAGCTGGCGCGACAGGCCAAGGAACTCAACCGCGTCAACGGCATGCTGATCAACAAGCAGCTGGCGCACAACCAGGGCGTGCTCAACGCCCTGCGCACCCCGGCCGGCGCCCAGAGCACCGGCGTCTACGGCGCCAGCGGGCAGACCCTGGGCAGCGGCCCCTCGAAGCGCTACGTGATCGGCTGAGCCGCATCCAGCGGAGTCCGGCAACGCTCCTTAGTTGCTCAGTTCGTAAATGATGATCTTGCCGGAAGCCGGCGCCATCAGCGCGGTCAAGGGATGCAGACTCATCAGCGACACCGCGGCGCCGGCAATTGCGAAGTGCCGGTTGTCGGGGGCCCAGGCGATATGCGAGGGCTTGGCGTCCATTTCGAGCAGGATCGACGGCGGGGACGTGCTCATGTCGAGCACGCGCACGATCTCGCTGCGCTTGCCATGCCCTGTTTCGATCCGGAAGCGCCCGCTTGGCGATGGAAACAGGCGCGGGCTGGCGACATTGTTTTCGGTCGGCCGGGTGTCCAGGTGCCTGCCGCTGGCCACCTCATAGGTCTGGAAGCCGGCGTGGCCCGCATAGGTGATCGTCTTGCCGTCGGCACCCCACGCCAGATCTTCACTGGAAAACATGTTTACTTCGCGCGTCGGAATCGTTTTTCCGATCGCGCTCGACGCCGGGTCGATGATGGCGACCAGACCGGTGTCCGGCAAGGGTGGCTCGCCGAAGGTCGGTGGCGTTGTCACCGGCACGGACCGTGTGACATTGCGGACCTGGCCGCCGACCGCGATGGACTTTCCGTCCGGCGCATACGCCACACTCCTGGCGTGGAATGGCGCCGTTCGCAGACTCCAGCGCGGCTGCCAGCTAGCCGTTGCATACTGCACGATGTTCGGGAAATCTTCGCGCGCCAGTTGCAGGACCGTGAGCGCACTCCCGTCCGGCGAAAATGCGATTGCCCGGCACAACAATCCTGCCTTGGCAGGCGCTTCGCTGCCTTGCGTGCCCGGCAGCCGGACCAGCACTTGCCATGTCGACGTGTCCCAGACCGTGACGCCATCTCCGCATCGGGCCCAGAATCGCCCGTCGGGACTCGCGCGGCTTGGCGTTCGGACCGTGGGCACCGCGTCCGCCTCCGGCAAGGTGGCGACCCGCTTTCCTTTGCGCCAGTCCCAGACCTGCGCCTCGCGTGAGTAGGCGCCGGCCATGCCGACCAGCTGCGCGCGGCCTGGAATGAACTCCACGCCGCCGACCTCATGCTCCTGTTTCAAGACAGCGAGCTCGCGTACCTTCGGCAGGTTCTGCGCCAGGCTGCAATGCGCGTACAGGGCCAGGATGGCAGCCAATCCAGCTCTCTTCAATTCCATGCCTCCAGGTGTGATATCAACGGCCAGAACATCCAAGCCTACCGTCCGCGAGTATAAACGCCGACCGCTGTGCCATGTATCTCGGTGTCCGCTTCATAGGCCAGGCCAAGGCGCGTGGCTACGCGCAGCGATGATGCATTGGCTGGCGCGATCAGCGCCCGAATCTTTGGTTCGCGTCGGATCTCGAGCGCATGGTGCAGGGCTGCCGCCGCCGCTTCGCGCGCGAATCCCTGGCCCCAGAAGACACGGTAGGTATTCCAGCCAAGTTCCATCACGGTGGATTCCTCGCGAAAGAACGCGCCAACGCTCCCGACGACCCGGCCTGTCTGCTTTTCCTCGACCGTCCACCAGCCGGCGCCATGGATCAGCCATAGCCCGGCATGTGAACAGAAGATGCGCCATGCAGCCTGGCGGTCGGCCCGCCCCAGGTGTGCTGCGCTGACCGGGTCGGCGAGATGCGCTGCGAATGCGTCGAAGTCCTCGCGCCGGTATTCACGCAGCAGGAGGCGTTCCGTGTGAAGGCGCGGAACGGAAGCGGTGAATTCGTCCGTCATATGCTGTCCTTCTGCATGAACACCGAGGTCGGGTGATCCGGATAATCGCCGAACGGGCCGCGGCGCCGGTAACCCATCCGTTCGTAGAGCGCCAGCGCTTCGTCCAGCGTCGGGCCGGTCTCCAGCATGAAGCTGCGGCAGCCGTGTTCCATCGCCTTGGCTTCCAGCGCCGCCAGCAGCTGGCGCGCCAGGCCCCGGCCGCGCGCCGCCGGGCGCAGGTACATCCGCTTGACTTCGCCATACTCCGGCTGGATGACGATGGCCCCGCAGCCGATGGCATTTCCATCGGGCTCGCGCACCACGGCAAACAGCACGTCCGGCGCGCTCAGGGAGGCGACGTCGAGCGCGTACACGTTCTCGGGTGGGTACAGCGAATACAAGTGCGCATCGAGCTCGCGGATCAGCGCGTGCACCGCCGGCTGGTCCGGCGTTTCGAATGTGATCTGCATGGCTTATTCCTGTAGCTGTTTGTAATAGAAGGCGGTGTCGCAGGGTTCACCGTTCGGCAGCAGCGCATAGGACGGAACGCTGCCGACGCGCTGCCATCCCAGGCGCGCGTACAGGCGCTCGGCCGCCGCGTTGGCAGTGTCGAGCACCAGCAAGGTTTTCCCCTGCGCGCGCGCCGCGTCTTCCAGCGCCAGCATCAGGCGCCGGCCGGCTCCGCCATTTCGTGCGCGCCGGTGCACCAGCAGCTTGGCAACGTCGGCGCGGTGCGGCTGGTTTTCCGGCAGGCCGGTGATCAGCTGGACGGTGCCGAGCACGCCCTCCCCGTCCCCGGCCACGAACACGGTGCGCTCGCCGCGCGCCACGCCGCCGGCAACGTCGTCCCAGAACCGCAGCGCCGTGGCGCGCGCCATCGGCAGCATGAAACTGACCGAGGCGCCGCCTTCGACGCAGTCGAGCAGGACGTCGGCGAGTCGATCCCGTAGCGCGGCGATTTCTCGCGCATCGATCTGGCGTACACCGACGTCGGTGCTCATGCATCCTCCTTGCGGGACTTGTGCGGCTGGGTAACCAGGGCAACGATATAGCGCACCGCCTTGTCGCCCGGATTATGGAAACTGACGGGCTGGTCCACTTTCATGGCGAGGCAGTCGCCGGCGTTCAGTAGCCACGGCGTATCGCCGAGCGTCAACTCGAGCATGCCGTCGATGATCCAGATCTGCTGGTAGACGTCGGCGTTGCGCGTCGCCGTCTCGTAGGCCACCCTCTGATGCGGCGGGAAACTGACTTCGACCATCTGGATCGGCGAATAACCCGGCGGCGACAGGTTGCGGCGCACATAGCCGGAGACCGGGTCGGTCCAGACCGGCTGGGTGTCGGGCCGCGAGACGGGCGACGGCGTATCGGCCGGCTTGTCGAACAGCGAGGCCAGGGTGACATTCAGGGCGGCACTCAGCCGGTCCAGCACGGTGGCGGTGGCGCTGCTTTCACCGCGTTCGATCGAAGAGATGTTGGAGCGGCTGACGCCACTGCGCTCGGCCAGGGCGGCGAGGGTCAGCCCCTGGGCGTCGCGCAGTTCGCGCAGGCGGGTGGCGATGAGTTGGTTGATGTCCATGCAATCCAGTATATAGGAATTTAATTTCCTGTATACCAGATTAAATGACTGTGGCGCAAACCCCACAATCGGTCAGACCAAAATTTATAATGGTCTGACCAAATTTGATGCATCCGTGCTAACCTTTGTGCTCCACTGCCGACTCCGGCAGCTGGAGTATTCCTCCCACGACAAGCCAGTTCGCCCACCGGAAGCAAGGACAGACATCGTCCCTCGCCGGTGCGCCGGTACTCGCCTGTCCGATTCATCACTTCGCTCAACAGGACCAAGAAATGAAAACTAAAATCATATTGGAGACACTGGTGTTGGCGGCAGCACTCACGGCAAGCCACGTTGGCGCCGCGCCGATTTCCCTGCAAGGCAGCACCATCACCGCCAGCTATAACGGTCTGCCCGACATGCTTGGCCTGGACCACGGCTATGCCGCGGAAGCGGGCAGCAACACGACTGCCTTCGATCCCACGCCCTACACCGGCGTGGAATTTCTCACGGCTGATTACCTGTTCGCCTTCGACTTCGGCAACGACGGCGAACTGATCGTCACGCTCAACGACCTGGCCATGGCGCCCGGCGACTACCGCGTGGTGTTCGACTTCGGCACGACCCTGGCGCGGAACATCGGCAGCTTCACCCTGCTCGACACAAGCGGCATCGGCTTGCTTCCCGCCCTGTCCATCCTGAACGACCACAGCATCGCCCTGGACCTCTCAGGCGTCACCTGGAACGACGCCTACGCCTCCTTCTCGGCGCAGATCGGCACGGCGGACGTGCCCGAGCCGGCCGGCATCGGCTTGCTGCTGGCGGGTTCCGCCGGCTTCGCCCTCGCCCGCCGTCGCAAGACGCCCGCGCAACGCTGACACCTTCCTGTCCAGGAGACTCCCATGAAACATTCAGGTTTCAAGGCAGCGCTATGCGCCGCCATCCTGCTCGCGACCCTGTCCGGCATGTCCGCACAGGCGGCGACCGACCCGGCGCGCCAGGCCGCCCCGCTTGACGGCTGGGCCGGCCAGGCCGGCGGCACCGTCGGCGGCTCGGCGGCCGCCACCAATCATATCTACACTGTCACCAAGCGTTCGGAACTGCTCGCCGCGCTGGCCAACGGCGGCGACAATCCAAAGATCATCAAGCTGGCCGGCACCATCGACATGAGCGAGGGCCAGCCCTTCACCTCCACCGCCGACCAGGCTGCGCGCAGCGCGATCCGCCTGCGCAGCAATACCACGCTGATCGGCGCGGATGCGAACGCCGGCATCGTCAACGGCACGGTACTCGTGACCAATGTCTCGCAAGTGATCATTCGTAACCTGAAGATCGTGAACCCGTGCGACGTCGAGCCGGTCTGGGACCCGACGGACGGATCTACAGGCAACTGGAACTCGGCCTATGACGCGATTGGCATATCCGGCTCGCACCACGTCTGGGTCGACCACGTCAGCTTCACCGACCTGCCGCTGACCGACAACTTCCTGCCGGTCGAGAACGGCCACAAGAAGCAATGTCACGACGGCTCGCTCGACATCACCAATGCCTCGGACTACGTGACGGCCTCGTACAACGTCTTCGGCCAGCACGACAAGACCACGCTGGTGGGCGGCAGCGAATCGGCCACCGCCGACGAAGGCAAGCTGCGCGTCACCTTCAGCAACAATGTCTACCGCGACGTAGTGCAGCGCGCGCCGCGGGTGCGCTTCGGCCAGGTCCACCTGTTCAACAACTACTTCGTCGGCAGCAAGTCGGCCGCACTGTACGCCCATAGCTACAGCGTAGGCGCGGGCAAGAACGCCAAGATCCTTTCGAACAACAATGTGTTCGAGATCGCCGGCGCACAGGGCTGCGACAGGGTGATCAATAACATGAGCAGCGCCAATCCTGGCTACTTCAAGGACAGCGGCTCGCTGCTCAATGGCGCGGCGCTGGGCGCCTGCGCGGTGTCGAACGCCGTTACCTGGACCGTGCCCTACGCCTTCACGGCGCGTCCGGCGTCGCTGGTGAAGGTCAATGCGCTGGCCCAGTCCGGCGTCGGCAAAGCCAACACGACCATCAGTGGTAGCGGCAAGGTCACGGTCGACCAGAACCCGACCCTGGCCTGCCCCGCCACCGGCCTGTATTTCTGCGACGACTTCCAGGACGGCACCAGCGGCAAATGGAACCTGCTGCCGGTCGCCGGCCCCAACGGCCGCTTCAGCGTCGTGAACGAAGTCGCCGGTGGCAGCAACAAGGTGCTGCAGTACGCGGCCGCCAGTACGGGCGGCGTGCTGGCGCTGGTCAAGCCGGACGCCTTCGGCGGTGTTCCTTCGGGCGACTACTACGTCGAAGCGCGCATCCGTCCGATGACCAACGGTACCACCGGCAACAAGCAGCTGTATCTCGTGACGCGCTACGTCGATCCGGCCAACTGGTACGGCGCCGGCCTGAACGTCCAGAACAGCAATGCCAGCACCCAGGTCGAGATCGCCAAGATGCTGAACAACACGCTGAGCCGCCCGCGCCAGGTGCGCACGCCGATCGACATGGACGCGCAGTTCTACACGGTGCGTTTCGAGATGATCGGCAGCACGCTGACGGTCTACCTCGACGGCCGGAACATGGGCTCGGTGACCGACACGGCCTTCGCCGCGCGCGGCCTGATCGGCCTGTACACCGCGAATAAATCCTTCATGATCGACGACGTGCGCGTGGGCGATCCGCGCCAGAAGCCGGTGCAGCTGACCGTCGATCCGGCCGGCCTGGCCTGGTCGGCCGAAGTGGGTGACGCGCCTTACCAGGTGACAGTGACGGCGGTCGCGGCCGACAACCGGCCGGACAGCTTCAGCGCCGAATCGAGCAACCCGGCGGTGGTCGCGGTGTCCACAAGTGGCAACACCGTCACCCTGCGCGCGGTCGGCGCGGGCCAGGCCAGCATCGTGATCCGCAGCGGTTCGGAACCGTCGCTGACCCGCACCATTGCCGCCACCATCGCATCGGGCTTCACCCAGCCGACCCCGGTGTACGCGATGGCCGGCGCCAGCTTCCCGGCGCCGCTGGAGACGAGCGTGCACGTCGATTCCTCGCTCAAGCTGGTCTTCGACCGCCCGCCCACGCTCGGCAACAGCGGCAGCATCCGCATCTTCCGCAAGGACGACGACACCCTGGTCGACGTGATCCGCCTGGGCGGCGAGACCGACGCCCTCGGCTACCCGGGCCAGGCGCTGGTGCGAAAGGTGAATACGACGCCGATCCGCATCGTCGGCAATACCGTGACGATCAAGCCGCACAGTAACAAGCTGGCCTACGGCACCGAGTACTACGTGGCGATCGCCGACGGCGTGTTCCTGAACACCAGCCTGGGCGGCACGCCTTTCGTCGGCCTGGGCCGCGCCGCCGGCTGGACCTTCGGCACGCGGGACAGCGCGCCGACGGCCAGCAACGTGACCGTGGACGACGACGGCGACGCCGACTTCCGCACCGTGCAGGGCGCGCTCAACCACGCCATGCAGCAGTTCTCGAAAGCCGACCCGGTGACCATCACGGTGAAGAACGGCAGCTACGAGGAACTGCTGTACCTGAACGGCAAGGACAAGGTGACGATCCGGGGCGAGAGCCGCGACGGCGTGATGATCTCGGCGACCAACCACGAGACCATGAATCCGGGCACCGGCGGCAGCCAGCCGAGTACGGCGGCCGGCGCACCATCGGGCGGGCGCGCGGTGATGCTGGTGGAGGCGTCCGACATGCTGGTACTCGACACCCTGAGCCTGAAGAACACGACGATCAGGTCAAGCAGCATCTCGGGCCAGGCCGAAACCATCTACTTCAACAGCAGCGACGGCCGCCTGGTCGCGCAGAACGCCGCTTTCTACAGCGAACAGGACACCCTCAACCTGAAGGGCTGGTCCTGGTTCTACCGCACCCTGGTGGCGGGCAACGTCGACTTCATCTGGGGCAGCAGCCGCGCCGCCCTGTTCGAGGAAAGCGAGATCCGCTCGGTGGGCGACAGCGCCAACGCGAACAGCGGCGGCTACATCCTGCAGGCGCGCGTGGGCCAGTCCAGCGACATCGGCTATGTCTTCCTCAACAGCGCACTGACCCACGGCCCCGGCCCGGGCCCGCTGCGCGGCGACGTGCCGAACGGCGCCACCTATCTTGCGCGCAGTCCGGGCGGCACCACGAGCTGGGACAACATCGCCTTCATCAATTGCAAGATGGACACCCACGTGGCGCCCGTCGGCTGGGCCGGCCTGGGGGTGAACGGCCAGCCGGCGCCGAATCCGACGGTGGCGCGGGCGGATGCGGGCTGGCGCGAGTACGGCAGCACGGATATGGCGGGAAATCCGCTCAATCTGAGCGCGCGGGTCGGCGGCTTCATCCTGAGCGAGAGCGATGTGGCGGCGCGCTTCGCCACGCGCGATAAAGTGTTTGCGGGGTATGGCAACGGAGCGGGGTGGAGTCCGCAGCCGTAAGGTACAGCGCCGGTGTCTCCGGGCAAGGAGACACCGGCTTCCTGTGAAAATGTGCGATCGTTGATCGCGTCCGATCTGCCAGACGATGAAGGACGCCGCCGCAGCCGCGACGTAGTGGGGATAGAGCAACACCCAAAGGAGTCCACGATGCTAAAAGGAAGTTGCCTTTGCGGCGCCGTCGCGTACAGCGCCAGCGGTTCCGTCGAAAGCGCCAGCCACTGCTACTGCACCATGTGCCAGAAGCAGCATGGCGCCGCCGCCGGCACCTATGCCAACATCGCCCGCGCCGACTTGCGCATCGAACGCGGCGCGGATCTCATCACCGAGTACGCTTCTTCGGACCATGGCCGGCGCGCCTTTTGTGGGCGTTGCGGCTCGACGCTGTTCTGGCGCAGCGAGGAGACGCCGGAGCGCATCGCGGTCACGCTCGGCACCCTTGACGGGCCTTTCACCGAACCGGTCGAGATCGAACTCCATACCGATACCAAGCCGGACTGGTTGCCACACAAGTATTGACGAGTTGTAGTAATTCCAGTGCACAATGCCCTATTCCTCTGGCATAGGCGCTTCATGACTGCTTCCATTCCCTCTTCACCGATTCCAGGCGCAACGCCCGACGTCTACCGTACCCTGCTCGAATCCACCAAGGCCATTCCCTGGCGTATCGACTGGTCGACCATGCAGTTCACCTACATCGGCCCGCAAATCGAGGCCTTGCTCGGCTGGAGCCCATCGAGCTGGCTGTCGGTGAACGACTGGGCCGAGCGCATGCATCCGGAAGACCGCCAGAAGACCGTCGATTTCTGCGTGTCGCAATCGCAGCAGGGTGTGGACCACGAAGCGGACTACCGCGCCCTCACGCGCGATGGTGATTACGTCTGGATCCGCGACGTGGTGCATGTGGTGCGCAAATCCGATGGCAGCGTCGAGGCGCTGGTCGGCTTCATGTTCGACATCACCGCGCGCAAGCAGGCCGAGGACAAGATCCTGCAGCTGCAGCGCGACCTGGAAGTGCTGTCCTACCGCGACAGCCTGACCAGCATTGCCAACCGCCGCATGTTCGACACCATGTATCCGGTGGAATGGGCGAAGGCGCACGCGACCGGCGAGCCGCTGTCGCTGGTCATGATCGACATCGATTACTTCAAGCAGTACAACGACCGCTACGGCCACGTGCAGGGCGACGCCTGCCTGCGCCAGGTGGCGGCGGTGCTGGACGTGGCGGCTTCGCGCGCGCGCGACCTGTGCGCGCGCTTCGGCGGCGAGGAATTCGTGCTGTTGTTGCCGGCGACGAATGAAGAAGCGGCGCGCGGCGTGGCCGAACGCTGCCGCAAGCTGCTGCGCATCGAGGAAATCCCGCACGCCAGCTCGGGCGTCGGGCGCGAAGTCACGATCAGCCTGGGCGTGGCGACCATCGTCCCCGGCGCCCATGATGACGCGGCGGTCTTCCTCGACCGGGTCGACCGCCGCCTCTACCAGGCCAAGTCGGCGGGACGGGACCGCGTCTGCGATTCCGAGGCTTGACTGCGCGAGGCGTGATCCCGCCGAATCAACGGCTCTTCACGACGCGCCACACGGTATTCGACAGATCGTCCGCCACGATCAGCGCCCCGCGCGGATCGACCGTCACGCCCACTGGACGCCCGCGGGTCTTGCCGTCGGCGTCGCGGAAGCCGGTGACGAAGTCGACCGGCTGGCCGGACGGACGGCCATCGGCGAACGGCACGAAGATCACCTTGTAGCCGACCGGCTGGTCGCGGTTCCAGCTGCCGTGCTCGCCCACGAACACGCCGTTGACGAAGGCCTCGCCCATCACCGCGCTCGAAAACGCCAGACCCAGCGCGGCCACGTGCGAGCCGAGCGCATAGTCCGGCTTGACCGCCGCGGCGACCTTCTTCGGATCGCCCGGCTGCACGCGCGGATCGACGTTCTGGCCCCAGTAGCTGTAGGGCCAGCCGTAGAAAGCGCCTTCCTTCAGCGAGGTCAGGTAGTCCGGCACCAGGTCCGGGCCCAGTTCGTCGCGCTCGTTGACCACCGCCCACACCTTGTCGCTGCCGGGCTGGATCGCCAGCGCGGTCGGGTTGCGGATGCCGGTGACGTAGGGTTTGTAGGCGCCGGTATTCACGTCGATCTGCCACACCATCGCGCGGTCGCGCTCGGCTTCCATGCCGCGCTCGGTGATGTTGCTGTTCGAGCCTATGCCGACATAGGCGAAGCGGCCGTCGGTGCTGACGGCCAGCGACTTGGTCCAGTGGTGGTTGATCTCGCTCGGCAGCTTGGCGATGCTGCTGGGGGCGCCGACGGCCTTGGTCTGGCCTGGCTGGTAGTCGAAGCTGACCAGTTCGTCCTGGTTGGCGACGTAGATCTTGTTATTGGCGAAGGCCAGGCCGTAGGGGGCGTTCAGCTTGTCCGCGAACACGGTGTTCAGTTCGTACTTGCCGTCGCCGTCGGCGTCGCGCAGCAGGGTCAGGCGGTTGCCGCCCTTGACCTTGGTATTGCCCTTGGCCTTGATGTAGCCGGCGATCACGTCCTTCGGCTTCAGCTTGGCGGCGCTGCCGCCCTTGCCTTCGGCGACCAGGATGTCGCCGTTCGGCAGCACCAGGGTCTGGCGCGGCACCTTGAGGTCGGTGGCGATGGCGGTGACGGTGAAGCCTTGCGGGACGGTCGGCGTCAAGCTGCCCCACGCTTCCGGTTCGGCGATCTTCATGCTCGGCAGCAGGCCGCGTTCCGGCGCCGGCAGATTGGGATCCGCGCCGCGCTCTTGCGTGCTCGCGCCCTTCTCGCCGCAGGCGCTCAGCAGCAGCGCGGCGGTGGCCAATGCGATTGGTGTCAGGCGCTTCATTGGGCACCTCCAGTACGCGTGGTGAGTCCGACCCAGGTCGCGGCGATCGCCAGCACGGTGACGATGACCGACCAGACCAGGGCGGCCGGCATGATGGCCCAGGCATCCTTCGCATGTTCGAAGCAGTTGACCAGCCCCAGTACGAAGGTGAGCAGCAGCAGCACGACGTACAGCAGCGGACGCCCGCCCTTGTGCTTAAGGCGCAGCAGGTTCACCAGCGCGAACAGCAGGGCGAAGCCGCAGAACACCTCGGCGCCGGCGAGCAGCCAGGAGGCGAAGTTGCTCCACTGGATCTGGTGGCTGTTGTGGTAGGCGATGTCGCTCAGCAATGCGCCGAGGTACAGGGGAACGGTTCCCGCAAGCAGGATGGTGTGCACGGGGCCGGGTGTGCTGCGGTAGGCAGCCCCGGCCGTCATGGAAGTCGACATGAAAAGTCCTCATTGGTGATTTTCTTGCTTAAACCATATCGAGCATGGAGATTTCCTGTCGCATTGTTGACATCAGCCGGCCAAACGCTGTCACCCGCATGTCACGAAGCTGCAATATGACAGTGATAACGTTGGGCAACTTTGGCTTGTGCCCACCTCCGCAAGTGCCCGTTCCCGACCCCTCCCCGCTGTCCAGGCTGCTGCGCCATCTGCTGGCGCTGGTCAGTTCCGCCCTGATTCCCGTGACATGTATCCTGGGTGTCACCATCATGACGTCGATCTGGCTGTTCTACGCCGACCGCATCGAGCAGGAAAAGTCGGTCGCCCGCCATACGGCGACCACCAGCGGCCAGAACATCGTCCTGATCGTCGCCACCAATCTCGAGGAAGTGCTGGGCCGGGCCAGGCTCTACGCGCGCATCGCCGAGGACGACGGCCGCGCCGGCCGCCAGAGCGGGTCCAGGCTCGATCCGCAGCAGATGGGCGACTCCGCCTATGTGCGCGCCGCCATCTTCGATGCCCGAGGCGAGCTGGTCTATTCGTCGGCCGGCCGCGGCCAGGAAGCCGAGCTGCGGCCGGTGCTGGTGCATGCGCTCGGCCAGGGGCGCGCTGCGCCGCGCTTCGCGATCGGCGCCCCGTCCCCCGACGAGAGGACGCCGTGGCGCCTGCCCGTGCTGGTGCGGCTTGGCGACGAAGGACCAGCGCGCGGGTATTACGGCGCCCTGGTAGACCTGGGCTATTTCCTCGGCAGTTATCGGAACGTCGACCTGGGGCCGGGCGGGCGCATCGAGATCGCCCGCCGGGATGGGACGCCGCTGGCGCTCATGCAGGGCGGCATCATGATGCCGCCACAAGGTCTTGCACAAGCCGAAGCGGGGCAAATGCTGGCGCAGCGGACCCTGGCCGACATTCCGATCCGGGTCTCGGTGATCCAGGATCCGGCTGAAATCTTTGGCATGCTCGATGCCCAGCACCATTCCTATTTCGTGCGCTCGAGCGTGTATTCGGTCATCGTGCTGTTCCTGACAGCCGCCGTCTCGCTCGGCCTGTGGCGCCAGCAGCGCCTGCACCGCGCCGTGGCGACGTCGGAACAGGAAAAGCAGCGGCTGATCGGCCAGCTCGAACAGGAAAAGATCCGCGCCCTCACCCTGGCCTCGCAAGACCACCTGACGGGCCTGGCCAACCGCCGGATGTTCCAGGAGATGGCATCGGCCGAGCTCAAACGCGCCAGGCGCAGCCGCAACCTGTACGCCCTGCTGTTCTTCGACCTCGACCGCTTCAAGCTCATCAACGATACCCTGGGCCATGGCGTCGGCGACCAGTTATTGAAAGGCGTTGCCGACCGCCTGCGCGCCGCTGTACGCGACTACGACCTGGTGGCGCGCCTGGGCGGCGACGAGTTCGTCGTTCTGCTGTCCGAGGTCCCGTCGGAAGACTTCGTCGCCCAGCTCGCCGGCAAGCTGGTGCAGGACCTGTCCGCCGTCTACGCCGATCTCGATGGCCACGACGTCGAAACCACGCCCAGCGTCGGCATTGCACTGTATCCGCGCGACGGCCAGGACCTGGACCAGTTGCTGCTGCATGCCGACCAGGCGATGTACAGCGTCAAATCGCGCGGGCGCGGCTTCTTCAGTTTCTACGACGTCTCGCTGAACGCCTCCAGCGCGCTGCACTCGGAGCTGGCGGCGCGCTTCAAGCCGGCCCTGCACGACCAGGAATTCTGCCTGCACTTCCAGCCCAAGTTCACGCTGGAGACGCTGGAACTCGTCGGCCTGGAAGCACTGGTGCGCTGGGACCATCCGGACCACGGCCTGATCTTCCCGGGCGACTTCATCCCGCTGGCCGAGGAGCAGGATTTCATCATCCGGCTGGGACGCTGGATCATCGACGCGGTCTGCCGCCAGCTCGCCGCGTGGCGACGTGAAGGCCTGCCGCTGGCGCCGGTCGCGATCAATGTCTCGGCGCGCCAGCTGCGCGACGAGAAGCTCACGGAGGATTTCATCGCCACCCTGGCCGAGCACGGCATCGAGCCGGCGCTCATCGAGATCGAAATCACGGAGAGCAGCCTGATCGAAGACACCCTGGTCGCGCAGCGCAACCTGGACAGCCTGGCCGCCGCCGGCATCCGCCTGGCCCTGGACGATTTCGGCACCGGCTTTTCCGGCCTGACCCGCTTGAAGGAGCTGCCGATCAACACCGTAAAAATCGACCGCTCCTTCATCCGCGACATCCGCAACGACACCAACGACGCCGTCATCGTGGCCTCGACGATTTCGCTGGCCCACAACCTCGGCCTGACCGTGGTGGCCGAAGGCGTGGAAACGCGCGACCAGCTGGTGCATTTGAAGGCGGCCGGCTGCGACCAGGTGCAGGGCTTCTACTTGCAGCGGCCGGTGCCGGCAGCGCAGATCGTCCCTCTCCTCCACAAGAAGTTTTTCACTTACTGAACGATATGATTCCATCGACGCGCCGCCGGGCGATCTGCACGCTGCCCCTGCTGCTGGCGCTCGGCAGCCAGTCCGCGCCATCGATCGCGGCAAGCTGCGAGACGCCGGCGCGACTGCGCTTTTCCGTCATCCCGCGCGGCGACGTCAAGCAGGAGCTGGCCGCGCTGCAGCCGCTGCTCGACACCTTGCAGCAGAAACTCGGCATCCCGGTCGAGGCCTATGTTGCGCCCTCGTATGGCGCGGTGGTGGAAGCGCTGGCGTCCGGCGCCGTCCAGCTGGCGCGGCTCGGCCCGGCCTCCTACGTCTCGGCCCGGCGCGCCGATCCACGTCTCACACCATTCGCCAGCTACGCGAACAAGGCGAGCCGCTTCCAACCGGCGGGACCGTTTTACCACGCGCTGCTGATCGTCAGGTCTGATAGCGGTATTGCCAATATCGAGGCGCTGCGCGGCAAGCGCCTGGCCCTGGTCGATCCGGAGAGCACCTCAGGCGCCTTGATTCCGCGCCACGTGTTCGGCAAGCGCCTGGGACGCAAGCTGGAATCCTGGTTTGCACAGGTCGGCTACTCGGGGGGCCATAGCGCGTCGCTGGACAAGCTGCTGGCGCGCCAGATCGATGCCGCCTTCGTGAGCAGCCAGAACCTGGCGGATGAGATCGCACGCAATCCCGGGAAGGCAGCGCAGATCAGGGTGATCTGGCGCTCGGATGCGATTCCGGGCGCGCCCTTCGTGATGCGCGGGCAGCTGTGCGAGGGGGTGAAGGACAAGATCCGCGACGCGTTCTTCAATCGCGGCGGGCGGCAGAGCGCAGCGGTGCTGGACTCGCTGAATGTCGCGCGCTTCGTCCCGGTTTCGGACCGGGACTACGAGATCGTGCGCGCTATCTACTGAACTGCTTTACTTGAGACGCAAAAACATCACTTTGCCGGCATCAAAGTAATAGGTGTCGCCTTTCGACTTCACCAACGCGTAAATCGTGCCCTGCACCTGCTCGATACGGCCGGTCCGGCTTTCGTCGCCAATGAAGTGGACCTGCCATTCGGCATGGTCGGTGGCGTCCTGGTGCTGCCTGGCGTATTCGAGTGCGGCGCTCACAACGTTCGTCATGGTGTTCTCCAGAAGGTTTAGAAAAGAAATTGCCTGTTGGGTATTCTACGCAAAAAAAATCCGCCAACACGGAGGGCGTTGGCGGAAAACATGTTGGTCACATGAGGAGACGGACACAGGATAGCGCCCGATGATGTCGTCCTCATGACAAGTGCGGCTCCTAACAGACGCAGCCATGGGTTTCGCCCACGCTGGCGCACCAGCACCGGAGAAACCATGGACAAGAAACCCCTCGAGGAAGCACCGCGCAAGGATTCGCAAAAAGTCATCTACGCCGCCATCGTCGCCAACCTCGGCATCGCCGTGGCCAAGTTCATCGTCGCCGCGATCACCGGCAGCGCCGCGATGGTGGCCGAAGGGATCCATTCGGCGGTCGACACTGGCAACGAATTCCTGCTGCTGCTGGGCGAACGCCGGGCCGCGCGGCCAGCGGACCGCAAGCACCCTTTCGGCTACGGCAAGTCGGTGTATTTCTGGGCGCTGATCGTCGCCTTGTCCGTGTTTTCGCTGGGCGGCGGACTGTCGATCTACCACGGCATCGAGGCCTTGCAGAATCCGCCGCGCTTGGAGGACCCGACCTGGAACTATGTAGTGCTAGCGGTGGCCGCCCTGTTCGAGGGCTATAGCTGGAACGTATCGCGCAAGGCCCTGAACACGGTGCGCCAGCCGGGTACCAGCTTGTGGCAGGCGGTGCGCGCCAGCAAGGACGCCTCCGTGTTCACGGTCTTCATCGAAGATTCCGCCGCGCTGCTGGGCCTGGCGATCGCCGCCGGCGGCATCGCCATCGGCCACGCCTTCGACAATCCCTACGCCGACCCGGCGGCCTCGATCCTGATCGGCCTGCTGCTGGTCGGCGCCGCCTTCATGCTGGCACGCGAGACCGGAGCGCTGCTGGTCGGCGAAGGCATCGGCCGCAAGCAGCTCGCCAGCCTGCACGCGCTGTTCGCGCGCGAGCCGGCGCTGGATTCGGTGGCTACCCTGCGCACCATGCAACTGGGGCCGGAAGACGTGATGCTGGCGGCATCGGTGCAATTCCGGCGCGGCATGCGGATCGACGAAGTCGAGCAGGCCATTGCCCGGCTGGAGGCGGCGATCGCGGCCGAGCATCCGGTCATCAAGCACGTCTATTTCGAGGCCTCGGCGCTGCGGGCGGCCATGCATTGACTGGACGGTTGGCGGTGGTAGGATTGCCGGGTTGCCTCGTTCAACCGACCCGGAGCCTTTCATGTCTCTCGACCCGCAGCAGTCCTACGTCTACCTCGCCGAAGACGGCTCGTCGCAGTGCTTTTCGGCGGAGACCTTCTGGCAGCAGCCGCCGTCCGACCTGGACGACGCTGCGGGCGGCGGCTGGCTGATCAGCGAATTCGCTTTTACGGAGGATTGGCCGACCTGGGAGATGCATCCGCATGCGGATGAATTCGTCTACCTGCTGTCGGGCGCGGTCGAACTGCACCTGGACTACCCGAGCGGCGTGCAAACGATCGCCTTGAGCGGCAGCGGCGCGGTGGTGGTGCCGCGCGGCGTGTGGCATACGGCCAAGGTGCATGAAGCTAGCCGGATGCTGCACGTGACCCGTGGGGCGGGAACGCAGACCCGGCCGGCTTAGAACCTATCCCTGTAGGTGAGCATGTTACTTGATCACAAGCGCATAGAATATGGTAGCCCATGCGAGCCCGATGGAGATCCAGTAGACGATCCGCTCGCCTTTGGTGGACTCGGCATATCGTTCATCCCGCGACTTGGTGAAGGTCTCTTTCACCATGACCTGCCACGTTTTTTTCTTATCCATGGGGCAGCAGCTCCTCAGTTAATCGGGCTGGTCTGGCCTTCATCTGATGCAAAAAACGGTAGCGCTCGTGTCCGAATGTCAGATCTGTGCATGCGGCACTTTCAAGAAGATGGTAAGCCCTGGATTTGACAAAATCCAGGAGGACGAAGACGCGATTCTAAGTAAAGACCAGAAATTAATACACCAAATAATTAAAATTCTTCTAACAATTGTTGTATCCAGTGCATTCTTCGTTCGCAACCCTTCCGACGGCAACCATCCAGCACCACCTCTCACGTGTTTTTGGCCAGCAGCGACTCGATCCCCTGCGGCGCTACCGGCTTGCTGAAACAAAACCCCTGCATCTGATCGCACCCATGCTGCTGCAGGAAGGCCAGCTGCTCGCGCGTCTCCACCCCTTCGGCGATCACGTTCAGCTTCATCGAGTGCGCCAGCGCGATCACGGCATTCACGATCGCGGCGTCATCCGCGTCCTGGGTCAGGTCCATCACGAAGGAGCGATCGATCTTGAGGCTGTGGATCGGGAAGCGCTTCAGGCTGGCCAGGCTCGAGTAGCCGGTGCCGAAATCGTCGATCGCCAGCTGCACGCCCATCTCCGCCAGGCGGCCCATGGTTTCGGTGGCGGCGGCCGGGTTTTCCATCAGCACGCTCTCGGTGATTTCCAGGGTCAGGCAGGCCGGATCGCAGCCGGTCTCCAGCAGTAGCGCGCCGACCCGCTGGGCCACGTCCTGGCCGAGGAACTGGCGCGCCGACAGGTTGACGCTGACGCGCAGGCTGGGCAGGCCGGCCTCGACCCAGGCCACCTGCTGCTTCATGGCGGTGGCCAGCACCCAGTCGCCGATCGGGACGATCAGGCCGGTCTCCTCGGCCAGCGGGATGAAGTCGGCGGGCGAGACCATCGGGCGGTCGAGCGGCTGCCAGCGCAGCAGGGCCTCGACGCCGGTAACGATCCCGGTGCCGATGTCGACCACCGGCTGATAGTGCAGCAGGAATTCCTCGCGCTGCAGGGCGCGCTGCAGCGCGCCTTCCATACGCAGGTGCTCGTAGGCCTGGGCGCCCATCTCGGCGGTGTAGAAGGAGTAGTGGTTGCCGCCCTGGCCCTTCGAACCGTACATCGCGCTATCGGCGCACTTCAGCAGGGTGGTGCTGTCCTCGCCGTGGCGCGGGTACATCGCGATGCCGATCGAGCCGGACGGGAACACTTCCTGGCCGCGCAGCACCAGCGGCTGGAACAGGTTGTCGAGCAGCTTGCGCGCCACCTTGGCGGCGTCTTCCTCGCCGGCCAGGTCGGGCAGCACCACCACGAATTCGTCGCCGCCCTGGCGCGACACGGTGTCGCTCTCGCGCAGGCTGCCGGACAGGCGGCGCGCGATCTCGACGATCAGCTGGTCGCCGGCGTCATGCCCCAGGCTGTCGTTGACGTGCTTGAAGCGGTCCAGGTCGATGAACATCACCGCCACCTGGCGCCGGGTGCGGTGGGCGTGCATGATGGCCTGGCTGAGCCGGTCCTGCATCAGGATCCGGTTCGGCAGCCCGGTCAGGGCGTCGTGGTTGGCCAGGCGCAGCAGGGCTTCCTCGGCCTGCTTCTGGCGCTGGATGTCCTTGACCACGCAGATGAAGCGCTGGTTGCCATTGGCGTCGCGCATACTCGACACCGTGACGCTGACCCACACCGGGGTGCCGTCGCGCCGCAGCAGGCGTTTTTCGCGCTGGTACTCGGTGATCTCGCCCGCCCTCAGGCCGCCGATCAGGGCCATCTCGCCGGCCAGGTCTTCCTCGTACATGAATTGCTGGTAGAAGCGCGCCAGCAGCTCGATCTCGCTGTAGCCAAGGATTTGCGTCATCTTGCTGTTGGTGCGCAGCACGCGGCCGTCGCCGCCCAGCAGCACGATGCCGACCGCGGCCTGGTTGAAGGTCAGGCGGAAGAACTCCTCGCTTTCCTGCAGCCGCATGCGCGCCTTGCGGCGGAAGGTGATGTCCTGGCCGATCAGCAGCAGGATCGGGGCGCCGTCCTGGCGCGTGCGGCGGATGTTGAAGTCGACGTAGCGCACGCCGTCGGCGCCGCCGTCCAGGGTCACCATCACATTGTCCTGGGCCGCGCCCGAGGCCAGGGTTTCAAAGGCGCGATTCACCAGTTCGGTGCAGGGGATCAGCTCGTCCAGCGGGATGCGGCGTTCAAGCAGCGCGTCGTCGGGCACGCCCAGCAGGTCGGCCATCATGCGGTTCATCGAGCAGGCGCGCAGCTCGCTGTCGACCACCACCAGGCCGGCCGGCATGCCGTCGATGACCTGCTCGAGGTAGTTCTGGTTCTGCAGGCTGCTGCGCTGGCCGGCGTGGGCATAAGTGTCGAGCGCCAGGCCGATGTCGAAGCAGACGATCTTCAGCAGTGCGTTGAAGGCGGCGCTGAAGCGCTCGGGCTGGCCGTGCAGGCGCTGCCACAGCAGGTCGTGCAGCTCGGACAGGTATTTGCGGTAGGCGCCGATGTACCACTTCGGATCGAGGCCGATGCGCTGGTGGGTCACGCCCACGCGCAGCCGTTCGCGGATGTAGTCCTGGCCGTAGTCGCCCGCCGTCAGGCTGCTGAAGTAGGTAGCCTGCACCTCGCGCAGGCGCTTGTCGGCGCCCGGACCGAGCAGGGTGCGCAGCTGGGGGAAGGCCAGCAGGTGGGCATAGAAGCGGTCCGAAAAGGCGTGGCGGTGCACCTCCAGCAGCGCGTGCACGTCGCGCAGCGCCGCCACATCGTCCTCGCCCAGCTCGAGATACGCCTTGCGCGCCTCGACCTCTTCGGTATCCAGGCCGATCTCGCGTGCGATATCGTCGATGCGGTCATGGAAAGCGGATGAAACGGGAATATGCGTGGGATGCTGGGATGTCATGCGCGGACCTGCAGCTAAATATTTACTGGCGGATAGTGTAATTGCATGATAGCAATCACCCATCCCAGCTTCAGTAAATATTCACTAAAACTCACACTTGAACCGTGTTTTGTTGTTAATTAACCATAAATAGGTGGTTTTGTTGCCGCCAGTAAATTCACCTTGGTATGGCTCAAAACCGGCCATGCGCAGGCAGGCAGAGTTGGCAGATTCCCACCCTGCGGAGACCGTCATGCAGCGCTTGCGCCCAGCCCTGTTTCTTCTTGCCCTCGCTAGCGGCCCCACCCTGGCCCAGGAAGTCGGCGTCACCATCACCCCGCTGCGCCAGCAGTTCGGCCGCAGCGACGACGTGCAAGTGCGCGTCACCCTCACCAATACCAGCACCGCGCCGCAATACGTCCTGAAGTGGCACACCACGCTGGAGGGCGTCATGGCGCCGCTGTTCGACATCCAGCGCGACGGCCTGCCGGTGCGCTACCTCGGCATCAAGGCCAAGCGCGCGGCGCCCGGCCCGGGCGACTACCTCCGGCTCGACCCGGGCGCCTCACTGGACAGCACGGTGGAACTATCGGCGCTGTACGAGATGCACGTGACCGGCGCCTACACCCTGCGCTACCGCACCGGCGCAGCTAGCCTGTACGCCACGCCGGCGCTGCGTCCCTTTGATGGCACGCTGGTATCGAACCCGGTCTCGATCTGGGTCGAAGGCCGCCTGCCGCGCGGCGCCCGTCCGCCCGCCAGGGTGGCGGCCACCGGCGCCGCGCTGGAATTCAACAAGTGTTCGAACGCCCAGCAGGAGCAAGTAACACTGGCGGTCGATGCGGGACAGGCCATGACGGTCGAGGGACATGCGTATCTTGGCGCGGGGCCGAATTACGGGGCACGCTACGGCACCTGGTTCGGCGCATCGGACGCTGCGCGCGGCGCCAGGGTGACGAGCAATTTCGCCGCAATCCGCGACGCCTTCGAGAACAAGCCGCTCAAGGTCGACTGCGGCTGCAACGAGCCCTATTTCGCCTATGTGTACCCGGCCCATCCCTACACGGTCTATGTGTGCAAGGCCTTCTGGACCGCGCCCCTGACCGGCACCGATTCGCGCGGCGGCACCCTGCTGCACGAGCTCAGCCACTTCGACGTGGTGGCCGGCACCGACGACCACGTGTATGGCCAGCAGGGCGCGGCCGAGATGGCGCGCACCAGTCCCGAACGGGCGATCAACAACGCGGATTCACACGAATATTTTGGCGAGAATACGCCAGTGCTGAACGCACGGCCCCGCTGATGTCATTGGGCCAGCAACGGCTGTGGGACCGTTGCCAGGATCATGACCGCCACGCGCCGGTTCTTCGCCTGGTCGATGGGCGTGTCGTTGGGCGCCACCGGCCGCGTGGCGCCATGGCCGATCGCGGACAGGCGGGCGTCCTGCACGCCCCGCTCGATGAACAGCCGCACCACGCTCGCCGCCCTCACCGCCGACAGTTCCCAGTTGGACGCATACAGCTGGTTCGTGATCGGCGTGTTGTCGGTATGCCCTTCGACCTCGATCGCATGCGGATCGTTCCTGAGCAGCCCCGCGACTTCGCCCAGCACTTCGCGCGCATCCTGCTGCAGCACGGCTTCGCCCTGGTCGAACAGCACGCTGGCATTGAGTTCGATGCTGATCCCGCGCGCGTTCTGCGTTACCCGCACCTGGC
>Ga0265798_10003730_pt1 | contig 21458 bp, 22 predicted proteins | sample P3T30metagenome_FD_192430 | JGI IMG/M metagenome (GOLD analysis project Ga0265798, IMG submission 192430) | Plant litter microbial communities from East Loma Ridge, Irvine, California - P3 T30 | ecosystem: Environmental > Terrestrial > Plant litter > Unclassified | place: USA: California... | reverse complement strand
TTGTACGGCTGCCACAATAGCAACCCGCAGACGCCTGTAACCTCTGCGCCCAATGGCAACTCCGCCATGTCGCAACCGGCGCCGCTGAGACCGATACAGCCGTCGCCCTCGTACATGCCCATGTCGTCGGCCTACTCGCAACCTCCGTTGTCCTCGACCGCGTCGGCACACTCGAACCCACACCAGCAGCTAGCGCCCTCGCAGGGCATGGGCTTGTCACACCCATCGTTATATCCTCATCCTCCTGTGCTCGCCAACCAGGAGCCCGAGCCGCTCCATGTTGTGGGACAGCAAGGACGGCGCGGTGTGTTGCCCACCCATCCTGGTCGTCCCGCTCCTGCCGCTGGCAAGACGCCCACGAATGCGACCAAGAACGCGGAGGGCAAGTATGAATGCCCGCACTGTAACAAAACCTATCTCCATCTCAAGCACCTCAAGCGCCATCTGCTGCGACGTAAGTTTCACGATCAACCCACGACTAGTCAGTCAAGCACTAACGTCTCATAGACACGGGCGAGCGGCCTTATTCCTGCCATCTTTGCAAGGACACTTTTAGTCGAAGTGACATCTTGAAGCGCCACTTCCAAAAATGCTCTATCCGTAGGGGTAACCCGACTGGAGCCAACCACCTCCAGCACGCGCAGAACCACCTGAAGAACAGGCAGCCAAGCGGAGCGGAGCAGAACTCGTACATGAACCACATGCCCAACACCTCGATGCCTTACTCGGACGGAGCGTATTCCATGGGCATGCCCCAGATGCCTGCTGTGGGCCCCAATGGCTTCAACGACAGCCTGCCCTCGCTTGCAAACCACCAGTCTATGTCTGCCCGCACCTCGCGCTCTAACAGCTTGATTCGCCCTGGCAGTGGCATGGATGAGAACAGGCGCAGTCTGTCGGCTTTGGAGTTCCAAAACCGCGGCATGACGAACTACGGCGACTTCCGCGGCGACATTCCCAACGACTATGCGGCAGCTGCGCAGCAGAACCAGAACGGCATGCCAGGTGCCGGCAACCATTACAACTATGAGCACCCCGCTGCCGCTAACGGCGGTATGGCTCAAAGTGGTATGCCCGTCAAGACCGAGGGATCCGATGCAGCGAGCTACGGCGTCACATCGCTGCCAAATGTGGATGCAATGTCTACTGGACAGGATGTATGGCGAAGTGGTACGTTCAACGGGGACTCGCACCTTATGACCTCCAGTACGGCAGGTGGCCCATACCTACCAAAAGCTTCCGGTGTTCTGACTGGATCTTTGTAGACACCAGATGATACGACACATGATACATTGTTGGGATTGTATTCGCACGCGCCCGGATTCGTCGACCACTCTTCCACCGACGGTTGGCCACTTCCTCAACCATCCACCGGTCCCTTGCAGCATAAAACACAATCGCTCCTGGATTTTTGCTTCCCGTCCGCGGCCTCGTCGAGAGATCCAGGTGTTGGAGATGCGCGCAGTATGTTGAAGGGAGTCTTGGCAGGCGACAACTTAAAAGCATTTTTGCACGAATATCGACACTACCACTCGCATTGGCCGCTGATACACGCGCCTACTTTTGACCCATTAACTGCAAATCTTGGCCTGGTTCTGACGATGTGTTGCATTGGTGCTGTCTACTCGGAGAAGCTGAGTCCAAAGGATCTGCGCTGGTTCATGGAAGTTGTCCGCGGAGCCGTACTGCGCTCTAGTTATATCTACAAGTTGTTACAGCTTCCGGAGCAAACAGATCAATTTGCGCAAATCGTGTCTACCCACTTGGAGGAACTTCAGTCCTTGGTGTTGCTTCATTCCCTGTTCGTATGGCATGGTTCTCAGCAACAGCGCCAGCAGGGTCGAGAAGAGTTTGGCACTCTCGCAAACATTGCTCGTCGTGCGGGCCTGTTGCAAGCTTTGCCTCGCAGTGACCCGCGCTCAAGTCTCCTACACACAACTGGTCCGATTACTGGAGAGGAGGTCGATACCTGGAGCTGGACATCTTGGATTGAGAATGAACAGCGAGTAAGACTGATGGCTTATGTGTTCTTGATCGATGCCTCTGCAACCATTTTCTTCAATAATCGGCCAGAATTCGATGTCTACGAGATAACAGCTCCATTGCCAGCGGATGATGCTGCATGGGAAGCGAGAACGGCCGAGGCTTGCGCCAGTGCGTTGGGTTTGAGAGGGCAGGCGGCGCAACAAAGCAATGTTTCGGGCAGTCGTCGAGCAAAGCAATTGGGCATGGCAGAAGCACTGCATGTGTTGTACGGGGCTGGTCCTGGTCGCTTCCCAGAGCGCGCTACCAATGTCTTTGGGAAGTTCAGTACGTATCACGTCTTGTGGCAAGCAGCACTCGTAGCTAATTTCACTGCAGTACTCATACACGCCATCCACAGCCAAATTTACAACATCCAACGTCAGCTACTGCGTCGAAGCTCCGCGAATGGCACAAACACACCACCGGACGGCGTCACCGGTCAATTGGGCGGCGTGACCGAGCAAACCCAGCAACTACTCCGATCAACCTTCAACGCCATCGAGCTCTGGAAGCACGTATGGGACGCGGATCTCGCCATGCAGTTCACCCAGACCCAGAAACAGCGTCGCCACGGCTTCTGCAGAGACGGCGTCCACTTCTACTTCCTGGCGCAGATCTTCCTACGCAACTCCCGACCCCAGGAATGGGCCGCGCCTGCAGACCTCCGGTGCAGGCAGGTGTTTCATCTACTCAAGCAGATACGCTCGCATGTCGCGAATGACTCGGCGCAGAAGGGCATCGATCTGGGATCTGGAAACACAGTCGCGGACGATTACGCGATTACGGATCTTACGCTTAATATGCGGAGATTGTTTGCGCCGCTTAATGACCCGCCAGAGACGAGTTCTACGTATGCGCCCCAAACGCAGTATGCGAATACCATTCCGCTTCAATCGTAGTGGCCGAGCGTACGACTACGACTCTTGCCGATAACGAACGACCACCGCACTCACCGAAACTACACAACCAACAATGTATCATTGTCACCATCATCACCATGTCACAAACACCAATACCGAATCCAACCACACATATCAGAATCATGCCTACATCGCAGCACACACCTTTCTCGCTTTTGCATTTACAACGGCGTTCTCGGAGTCACTATTAGCTTGCTACGCAAGCACGATGAACGAATACAATCACACGAAAAATTTAGACATCGTCCACCTTATCTGCGCGCTCGATTTTACACAACAACTTGAAAATACGTTAGACGACACATCACCACATCTCCGCTGCATATCTAGATGGCAGCACGACATTGCAGAAAAAGGAGGAACTTTGTTACTAGCTGGCCTTTTCGATGTACATGCTTCTCTATTATTTTGTACCCCTTGCTTTTGCTTTTCGGAAATAGTCTCTGCATGGATGGCGCGAGCGAAAGGAAAGGTAGATTTAGAGGATGCAATGCATTTGGGAAGGAGTGGTTAGCTTGTTTGTTTGTTTGTTTGCTTGCTTGTGTTGTGTTGTGTTGTGTGGGATCTTTTTTATGATATGAAAATGAATGGAGAGAGAGAAAAGTTCGAATGGTATAACTATTATATATACTATGCGTTTTTGGTGGATGTGCTTGAGGGAGTGGTGTGTGTGAGTGATGGTGTGAAGATGTGAGGATGTGTGCTGAGGGTGGGGTTTGGGGGGTGGTGAGTTGTACGTTCAGTCCTCATTCGGATCTTTTTAGGCTACATACTTGCTTCACACTCAAACCATCCGCTTTTCGCTTTTGTTGCACAGACACCTTCCTCTGTCCACGTTATCTTGTTATCTCCCAGCCTGATCAACGCCATTTTCTCGCACGCCTCGACTTGCACGCTTTTAAGCCGGACCTGACTCCGAACTCTGCAGCGATTTGTACGCGGATTTGGACCCAGTCCCATGGTTGGATGGAACTATGAAAATGAAAGTGCGTGTTGTTACCAGCCTCTTCTTTTTTCTTTCGGTGGGCGATGAATTGGATTGAACGCTCCTTCTGGTGCAAGGGCGGAGATGCGCGGACAATCGGGTTCGAGGGATTTGAAGGCGTACTTGTATGTGTGTGGATGTTATGACTGCTTAGGTGCAGGAACGAGTCTGATGGAGGTAGCCGATAAGGATAAGTATCGCTCATGTTAGCAAACCCACAGATCCACGATAAACTTCCTTTCCGCTTGCGATCACGAAGCAATTCCACGATTCCTGCGATGCAGATATGACAATAGCATGTTCCTTGTGACTACCCCGCTAAAAACCGTTGGCAACGGTATTCGGTACAGAAGCGCAAATCTTCGCGCTAAATCGAGCGTACCGTTCAAACTACACCGAAGAAACATCGCGATTGGTCTTCACATGCCGTGCGTGGAGACGTTCTCCAGTGCCCAGATCTACGCTTCGCATCGTTTTTCCTGAAAATGTTACATGCAGGGAGGGGACCGTGGATTGGGCGTATGGAATCGCAGTAATGTCCGAAGGGTTGGACGAGTATATGGTTCTGCTATGGGTGCGTTTATTCTTGGGTTGAGAAACCTGCTCTAGTAGGGAGTGCGTTTGGTCGGTCGGAGATATGGTACTGGAGGAACAGAGGCGTCGGTTGAGGAAAGGTTTGTGTTTGTTTTCGTTATATTGAGCACATACACCAGCCCAATACGCAACACTGGCATCACATGTACTGACTCTCGACAGCAACCTCAGGATATTTCAACAGTAAGGACCCGCAATGTCAACCTCTCCTCCAAGCAACTCCCCTTCGACCATCACTCGACACTTCAACCGCAGAAGCCGATCCCCGCCCATCACGATGGACTTCGCTCCAAACATCAAGGAAGCCGTTATCGTCTGTTGCTGAGGTCACGCTGAACGCATGCCTATTCAAATCAGGTCCCAAGTTCGCAACGGAAGCTTTGGGAGTCTTGCGGCCGCTGTCGTCTACCAAAGCGGCTGAAATACCAGAGGTTACTGAGGTTGAGGATGCGTCTCGTTATGATGCGACCACGGACAAGGGACCAGAAGTCACTCATATCGAAGTCGTGCCGGAGTATTATCCTACCGAAGAGGTTGATAGCACTGTAAATTGCATATCAAATTCGTCGACGCAAAAGCCGAGTGTGCTGCGTATCGAATCAGCACTGGCTGTAGAGAACCCTCAATCAGTCTCGCGCCCAGCTCTCTCCAGGCGCCGCGTTGCATTCAACGACCCACCCCCTTCGATCGAATCCCCACCTCTAGATGGTACTCCGCACCCAACGGTCCCCAACAATCCCATCCCAAGATACGGCTCCGGCAAAGGCTGCAAGCGACCCAGCAACTACATCCAGCAAGACGACATCTCCGGCCGAACCTACTATACCCGCCAAGTCTCCTTCTCGCACCACAATCTTCCCTCATTCCTCACTCGCCCCACACCCGAGCGCTACGGTCCCTCGCGCGCCGACCTCGAAGACTACTTCGACCGCGCAGCCGCCGCTACCGAACTCGGGGCCACGACACCCATGCGCCGCCTCTCGAACCGCATTACGGGCAGCTTGAAGCGTACGTTTAGCTTCGGGAAGAGTGCGGAGCCGAGGGAAGAGAAAGTGCAGAAATTAGGGGAGTTGGGCCGGACGAGAAGTGTAGGGCTGGAAAGGAATAGTAGTTGGAAGCGCGCAACGAGGAGGGCGAATACAGTGGCTGGGTCGATGGGGAGAAGCTGGGTCAAGAAGAGGGGGGGAGCGTGGGTTAAGGAGAGGGAGTGCGAGAGGGCTGAGATTAGCGATTTTGATGAGGAGGGTTCTGGTAGGGAAGGGGTGGAGGAGGTGGAGAGTTTCGATGAGAGTGGGTCTGAGTTGGAGTAGCTGGCTTAGTGTCTGGGGAGTTGTGTTGGTGGTGTTTTGGAATCGTTTTTCCTCCTGCCGTGGCTGGATTGAATCGGATCAAATTCGACGTACGTACATAAAGTCTTTCTATTCGTATGTTTTGAGTCATCAACTTCGACGTTCAGTGTGTCGTGAAGGTCGACACAAAAAAATCCGGTCGTGTGAGGTGGCTGAGATTGGGTTGGTACTGGTACCGGCGCTAGGACTTGCGAATTATGCTCCTTTTTGAAAGCGAGTACCCTGGATTGAGGTGCACTGAGAGCAGACTATGGGTCCCTAATGGGAATTCAAAGACTCTCTTAGTGTCCTGATTTCCTATAAATACTTCAGAATCCACCCCTTCTCTTCTGCATCTTCTTCATCCACTCCACATCATCATATACCAAGTTCACGGAACTCAAACCTCACAACAACACCAATATGTCTTCAGCAACCACCAACAACCACCACCACTCCTCTCAACTTCACCACATTCGGCCGCCATCTCACATCCTCCCTTCACGCCTCCTGCCAAGTCGCCCACGAGCTCGCCACAGAAATCACCTCCAATCGCGCCCTCTTCACCAAAAAGACCTTTTGCGAGGCATTACACGACAAGGGACACCCCCTCTCCGACAAATTCAAGCTAGTCGTGTACCCCTACCAGTCGCTGTACGAGCTAGTGGGCACTAAGATGCGCACACCATGGAACCTAAACCAAAGAGTCCAGCGAGCACATTTCCCCGTGATTAGCGAGTGGGTCAGTCCCACGGATGAGAAGGGCAGCTGCGAGAAGAGATTGATGCGGAACGTCATTGCGCATAATTTCCGCACGGGCATGTTCTACAAGGACGAAGAGGGTTATCTAGCTGATAATAGCGAAAATGATAACCTGGCACAAGATGAGAACGAGTTTTCGGCAAGTAAATTGTGGAGGATTGTGGAGAGGCATTTGCCTGCGCTCGTTGAGGATCTGGAGAGGGCAGTTGAGCTGTTTGGGGAAGAGAAAGGGAGGCTGCCTACCGTGCTGGCTTGGAAGGAGAAGGTGGTGGTGGAAGATATGGCGGTTGAGGATCCGCTTGAGTGGAGCGAGGATGGGGACTGGGGTGATAACGTGGATGAAGGGGCTGAGGATGGGGTTCTGGCTTGGGAGTTAGTAGTGGAGGGTGGGAGTGAGGATGAGGCATATGGAAGCGAGTTTGGTAGCGAGCCTTGTGAAGACTCGGTACCATGGGCGGAGGGTTGCGAAGACCTGCAGGAGGAGTTTTCAGCGGCGCGACTCGACCAATTCGTTGCTGAATCAGCCGCAAACGTCCACTATCGCGTATACCTCCAGGACGAGTTTTCAGATTCGCAGATAAACCACTCCGGTATCGACTCAGAACGTCGGACATCAGACTACGTCGACCTTCAGGGCGAACTTTCAGCAACGCACCCAGACCCCTGGTTGTTCGGCTCTTGGTAGCCTCAACTTCAAGCCGCGCATGACTTCAAGCCGCGCATGACTTCAAGCCGCGCATGACTTCAAGCCGCGCATGACTTCAAGCCGCGCATGACTTCAAGCCGCGCATGACTTCAAGCCGCGCATGTCTTCAAGACAAAGTTTCAGTATCGCATAAAAACGCTTCGATTCTACATAGCCTCGTCTTCAATTTCAAGATTACCAACCTTGAATTTCTTCCCCTTCATATCCGCATAGTCATTGTGATTGTGATAATTCTTCACGCGCTCCCGAACGTATTCGAGCCCTCGCACCGGCTTCGCATTCTCAGCGTCTTCCCTTACAAGTCCTAGCCTCTTCAGCAGCGGTGATGGCGCAGGCTTTATATCGACTTCGTTTCCGGGCCTGACGAAGTAGAAAAGACCCAAGCGATGAATGTGCGCCTGATCCTCCGGCGGCCTTTGTACGCGATGAATGGTCGACTTCAGATACCCAGCTGACCAAAAGTCTAGTGTATCGCCGACGTTGCAGATTATGCCGTTGTCGACTGGCGGTACGTATTTCCACTCGCCAGCCGGTGTCTTGAGCTGCAAGCCAGCAACGTTCTGACTCCACAGCAGAGTCAAACTTCCAAAATCTGTGTGCGCACGCGACCAAGTGTTTTGCACCTTTGCGTCTTCTTCAGCTGAGCGCGGACGGTATATCATGTATCGCAGGTGATCTTCTGACTGGTCATCGTATTGATGCTGCTTCGAGAAGTAGTTCTCTGGCAACTCAAGTATGATGGAAAAGAGAGTGAAGATTTTCGATGCTATCTCCAGCGACCGACGCGAGAAGTCCTCGATCTCTGGATGAAATTGGCGCAAGTATGGATGGAAAGGCTCCTTTTCGTTCGCTGGGATGAACTTTGGGATATTGACCGATTCCACGTTATCAAGCACATCGCTGCTCATGATCTTCTTCTCATGCGCTGCACGATATCCAAAGTAGTTTCCTTTCGCGAAATCGCATCGGTACTTTGGATCGCCCTTCTCTTCGATAGGAATGTTGAAATACGCTTGGCCAATGTCGTACTGTCTGTCAACCTCTTCTTGGGTGAAACCAGTGCCGACTACACTGAAGAAACCGGTGTGATGGACCTAAAAGCCAGTGTCAGATCCTCTCTTATCTGGATTGTCACATAGCGTACCGCATCGCGTAGGTCTTCCGCTAGTCGTTGCTTGCCTCCTGGTTCGTCGAAGATGGAGAGATCAATCATCTTGATATCTGCCCAATCCAGTGACTCTGAGGTCTTGTCCGATCGTTGCCATTTCGGTATAGCTGGTGGTTCCGCGTACATTGCTGATGGCATTTTTGATGTTGTCAACAGCTAATGTTGGTGGTCAGACCTTGCGAGTATGATTACCCGTCCGGATATACATCATCGGGATTATCCCCGCCATCGGTCGTACTAGTGACGCATTGCGTGCAACGGCACAGGAGTGGAGGTAATAAGCACGCAATACCTTGCCAAGATTCGGTGCTTGCTTTACCGAACGTCTCAGCCTCTTGCTGTGCGACTCATGATTGTATATCGGCAGGACGAAGCCGATGGGTTCAAGTGACAGAACACGAGCTACTGGAGCATGGGCGACATCGGAGAGCGTTTGTGCTCGTTACTCAGGCCATTATTTGATCATGCTGTGGCCTGTGGCCGCGGACCACATGGCGTGCTTGCAAGGCTCTCAAGAGAATCCTGTAGACTTGGACAAGTTGAGCATACTAAGACTTGAAGCACGCAAGCCTTTGCATGAGCGTGAGTACGAGATTCCGGCATGAAGATATAAGAGACCGCTCGTTCTCAGCGCCTTCGTACACTTCATCCCTGCTCACTCACCCCTCTCGTCATGGCCTCCGAAAAGCAGCTTGACAGTCCGCCGACCAAAGAGGTACAGGATGCACCATCCGAGACAAGCACGCAGACACCATCGGAGACGAGTTTGAAGGCTGCGCACCGTAAGATCGACAAGCGTCTCTTGTGCTGGTATGCCTTGGTCTATCTGATCATGAGAATACATGTCAGCAATATAAGTAACACAGCAATTATGAGTTGGTAACGAGTTCCTCAAGTCCGCGATTTTGCTAGCTAATGGCTTCGACAGACCTGGAGCAAGGCACCGGTATTAAGAAACAACTAGGCAACCTCTCGTCCTCACAGTGGGCCTGGGCGTTGAGCATCTTTTACTACCCCTACATGTTCTTCGAGCCGCTTGCGACGCTCATGCTGAAGCACTTCAGTCCGAATTTGTGGATGAGTCGGATTATGCTCACCTGGGGCATCATATCCATGTGCCAGGGCGCGACGCAAAACTACTCCGGCATACTGGCATGCAGATTCTTTCTTGGCGCCGCGGAAGCTGGCTTTTACCCCGGGGTCTTGTATCATTTGTCGTTCTGGTATCCGACCGATCGACTTCCACTCCGTATTGCGTTCTTTTATGCTTGTGGCATGTTCTCTGGAACTATCAGTGGACTCCTCGCATACGTGATCTCCTTCATGAATGGCGTCGCCGGGCTTGCTGGGTGGAGATGGGTATGTGTGCTCCGTCCTGCGAATTGTATCCGATACTGACCGTCGTTCCAGCTCTTCATTCTTGAGGGCATACCAGCTATGCTTTGCGCTGTGTACACTTTCTTCTACCTACCCAACTATCCCCAGGCAGTCGAGTTCTTATCTAAGGATGAGCGCGACATGATCATCGCCGATCTGCCAGAGCAGGCACCTACCATGAGCGCCAAAACATTCGATCTGGGTCAGATAAAGGGCCTCTTCAAAAGCCCCACGTTTTTACCGTTTCTGATGATCTGGATTACGCATGGTATCGGCGGCTGGGGCATCTCGTTCGTCCTCCCAACGGTCATTTACGAGCTTGGCGTTTCGAATACCGCAATCTCGCAAGTAATGACAATGCCACCGTTCACGCTTGTCTTTGTGATCCTATGCGGTCTTGCATTCTTCATTCACACGAAGCGCCTTTCGCCGTGGGTAGCAGGATTGAGCGTCGAGATCGTCCAGATCATTTGCTATATCCTACTGATCACGGTCAGGCAGCCGATAGCGAAGTACATCTTCGTTATGATCGCAACCGCCGCATCGCAATCATTCTTCGCTATCATCTGGCCTGAGCGCATTCGAGCAGCAAGAGGCACGACAACTGCTGGTCTCGCCATCGGGCTGACTAACGCCAGTTGTCAGTTGATGGGCATTGTCGGACCGCAAATATATCAGCCCAAGTTTGGTCCCACTTATCGCTTCAGCTACATCTGCTCAATTGCACTGTTATCAACTTGTTTGGGTGCAGTGCTGACAAGCTGGTTCTTCGTGTCCAAAGACGATAAGAAAAGAGCAAAGGAGGCCGTAGAAGTACAAGCAGCTCGTGCGTGAGATAAGTTATGCGTAAGATCAGTCTCACGGTCCGGCGCGCAGAGTATCCAGTGGGTGGTTGAAAGGACGCGAGAGTTTCGCGTTTTGCTAGCACGGCTTAATCACCGCACCACAGTACTTCGCGGAATTGTGTCCTTCGCGAACCCACGTCATCAATTACATTAGCTTGCGCTTCGCTGACATCAACTATCTTTTCTTTCGAAAACCCACGTCACTGACAGTGCTGTTATGCACATACCACTACCATCTTAGCCGCGTGGAAAGAATTTATCACGGGTGTTTGAAATTGATGTCTACACTCGAGGTGAAAAGTCAAGAATGAAGATTGAAATGCTACCTTGTCTACCTTCGCCCTGAAGCGGCGGGTCTATCGGAAAGAGTAACTGGTCCCGGCGTCGGTGTCGCTGATGGGCGTACAGAGCTGCTTGCGGCGCCGCCACCTCCACCGCCTCCACCGCCAGTCGCCTTCTGCACAACGGCCTGCACAACTTGACCTGCGGAGTTGGTGATGATGTCCACAAGCGAACCAAGGGCGTCGTATTTGAAGGTCTTCTGAGTGAGGCCTTGACCGACTTGCTTCACGCTTCCGGCAACTTCGGTCATATTCAACTAGGACTCTGTCAGCTTCCAAGCGTCATGTTGGCAGTGCAAGGAACTCACTTTGTAGTTGCCGACAATCTGTGACAGAGCCTCGGTTCCACCGCCAACAACCTCCTGTACGATATTGCCAAGGTTATCTACCAAGAAGCTCAAAGTCTTTCCGTTTTGGGTGATGGATCCAAGCTACAAAGAATTAGACTTGGCTCGCGAGTATGGAGTGGAGGATGTTGCTTACAAGACCATCGACTGCGCCAATGACTTCGCCTACGAGATTGGTCACATTGCCAATCAAGCCAATAAGCAGAGGATTGAGATCCAGCGAATCGAACACACGTTCGACAATGTCCACGAGGTTACCCAGTCTGACTACCAACTCGAGGTTCACATCGACATCTGCGATGGTGATGTTGACTTTCTCGACCGAAACTTGCACACCAGCATTGACTTGCACGAGACCTGCGACCTTGGCATTGAGGTTGAGATCTGCTTGCAGCTTCTCTACAACCAACTCGATCCTTCCAACGTGGAGTTCTGGAACCTGGAGAAGAACATCTGGAGGGCCACCGGTGCTCACTGAAGGGGGCCTTGTCGTGCCGGTTCCAGTTCCATTACCACGGGGAGGCACACCACTGCTGCTTGTAATAGGCGGTGTTGCTTGAGAAGTGGCAGACTGCGCGAGAACTTGAGTAGCGAGCGTAAAGAAAATGCTGATGAGCAGTAAACGAATGGTAGAGAGCGACATGTTAGTAGCGGCGACAACGAGGTGCAAGCTGCGGAACAGCGCGATGCTCACTACAAGTAACGGCAGGTGTCGTCAAGAAGAACGCTCTAGCCAAAGAAATGCCGTTGAAAATCAAGGATCCGAACTACCATGTAACAGCCGTGCTCAGGTATCGATCATCTCGGTAAGGCGGATAAAACCCCCTATCTAGCTAAGAGCTAGGATCATGACAGGGCTGCGACACGCTATTCCTGGCATTTCTGGGGTTCGAAAATCGACAACCTTGATACGCATACGAAAACCTGATCGTTCGAGAACTTCCACCGAATGGCGATAATGCATTTCTTCTCCTTAATTTGCTTTTCTCGCCATGTGGCGTCACGTCCGTGGTTCGGTATGAGATCCCTGAATGTAGCTCACATCGCGTCTAGGTGATATTGATGGTCGCCTGCTTTTCTATCTTCCAACGGTTTCCATCAAGTCGCCGCACCCTTCTTGTTCTACCAGCAGCTTTCTGAGTTGCGTCCATTCTTTCCAGCCATTGTCAGGAGACCATCACCAGTCAACACCATGCCGTCCATTCTTTCAACTCTCGCGCTCTTTTCTCTTCCATTCCTCGCGCTCAGCCAGTCGGGAAATGATGGTTATTCTGGCTACAGGCTCGATGTCAGAGCAGATGGGGATGATTCCGCAGTCAATTACGAGACCGAGAACACAAGGACCTCCAACGTCTCAGCATTGTCTGTTACACCCGACGTCCTCCTGAACGCTTCCGTTCACGTTGGCGAGATCTTCATCGGTGTCGACAACCTCACCGCCAAGATCAACCTCGACGCGCAAGTCCTGAGCCTCCTGCAATTCAACGCTGGTGTCGACCTCAGCATCGAAAAAGTCTCGCTCTTAATCCAGAATGTGACCGCCAAAGTGTACCTCGAAGCGCGCCTAGGAAACCTCGTCCACATGATCAGCGACGTCCTGGATTCAATCGACCTCAACCCCGTAATTGCAGAGCTCGGTAACGGACTAGGCAGCATTGTCGGCGATGCAGCCGACCTCGTTGGCGACGTTGCGGGTGGCTTGACCGGCGGCAGCAACAGCACCACCAACGCAAAGCGCGACCTTGACTTCCACCAATTCGACTTGCTCCACAATATTCTCTACTCGGTCAATAACTTCGAAGGCAACACGAACAAGCGTCGCGTTCTCGCACAGAACGGCGACATTGTCGAGCAGACGCTCAATAACAACGGCGTCATTTCTGGAACGGTCGTAGTTGGCGACTACCTGAGCAGTATGCGCTTCAACGGCTTCAACGAGAGCGTGACGTTCCACGGTCAGGAGGTTTGGGAGGAGGAGTACGTTTACGAGCCGTTTGCTGGGCTGTATTCGATCTCAGGGGTGTTCAAGAGTAAGAGCACTGGAGCAGTTGTCGGGACACAGCTACTGGCTGAGGCGCGAGGAGGTGGCAATGCGAACATCGGAAACGAGCTCAAGGCATGATATTGGCATCCTAAATCTATCTTTTTCCAGCTCTGATGCAGGAATACTGAATCTTTACCGACCAAGGGTCTCCGTATAATTTTGCAATCGTTTACACGCCGCCGTCGAAGGTCAGCGCTTTGGTATTGACCCACTTCGTCTTCCAATTGTTGGCAGGTCTAGATTGAAAGCGTGAACCACTGTCGTTAACAGGCACGGTCGTTCAATTAAGGCCCACTTCGGACGTGGGCTTGCAGCATGTTTCACTTAGACGCCCGTGCTTTCCATACCCGAGATGAGCGACCGGGTAATCGTCGCGTGCCAGCACGTGGATGCTATGACGACACCGATCAATTGTTCCAGACGCCATCGGCCGGGGGGAGAAAATTGGGGGACGTGACTTCACATTCACCCCCCTCGAGCTGTGAAATATTGAAGGAAGCTTAATGGTCATGGAAACGTTCAATCAGTTCAAGCTTGTCTCCATATCTGCCGCCGCCCAGTCTAGCCTGAGAGCTCTATGAAAAATTCTACAGAAAGTGCTGATATCTGTCTGAACCATGTACTCCAAGGATGCCTACCTCAATCCTAGTCCGGACCCAAATTTCAGTGCTAACAACGCACTCCAAGCAGCGTTCTCATCGATGCTTCGCACTTCCCTCGCTTCGTCGCTGACATCTACTTCTTCCGTCCCACCGCCTTGCTGCTCCTCCCCACCAACGCCAATTGCCCCCTTGCCATCGTGTATCGATACGCCTCCACCACGCAACCTTCTGCATTCTTGACCTCAATATTGACCACCGCCTGGTGGCTGAGTCTGGATGCCGTGCGAGTAGGTATATTTGAAGCGCTTACAAGCATGTCGCAATACATGGCCATGTTATCTTTCTCCCACTGGTTCAGCCCTCCTTTCTTCTTGCGTACGATGATGCGCCATCCCAGCTGGACCAATCCGGAGGAGAGTACACAATGCGACGCAGACACAGCTCGCTGAAGACACCGGATCGCACGTCTCCAAGGAGGCGGCGCGGCGCCTCCTCCAGAATCTTTCGCAGCGTATTGCCCACGCCTTGCAGGCCAAAGCCTCTCGTGTAGAGATTCAAGGTGAAATGACGCCCGACGTGCCACGTGAAATTTCGAGCGTGCGCCTTGACTAAGAGCAGTGGTAGGATGTCCACGCTTTTGTCGTGTAGAACGTCAACGCTCCAGATGTCTACCCAGATTTCCGCGATAGGAAGAGGGGGCAAAAGTTGGCTGGTGAAGGTGTCTGCGAAGGCGGGGGTTTGGCGAGCCGCAGGTAGATACTGGAATTGTTCCAATACAGGGGTCTGAACTCTTCTTGCAGTTGCTTACAGGCCCGAGTCAAGGCAAGACACTGATGAGCTCGAGGGTCGAAGGGACGACAGTTGGGTTGCTGGTCTTTGAAAGCGAGAAGGAAGTCATAGACCTGGTTCTGGAAGTAGGCGGGAAGTCGTAGGAAGGGGAAACACTCCGGGGTTGCCATTGAGTCGGAAGTGGCATCGCTTTGTTGGACGTGGTGTGATTGACTCCATAGTCGCAACTCGATTAAGTAAGCAAGCCAAGTGGAGGAGGTATTGCTTACTTAGTTACTCAAAAGTGCTTACTTAATTGGGCACATGATAACTTTCAGTGATAATGTGGGTGTTTTGGGTGGGATTTTAGTAGTTTTGCCTAGTGCCGGATCTCTCCCTCACAATCCCCTTCTCCTAAACTTCTCCTGAACTCAAAGATACGCCCCCTATCCCTATTTCCTCCATTTCCTCCTCCATCACTCATCTCCTAACCACAACCTACCCTCAGCCTCATACCACCCAACCTGGCCCCCAACCCACACCCCAACCATCTTTCTACACGCCCACTTCAATTCCTTGTCATGTCTCCTACACAACGCGCCTCTGTTAGCGGGATTGGACTTGGCTTTGCGGTTGCAATGTGCGGCTGCGCAGTGCTTGGAGCTGTGACGTGCTGAATAGGGCGGTGAGATTTGCGATGGACATTGGAGTTGGAAGGAGGAGGGGAGGGAGAAGGGGGAAATTGGGGAGGGAGTGGTTATGTATGTTCGTACTTGTCAAGAGATTTTTGTGTGACGTGACGTTGGTGGATCGCATCACACGTCCCGAGGATTGCAGCGCAACCGGGATGTCGAATGTGAAGTTGAATATTTGTTCATATCATACCACATAAGTTACTGGGACTTGAACATCATGTTGTCCATTTCATCCCTTCACAACTTCCCTCCTTACACACTCCTTCCCATACTTCCCACTCACCCCCTTCCACCTAAGCGCCAATCCCCAACTCTTTGTAGAACGCCTCAGTCTGCGGCTTCCGTCCCAAAAACTCCTCCAGAATCTCCATCTCCTCTTTACTCCCCCCACGTTCAAGCACCGTATGCCTGTATCTGCGTCCCTCCTTGCCATTCATGGGGTCCGCCTTGAACACGGTGTAGAACATGTCGGTGGAGTAGACTTGGCTGGAAAGATAACCGTAGTAACTGATGCACATTAGCCCACACTCACACACGGCATCTTACAAGCAGACTTGACTTACCCAGCGTCATACCCCCCAATCAAATGCCCAAACGTAGCCTGCCCATTCCCCCAATGCCAATCGCCCTTGAACTCGCCGTCCAGTGCCTCCGGCCCGTCTAACTGACTAATCTCGTTCCGCAACTTGTTATACGTCTCCGTGATATCCAGCTTCTCGAGCGCCTCGTGGCTTGCCGGCTCGTGCACCGTCATGTCAAAGGTGCCGAAGTGTAGCTGCCTCAAGTTGAACAGCGCGTCGTTGACGTGCTTGGTGTTGATGAGATTGGCGATCAGACTGTTGGGAATCTGCTCGGAGGGCTTCTTGGACGCGCCTGAGGACTCAATGTATGCTTTCTCGTAGTCGGAAGAGAGGTACGAGTAGTGGTGTGATAAAGCGCGTAGTTGTGAGGGAGTCCAGCACCAGTTTTCGAGCATCTGTGACGGTGCCTCGACAAAGTCGCGCACCGTGTTGGTGCCGTGGAAGCGCGAGTACGTCGTGCGCGACACGAGGTCGTGGATGCCGTGGCCGAGCTCGTGGAACAGCGTGACGACCTCGTCATGCTTGAGGAGTGAGGGCTTCTTGGGCGTGGGTTTGGAGAAGTTGCAGACGAGTGCGGTGGCCGGGTAGCGGCGCTTGCCAGCCTCGTCTATGTAGCCAGGTTGCAGGTTGAAGTTGGCGGCGTGTCCGTATTTGCCGTCCCGTGGGAAAAGGTCGAGGTAGAGGTACCCGACGAAGCCGGCTCCTTCGCCTTCGTCATCCCACACGCTGAAGATCTGGACATCCTCGTGCCAGACAATATCTGAGCCCTTGCCGCCTTCTGCGAGTGCAGCGCGGTCTTCTTCGCCTGCGATCTCGACAAAGACAAGACCAAAGAGCTCTTCGAAGATCTTCAGCATGCCCTGGATGGTGGTTTGGAGAGGGAAGTACTCGGCGATCACTTGGTGGTCCAGCTGGTAGTCCTTCTCGAGCATCAGGCGGTCATAGTATCGGTGGTCCCATAGGTAGTAGCCGTCAGCGAGAGGTCCAGTAAGTCCTTGCTCTTTAACGTCCTGCTTCTTGAACTCCATGAGCTTCTCGATCTCCTTCTTTCCACCAGGAGCCAGGCGTTGTCGCAGATCAGCCAGGAAGTCATCGACGGTCTTGGTAGTCTTGGCCATCTGTAGTAATTGTAGTCAGTATTCAGCCTGTATAATTCCCCTGTGTATATGGCCTACCTTGTCCTCGATCCTGAACTGGGCATGGTTATCATAGCCAAGCACACGTGCCGCCTCGTCGCGCAGCAAAATTGCCTCGCGGAACAAAGCCACATTGTCGTGGCACTTATTCTCGTTCGCAACCATCACCTTCTTCCTCGTCTCCGCATTGGTCGCATACTTCAGCGTCGGGAACAGATCCGGGTACTTGAACGTCAACCTTAACTTTCCTTCCTTGTCGCCCTCGCCCTTCTTCAGCGTCGCAATAACATCCTCAGGCACACCATGCAGCTCCTCAGCCGAGAACCACAATTCGCCATTCTCCTCGTTCAAGTTCTTCTGGAAGGCGATGCTGATCTGACTCAGCCGCTGCTTGATCTCCTTGAAGCGGTCGCGCTTCGGCCCCGCAGGCAGACTTAGCCCATTCCGTATGTACGACTTGTGGTCCTTCTCGAGCAGGCGCTGCGACTCGGGGTCCAGCTGCTCCTTCTTCTTGAGCGCCGCGTCGACGAGATTGAAAACGTCCTCGCGCATGGACGACTCGATGCCGAAGTCGTCAAGGAGCTGCTCGGCTTCGCTGGAGGCGTCGCGCAGCTCCTTGTTCGTGGATACGGCGTTGTAGAAGCCGATGATGTGCGACTCGATGGCCTGTATCTTAGTCAGCCGTCTTCACGTCCCATCCTATCCTGCATTCCCCAGGTGCGCGCAAGACTGACCATCTGGTTGTCATCACGGGCAATCGGAAGCACCACGTTCGCAAACCTCGCCTCCCCACTCTTCACGTCCCTCACAACCCCATCCTGCACCCCACGACTCCTCTCAATCAGCCTCTTCGTATCAGCAATCAAGCTCTCCTTCGTCGCCGTAAACTTGGGCGGCAGCTGCGGTGGTGTCTTGTACTGCGAGGGCGCCATGGTCGAATTGGTAAGTGGGCGGAATGAGTTTCGGAAGGGATTGCGTATGGGCGGGTTTCTAAGGTATTGTAACACGGACGGAGGAGGTCGCGCGCCGAGTCGGAAGAGAGCCACAATGGCGATGAGGGCGATGACGAGGGCGACGAGGAAGCGGCGTGAGGAAGCCAGCGTGGTTTATGTCATGTGGGGTAGGTGCGAGCGGCGGTGTACACAGTAGCGGGGTATCGTGATATTGGTCACTGCGCAAGTGGATCGAATTGGAATGTCTCTCTCACGAACTCGAAATGTGAACACCTCTTACAACAGATCTAAGATGCCGAGCTGGGCTGACGTGCAGCGCCCGCTTCCCGCTTCGACTCCGCCGTCTTGCTGATTCGGGTATGGTTCCGCCGTCCCGGACATGGTGCAACATCAGACGTCTGAGAAAAACACCACGATTTCAAGCATTGAAAAATATGAGAGGGTGATTGCATTTGCACTGTCTATTGCTTGTTGTGCATGTGGTGGACCCATTGTACCACCAAGCTGACCCACCAGACATTTCACGAGTCCTTCCAAGGAAGGCAAGACGTCTGCTGACTATCTGTGGCTTCATTGTACACCGCTTGCTTCCTTCGCAATATTGGCTGAACAGTGCTCAATATGTAAGCACTTCACAAAAACAACTCATCAGGCGCCGGCCTGCAGCTCAGCTCAGCTCAACTGTGCAAAAAGGTTGTAAAACGTCTATCAAGCGGTCAGACTCGTACGATCGATATTACATTAGCAACCGTGAGAACATACCATGGGTATCATCAATCCAAAGCAACAGCACAGTAGCCAGCTACCACGCTGGCACGAGCCCTCCCCAATCGCTCCACGCCCAACTAAAACGACCATTCAATCACCACTTCCTCCCATGCACCACTCCTACAGGCTACACCGTCTGCCACGGCAAATACGCCTTCTCAAACTCCAACTCCAACCCCCCACTCCCCCGACTTCCCCCTTCCCCCCCAAGACTCTCCGGCACCGTGATAAACGGCCCCCACCCCTCCTCTCCCCTCTTCCCCGTCTCAAACAGCGCCCACGTATCCACCTCGAACGGCTTCTCCAACGGCCGATTCGCACTAGTCCCCTCTTCGCCCATTGGCCTCGGACACTCGAACTTACGCTGCGTAGCGCCGCGCGGGGCCTCTTTTGTGCGGCGCGCGAAGAGTAAGCGCAGGAAGGGCACCGAGGCGCTGATTATGCCGCTGTTGGTTTCGACTTGGCCCCAGAGGAGGAGGTCGGCGCCGTAGCGTGCGCCTGGGTGGTGTTAGGATTGAGGGAAGGGGGGGAAGGGAAGGAGACGTACTATTCCATGGACTCTCGCTCCATAGGAACATTACCCACATGCGCACTGAACTCGCCACGATGGCCATGATGCCGATTGAAAAGATGCCGACGAGCGCTAGTCGCTTGCTCATTGGGACTCTTAGACTTAGGAGCGCTGGTATAGGTAGGAGTAGGATGATGACATCTGTGAGTAGATTGACCGCCGCGCTGAACACCCATAGCCGAATCGGATCATAGCACTTGAATTTCTGCGGCTTGGTCTTGGGATTGCGGTCAAAGCTGTTGAAGTAGCCTGTGGTGTTCCAGCTATCGGAGGGTTTCTCGCACTGGAAGATACTTGCCACGGTTGACGCGAAGGTATAGAGGCACACGAAGCCGATGGTTGTGTTGACGAGACGCCGGAAGGTAACTTGCGAGGCGATGGCGCGGTAGAAGAAAAGAATGCTCAACTTGACGAAGCCTAGTGCGATGCCATAGCCTAAGCGGTAGACCCACCATGATATGAGCGAGGCTTTGACCGCGGCCTCGATTTGCGGGCGTTTGGCTGGATTGCGCAGTTGGCTGGGTCTGAAGCGCCCGCTTGTCTCGTCTTGGTAGTAATTGACTGTGAAGTTGCCCCATGTGAAGACCTGGTTGTTGTTAGATGGACATTCTCGAAGACGGCGTGGTTGCATACCAGAGCAGCGAGCATGAGATGATCCGACGCCGTCACCGATCCCATGAGGAAATATCGACAATAATATCTAAAACGCCAAGTCAGTCTTTCACCTAAACACCACACGAGTAAACACCCATACCTCAACGCAACAATAACAGTCGATATCCCCGTCAACGTAGCTCCCACAATAACCACCACGAACCCAGGCCGCAAGTACATATTTGAATCCGCGCGCAACAGGGAGATATATTAGATAGAGACAGTATGGCCCAGTGTATGGGACGTTCAAGAATGGAGCTCAAGCTCGGACAAACTTGGGATGATAAAACGAGCGAAAATGAACAAGAAATGAAAGATAGTATTGCCTGAGCGGCCTTGATGTTAAGGGTAGGATACTGCCGTGCATTGGCAACCTTCCCCGGATTCTGCAACGCACGTCGCGAGACGGTGGTTCGACCGACCCATGGCGTTTTCCTTTGAGCGAGCACACAAGCGACACCAAGCCTGAGGAGGTGTCTCATGCGAACGGGACGTTTGCGCGTATGATGGTGATCAACCCCGACATGCTGCTGAATACGAACGGCCAACAGCTGTCCGGTCTAGAAACCAACAGCGGCTTCGCGAAGCTCCAAGTCTGCCCTGATCCTCATAGAAGCATGGTTCATCGAGCTCGAACTGGCTTGGTGCACTGTTTGATGTGCGTGCCACGGTTAGAAAATGCTTGAAAGGAAGCCGTAACACAATACACGCTAAGGTGCATGATGTGCGGACCGTTGGCGATCACAGGTTGTTCAGGTGATGGTTCTGGTGCATGATGTGATGGTTTTCGCTGTTGCATGTCTTGAGGGTTGTCGAATATTAGCCGGGGTATGAGGTTATGTGGCGCGTGTCAGGCTGAAACTGGGTTCATGGTGCTCACACAGCGGGTGTGCAGTGGCGGTAGCCGGGAGATCCTCTCATCTGTTCGAACGGAGAACATTCGCTGGATGATGGCGTTCACGTTCGGCAGGCGATGGGTTTTGTAGAAGTGCTTGTGTAGTAGTTCAGCGTGCTAGATTCTTGGCACGCAAAAGTGTGATGTGCGAAGTCCGGACAGAGAGAAATGATCGAGCACATTTTATGTTAACTGCGAGTTCCGATTCGAACGTAATCTGAACTTCTTTGCTGGTGGTTGTTGCTTGAAGATGACGTGACACGATAGGTACCTACAGTAGCAGCACTCGCGAAACATTGACCCACGATGACAGATTAAGAGATTAGGATGGAAGAAAGAAGCCATCCCGATGCCCTGGAGATGTCCAAAAGAGAATGAAGGTACAAAGGTGTC